>Ga0268262_10004808_pt1 | contig 13726 bp, 12 predicted proteins | sample TergutNc150P3_FD_190354 | JGI IMG/M metagenome (GOLD analysis project Ga0268262, IMG submission 190354) | Nasutitermes corniger P3 segment gut microbial community from laboratory colony in Florida, USA - Nc150 P3 (SPAdes) (version 2) | ecosystem: Host-associated > Arthropoda: Insects >... | reverse complement strand
AGGCGCAGGGCGATGGCGTTCATGGTAAAATCGCGGCGGGAAAGGTCTTCCTCTATGTTTGCGGCGTAATTCACCTGATCGGGCCTGCGCCCGTCGGTGTAACCCGTCTCGGTACGGTAGGTGGTAATCTCCATACTCCGCCCCCGGTACAAAACCGTTACCGTCCCATGCTTGATACCGGTAGGGATCACCTGACTCCGGGGCTGCGTTTTCCTGAAAATTTCGTTTACTTCAGCGGGCGGGGCATCGGTGGCAAGGTCCCAGTCGTGGATTTTTTTCCCCCGCAGCATATCCCGCACCGCCCCGCCCACCAGACAAATTTCCCGATCATTGGCCCTGAAAAGCGCGGCAATTTCTCTGAGTATAGGGTGAATGGTCAAAAGAATAGCAGTATCCCTCCCGGCTCAGTATACAGAAAAAAAGAAAAAATTTCACCACGAAATACCATTTCCACTAAAGCAAAATGACACTTCTCACCCTATATAGTGTATGAAAAGATTTTTGCTGATACTCATTTTTTGTGCAGGGTTTTTCCTGCGTGGCTGCGGAGAATCTCCGCTGGATTCCCGATATAGCCTGGAATTGCCGAAAATTCCACGGGGCTGGGAAGTATTGCTGGGCAGTCCGCACTGGCAGATAGAGTGGCTGGATGACGAAGGCCGGAAAGAAACGAAAACCGTCCGGGGGAACAGCGGCGGGGAGATTTCCCTGCCCCCCACGGTAGTCAGCGCCGTTTCCGCCTTTCCGTTCTGGCCGGACAGTGGAATAGGGCCGGGTATTTTTAAGCCCGCGGGGGCGATATTTCCCTTTGACGCCTCCGGTAAAACCCTTGTCTTAAGCTGGCAGGGCGGGGTGGACGCGAACCTGTATTGGGAACTCGCGCAGGCTTACCGTAAGGCGGAGGAGGAACGCGCCGGGGGACAGCGCGCCGTTCTCCGGCTGCCCTGGAATTTCAACTGGCCCCGCTTCCGCGAGCTTTTTGATGATCCGGGCCTCAACGCGGAAGTCCGCGCCGACCCCTGGCTTGCGGACTGGCATGACATAGCGGCAAAAATTGTCAAGTCCGGTTTTGACAAACGCCGCCTGGTTCCCGAAGCCCGAAGCAATCTGGAAATTCCGGTAAATTACGGCCCCTGGATAGGAACTTCTCCCTTTGCTCCCCCGCTGTTTTTTGAAACCACCCCGGTTTTTCCCGTCAGAGCGGCGGCGGATACATGGGTTTCCGCCGAAGGCATTCTGCGCTGTAATACGCGGACATGGATATTGAGCGGCAGATAGATAACTATTGACAAAACCTCAAATAGTTGTTATTATATATATAAACATAACAATTTTGAGGAGTATTTGTTGAAAATACGGGAGTTTTCTGCCATTTTCGGTATTTTCGCAATGTGCGCCTTTGGCCTGGTATTTCTGGGCTGCAGCAACGTCATTGAAAGCCCGCCGCCGCTCCCAACTCCGACAGTGGAAGATTTTGTGATAGAAAACCTGTCGCAAGTAAAGGAAAATATTACCGACGTTATCATAGTGCCGAACCCCGGCAAGTCAGAAGGGGCAATTTCTGTCTATTATGATGGGTCACCAATACTCCCCGCAGAAAACGGCGCATATACCGTAACCTTTGACGTACAAGCGGCGACAGGCTGGAATGCGGCAATCGGATTAGCCGCCGGAACGCTTATTATTAACGATATAATCATTGACAACATTCCTGATTCAGAAACCTCCGTAATTCCTGATCCTGATTTAGAGGCCTCCTTATTAGACTACTTATCAGATCAACCCGACAACAACAAAGATACTCCCTATTACATTGCAATAAATATGGATAATAAAAGTATTGAAACCAATTTTGCAAAGTTACGAAGAGCGCTTAACAATTCGCCAAACAAATATGTCTACCTTGACCTTTCCTCAAGTTCAATATGGAAAATTCCGGAGTATGCTTTTTATGGAAGATCATCCCCCTATGGATGCGACACGCTTGTCGGGATAACCATACCCAACAGCGTTCTCTATATTAGGCAATACGCTTTTTGTCAGTTAAAGAACCTTGCCAGCGTAATCATAGGAAACAACGTTGACACCATTGAAACTGGTGCTTTTCAGTACTGTACCAGCCTTACCAGCGTCATCATACCCGACAGCGTTTTCGAAATTGGAAGTCAGGCTTTTAGGTTCTGTACCAACCTTATCAGTGTAACGTTTCAAGGCACGATTTATACGAAACTTCTTAGTAATAATATTCCATTTCCCCCTGACTTACCCTACCCCAACGACTTGCGCTCCAGGTTTTACGCGGGAAACGAAAACTACGGAACGCCGGGAACGTATACGAGAAGCGGAGATGGTACTCTGGATTCGCCGTATGCATGGATAAGACAGCCATAGGCTTACTTGTCACCAAAACAGCCGAAACCCGACAGAAAAAATAAAATTAGTGCTGGGCCGGTATATTGAATCATTCGGCGGTTCGTCATCCGCTTTGTTGTTAGCGCCGTCAGTGGTAAAACTGGTTCCTACCAGTCCCGCTTCCCCATATATTGAAAGCGGTATGCCATAGCCGCCGGCCTTTAAACCACATGAAGCGCCCAGCTTAATTATATTGTCCCATTGGTATACGCCGTCTTTTAAAAAATGTTTGGTGGAATAGTTGTCCGTCAATGTATCATACAGGGAAGAGCCGCCGACGGCCCCGTATCCATAATCAACGCCGTGGCGGATCATTTGAAACTGAAAGTAAGTTTTTATGGCGGTAAAAAGCATATATTCAAAACGCAGCAGCAATTCATCGCTGTTGGGCGGCAGATAATGACCGAGCGATTCCCCTCCGCTGATAAAAGCGGAATCCGGTGAGTTCTGTTTCCCGGTATAACAATACGGCTCAATCCTGGTGTAACTAAAGGTAAAAGCGGCAAGGGGCAGCCAGTGGATAACGGTTTTGATCCCCGCCTGGTAAGCGTAACTGTTGCCATTCACGGAAGAGAGATTTACGGAAAGTGAATTTAAGCGGTTAATAAAGAGACTCCCCCATAGGGTAAGCAGATCGGGTAGCCGCAGTTGTAAATCGGCAAAGAACGCCGTATTGGGCTGTTTAAGCAGCACGGCGGCGCCGCCCATATTCAGGCGCATATACATTGACGGATTAAATTCAATCTGGGCGGCTGAAAGTATATTGGTAAACGGCTCGTTATTGGGCCATTGATTGTCTTCGTTAAAACGCTCAAGAGCGCCGCCCAAAAAGGAAATATTCATCCATGACAGCGGCGCTATGGTTCCCTCAAGCGCGGTAAAAGGATGGGTATGACTGTTTATAAACAGCGAATTTTCGCCGGAACCGGTTCCCCAGCCGCGGCGTACCCGTCCCAGTCGAAGCAGCGCATAACGGTTTAAAAAAGCGCCATTCAATTCGGCTTCCAGTCCGTAACTTACAACAGGCTTGTCCGGCCAGCCGGCATAACCTTTCGGATTAATATTCCATGAAGCAAAATCAGCTATGTCGCCGCCCGCGTACAGGCTCAGCATATTGATATTGGCGGATGACTTGTTGGGAGTCTTAATCGAAAAATCACTTTTCCAGACCAGGCCCGTTTCAAAAGTAGAGCCGCTGTTCTCTGTCCGGTATCTCCCATCCTCAGGCCGAAATCCCGTTTTCCGTTCAAAGGTATCAATTATTTGAGATACTGTTTCCGCTTCGTCTGAAGACAGTATTTGCGCGGGATCATCGATCATCGCCCAGAGTTTTTCTTTAACCATGTAGAGCGGCCAGGGCTTTGCCGCGGGCGGCGCGAGAATTATTCCCCGCATGATCCCCATCGCGATAATATCGTAGGCAGGGTGATCAAGGGGAACCGAATTGTATTCCTGCGCTCCGGAACGTACAGCCAGTATTAACAGAAGTAATGAGAAACAACAGATTTTTGTTTGTTTCACTTCAACAATTCCTAATTGATGTTTATGTAATATCTTTGCAAGTAGGCAATTCTTTTACGGGCGTCATCATAGCGGCCGCTCTGGGGATAGTCCTGCACCAAACGGCGGTAACAGTTCAGGGCGGTGAGGATATTCCGGCTGGGGCTGTTTGCCTCAAAAAATTGGCCGTAGAGCCACCATGTTTCATCGGTTCCCGAAGGGTAATGTTCGCAAAACCGGTCAAGGAAAGAAATTGCCGAGGCTACGCGGCCCGCCGCAAATTCCTCTTTTGCCTTGTCCAGATATTCCGCGGGGTCAGTGTATGTCGGCAATTCCGGAGCGGCATTTTTTGACGCGTCCGGTACTGCCGGCGGAGTTGCCGATGGCATTGCCGATGGCGTTGCCGATGGCACTGTTGTCGCCGGCGTGGTTGCCGCCGGCGGAGTTACCGCCGGAGTCGCCGGCCGGGCCGCTGATGGACTTGCCGGCGGAGTCGTTGACGGAGTTGCCGCCGGAGCCGGCTGCGGTTGAATCGGCGAACTTGCCGGCGGCTGAACCGGCGCTGTAGTTGCCGGAGGATTTGCCGTACTGCCCGCGGCGGAATTAGCGGCTGACGGCGCATCGGGCTGGGCCGGACGGCTGTCCGCTCTGAGAGACTGAGCCTCCGTAATCGCGCTGGGCCAGCGCGGTTCGGCGATTACCCGTCCCCGGTCAACGGCCGGGCTGAACCAGCCTGTTCCGGCGGCCTCGGCAGGCGCGCCGACAATCACCTGCACATAATCATTCATTATAAAATCGCGGATAAAATCCTGCCGGTAAAATTTCAGCGCGTATTCTCCCGCCCTCTCGGTTCTGAAAATAAAACTCTGCCCATCAGGTTCAAGCCTGCGGGAGTCGTAAATAATACCCCGCTGCGCGCCGGCCTCGCCCAGATACACCCAGCCGGTTCCCCGAAAGGGAACTTCTACCAACTGTCCCACAGTGGCGCGTACCACACGGGAAAAGGCGATTGTATCTTCTCGGCCGCTCATACTCGGCGTAGGATAGGGCAGTTCAGGTCCATCGAAGGGCCGCGCTATGACCGGCGGCTCTTCTTTTACCGGCGGTTTTTCTTCCACGACCGGCGGGGGCGGCGGTACTACCGCTGGTTTTGCCGCTGCCGGAGGAGGCGTCGTTACCTTCGGCGGCTCCGGTTTGGGAGCGGGACTTACCGGCGGCGGGGGCGGCGGTTCGACTGCCTTCGGCGGTTCCGGAACAGTGGCCACTACCGGAGGCTCCGGCTCAACAACTTTTGCCGGAGGAGGTTCCTCAGCCAGAACAGGTTTTTCATCAACCGTATCTTTGGTATCAGTTTCAACTACCGCTTCGGGAATTTCGGGCTCGGGTTCCGCCGGAAGTTCCGCTACAGGCTCCTCTATCTGAGGGGGGGGCGCGCTTTCGGGCGCTTCCGGGGCAATATTGTCCGGTTTCTGTTTTTTGGGCCCGCTGGAACAGGAAGCGATCGCGAGCGCCATAATAAGCGGCAGAATGATAACAAAACACACTCTTTTCACGGAACACTCTCCATGATTTCATCTATAGTTTTTTCGACACGGTTCCGCCACGGTTCTTCGCCGTTTTTCAGCGGATCCTGCCACAAGGGAGCGGCGTCAGCGTCAGTCCATGCGGTACGCTGTTCCCGTTCCAGCATTACTCCGGGGATAAAATCCGGCTCATCGGGCAAAAACAAGTCGTCAGGGGGAATAACCCCTTGCCGCGCCGGCGCGTTCTTCGCCGCCGCCGGTTTGCGCTCCTCAGGTTTCTCCCTGGTCAACAACGGTATCCCGGCAAAAGCCAGCACCAGAACCGCGCAAGCCCCGACTGAAACCATCAAAACCGGCTTCCGCTTTTCCGGCGGCAATCTTTCCATCAGCCGCTTGCCCCATTCCACCGCCTTCTGTAAAAAGGGATACACGGCCGCCTTAACGCCGGCGGCAAATTCATATACTTGATCGGGCAAACGCGGCGAAAAAGCCATACTGGGACTTATTATACCATAAAAGGCCGTTGAATGAAAATAGACGACAGGGTTTACTTTGCGTCATTGCTCAAAAATCTCATATATAATAATATATGGGAAAATGAATGTACTACTGATTTGTCTGGAAGAAGAGAAAGAAAAAGCCTCGCAACTTGTGTCTTTCCTGGAAAAAACAGGTATTTCCTCGGAAACGCATTATATAAAAAACAAGGATGAAGGGCTGAAAGTCATTGAAAATTTCACCCATGTCGCGGTTCTTTCGGCGCTTGGAATAGGGTGGGTAGATTTTCTTGCGGGGTTTTTCTGCGGTTCGCATACTCCTATTTTCGTATTCGGCAAAGAAGCCATCGAAAACATCCCCGATGTATTTGCCTTTTGCTTCAAATTTCAGGAAACCGAAGAAAAATTACATGACTATCTTATCAGCGAGTACGAAGCTTCCAAAAGAAATGAAGCCGCGGCGGAAACAAATCATGCCAGGCAAACCTTGCTTGGCATGGGAATTTCCACGACAGACGACTCTCTTGTCCAGTGTGTCGCCGAAGATAAAGCAGAGGCAGTCGCTCTCTTTTTTGCCGCGGGTTTTTCGCCCGATACAAAAGACAAAAAAGGAATCCCCTTGATTTGTATAGCCGCCAGAAACGGGAATTTAGATACCCTGAAGCTTCTGATCCGTTCCGGCGCTCAAGTGAATCTCATTGCCGAAGACAGGGGATCTAACGCTCTTTTTGACAGCGCTCTCGAAAGAGATGAAGATATTATAAAAACCCTTATTGAAGCCGGAGCGGATTTGAATATTCAGAGCAAAGACGGACAGACCGCGCTCATTGTCGTAGTAGGAGCCGGAGACGAAAAAATTGTTGAAATATTAGCCACCGCCGGCGCTGACCCTGACATTAAAGACGCCCTCGGCGTCAGCGCAAGAAAATACGCAACCATTTTTGGCAACAAAGAAATGCTTGCCGTTTTTGACGCTAACGCGATAGACAAAGCGCCTTAAAATGTCATACCGCCTTGCTCAAAAACTTCATGTATTCTATAATAATTAATAGGGTAATATAATGCAGAAAAATTTAGATGATATAAAACACAATCTGGATGAAATTTCCCAAATTATAGCCAAGACAGTGCCGGTGGAATCAATTTACCTTTTTGGTTCCTATGCGTATGGAACGCCAAACAAGGATTCCGACCTGGACTTATACGTTGTTTTTAAGGATGAATTGCCCATGCGGGAATTAGACGCGATTACCGCTATCAGTAGGGCAATCCATCCTGTAAGAAAAATGCCTATAGATATATTAGGGCTAAAACAGAATCGCTTTCATGACCGTAAACTGTATGCGACCCTTGAAAGAAAAATAGTCAGGGAAGGCGTCAAAATTTATGGGTAAAACGGAAATATTACAGCAATGGCTTGATAAAGGCAAAGATGATTTAAGAGCGGCGGAATACCTGTCTACAATGCACCATCCCACACCGGATGAAATAATTTGTTTTCATTGCCAACAATCGGCTGAAAAATACTTAAAAGGGTTTTTAGTCTCACATGATATTGAACCGGAAAAAACCCATGATCTGGAATACCTTTTAGAACTATGCCAAAAATATAATGCGGAGTTTTCAATATTATTATCGAATGTTGATATTTTAAACAGATATGCTGTATTCCCACGTTACCCAAATGAGCTTGAGATTACCAATGAAGATATGAAGACTGCTTTAAGTTATGCTAAAAGTATTCAAGAATTTGTTATGAAGATATTTGAAAGGAATGGCAGTAGTTAAAATAGCGGTCTGCCGATTTTAGGCATTTTTGGTGACTGGCACTCGGCGTGGCCTTATTCCCGGCGGTATAGAAGCCGTTTTTAATTTCCATTGTCCAGAAAGTTTTTGACTTCCTCTTTGCTTGCAAATTGTCCGTTTCTGGTACTTTTTGCACGATTACCGTTTGCCCATTCGCCAACTAAATACCTATAACGGTTTTTCATTTGGTTCTGCAGATGTTTTACCAAATCACGCAGTTTTTCTTCCGGCTCAGTGTTTGCATCAATGGTAGTTAACTTAAAAATTTCTTCCTCTTGTTCCATTTTCTTTTCTCCTTTTATTAGTAATTAATAAGCAGCAAATAGAAACTCTATCCGCCGCCCATTATTTCCTACTGTTTTCTCCATGTAGAACCGCCTGTCGCCCTCTTATATGTTCCTGCTTTTCCTATACTGTATGCAGTCATTAAGCTGTCTCCGCCTACTCCATTATTTCCTTCAGGGAAGGCGATTTCTCCAAAGTTATTTATGTTGCTTCCAGTTGTAAATGTTACGCTGGTAAGGCCAGTACAGCGTTCAAAAGCGCCCCACCCAATACTGGTAACGCCGCTTCCTATGGTTACACTGGTAAGTCCGGTACAATAGGAAAAAGCCTTTGGCTGAATGATGGTAACGCTATTGGGTATGGTTACGCTGGTAAGGCTGGTGCAATAGGAAAAAGCCTCTGGCTGAATGATGGTAACGCTATTGGGTATGGTTACGCTGGTAAGGTTGGTGCAATTCCGAAAAGCCCATTCCGCAATGGTGGTAACGCTGTTGGGTATGGTAAGACTACCTGTTATTCCTCCTGGAGCTGCCTGTAAAAATGTTTTATCCTTGTTATACAATATGCCTCGGTCAGAACTGTAGTTTGTATTAGAGTTAGAAACATCTATTGCGGTAAGACTGGTGCAGCCGGCAAAAGCCACAAACCCAATAAAGGTAACGCTGTCTGGTATGTATATATAGGTAAGACTGGTACAGCCGACAAAAGCCAAAGACCAAATGCTGGTAGCGCTGTTGGGTATGGTTACCTTGGTAAGGCTTATGCAGTCAGAGAAAATGCCATTCTTAGTAACGCCATCGGGTATTGTTACTTCTTTTATATAATTTTTTATATTTGTTATATTCAATGCTGGATTATAATTCAATATTATATCAAGACGAGTACAACCTTCAAAAGCATTCTTCCCAATGCTGGTAACGCTGTACGGTATGGTTACGCTGGTAAGGTTGGTGCAATAATTAAAAGCCCATTCCCCAATGCTGGTAACGCTGTTAGGTATGGTTACGTTGGTAAGGCCGGAGCCGCCAAAAGCCGAATCTCCAATGTTGGTAACGCTGTTAGGTATGGTTATGTTGGTAAGGCTTATGCAGCCAGCAAAAGCACTTTGCTTAATGCTGGTAACGCTGTCCGGTATGGTTACGCTGGTAAGGCTGGAGCAATTAAAAAAAGTGCTGCTCTCAATGATGGTAACATTGTTGGGTATGGCTATGCTGGCAAGGCTGGAGCAACCGTAAAAAGCGTATTGCCTAATACTGGTAACGTTGTTGGGTATGGTTACGCTGGTAAGGTTGGTGCAATAACTAAAAGCCCATTCCCCAATGCTGGTAACGCTGTTGGGTATGGTTATGCTGGTAAGGCTGGTGTTGCTAAAAGCTTCATTCCCAATGCTGGTAACGCTGTTCGGTATGGTTACGCTGGTAAGGCCGGTACACAAGTAAAAAGCAAAACCCCCAATGCTGGTAAAGGTACTACCGGAAAGGTCGAGGGAAACATATTTGGTATCGTTGGCTCGAAGTATATATCCAACGCTTCCATTAGTATAACAATCTCCGCCGAGATCGCTCACATTTAACTTAATGGGATATGCGGTTTTTGCGGTATTATCCGGAAGGCTGGACAAATATTCCTGCAATGTTAAGCCACGTGTTTCTGTGTGTGTTGCGTCATGTGAACAAGTCCTTGTTCCTGTTGTTGTTGCTTCTTTAATTGAAGTGAAAGGAGTTTTTAGTTCCCATACGCCCCATGCGTGTCCGAGTGCTACTGCCCCTGCGCGTGTTTCTCTGTGTGTTGCGTCATGATTACAAGTCCTTGTATCTTCTCCCGCTGTCGTACAAGTCGGCGCTGTTGTCTGCGTCCAGTAATTCCAGTCATGACCTAACGCCGCTATGGAGCGTGTTGTAGTGTGCGTTCCGTCATGGGTGCAAGTACCTGTTTCTAAACCCGCTGTTGTACATGTTGCGTGGGTTGTTACTGTATAATGATAGTTGTGTCCGAGCGCTGGTATAACATCAAGGGTTTCTTCTTTGTTACAGATATTACATTTTCTGCTTCCGCTTCCTGTCGCGGTACAGGTGGGCGCTGTTCCCGTTAACTGCTCCCAATCATGCGCTGTTGGGTCTATTGGTATGGCGCGGGTTGTGGTTGTTCCGTCACGTCTGCAAGTTCCTGTTTTCTCTCCTGCCGCTGAACAAGTCGCATAGGCGGTTGTTTCCCATTCGTAATCGTGTCCAAAAGCCGGTATGTCAACGTCTATTTCTTTGTGCGATGAATTAAGTGTACAAACTCGTGAACCTTTGCCTTTTTCCGTACAGGTGGGTTCAATTTCCGCTTCCCATTCGTCCCATACATGCGCGGTCGGGTCTATGGCTATTCCCCGCGTTTCTTTGTGCGAAGGATCAAGCGAACAAACTCTTGTTTCTTCGCCTTTTGCCGTACAGGTCGTGGGTTTTGTTACCGTCCAATCACCCCAATCGTGGGTGTGGGTGGCGGACGATGTTGAGCCGTTGTCGCAATTTACCATAGTGAACCCAATTACCGTAATAAGGGCGATAATGAATAATACAGACGCACGATGTGTCTTGAATGTGTTTTTCATGAAAAACCTCCCTATTTCCGGCATTTTTTACGCCGTATTGCCGAATTTATATCAACCTATGACAAGGTTAATTACTGTAGCGAAGATAATAGATAATCGACGAATAGACAATAAAAATAAAATACAAAATATTAGACAATTTGTCAATATGACTATGTACCCATAATATTGCTTTATGGACAAGTAAAACTATGACAAACATCAAGCAATTACTCGCCTTTAATTTAAAACAGACCCGTATTAAACTTGGCCTGACCCAGGCAAGATTGGCCGAAAAAGCCGATGCTTCTACGCAATATGTAGCCATGATTGAATTGGGACGGAAATTTCCCAGCCTTGATTTACTGGAACGGTTAGCCGTTGCCCTTGAAATTGACAACCTGGATTTATTCACTCCGCCTCCGTTTCCGGCTGAAAATATGATAAAACTCCAAAAAAAGTTTTTGACTGATTTAGAAAAAGAGGTCGCAAAATCAGTCAACAAGGCAGTACAAAATGCTGTAATGACCGTAGTTAATGACTACTTAATTGAAAAACCGGCAGAGTGACAGTCACTTTTTGTACTTTTTCCACTTTTCTGGTATTTTCCCAAGATGGCGGTTACTCCTCGCCACCCTTTCTCTCAAAAATAAACAAAAAAAACAAACTTTTTTTCATTTCCAATCAAGCAAGATGCAAATTTGCGCCCTATATATCAAAGAGCAATTTGAATTTAGGGGGCAATTATGAAAAAACAAACAGGGGCGGTAGATTTTTCAGGCATAGAAGAAGCTATTGTATCAATCAAAGGGCAGAATGTTTTAATTGACAGCGATGTGGCAAAAATTTACGGCGTGGAAACGAGGGAAGTAAATCAAGCCATTAAGAACAATCCCGAAAAATTTCCTCCTGGTTATATTGTTGAAGCTGACAAAAACGAACTTATCAAAAATTTTGATAAGTTCAAAAATATAAAAAATTATCCGGGTACGCCAAAGGCTTTTACAGAAAAAGGCCTCTATATGCTTGCCACCATATTGAGAAGCCCGCAAGCAACGGCGGCGACTATTGCCATTATTGAGACTTTTACGAAATTGCGCGAATTATCGCATACAATCGCAAAACTGGCGGACGTTAAAGAAAAGCCGGAACAACAATCCCTCATGCAAAAAAGCGGAGATATTTTCTCTGAATTGGTAGCCGCCGATATGCCGGTATCCGGAACAGAAACGACCCTTGAGATAAATTTTGCGGTAATGAAATTCCGGCATACGGTTAAAAGAGAGAAAAAAAAGGAAACGGTACAAGGCGCTAAAAAGCCAATCAAATGAAAGAGATATGATGTTGCGTTAGTCACCCTTTGTACTTTTTTCACTTTTATGGTATTTTCTCCAAGGTGACTGTTACCGTATAGGTTTTTTTGCTTCCCCGCCGGGTGTCTCTGACGCCAAAAACGCCTGAATTTACCTGTTTTTCCCCCTTTTTACCGCCTCACCACGCTCTCAGGCGGATTTTTGTCTTTTTTGGTAATTTGGTAGAAAATAAATACTGTTGTTCGATAACTCTTGCGCTTCCCGCTCCATATGGTGTATACTCCTTAGACCGACACTACATATGGGGGTGGGAGACAGGCAATGAAAATTAATCGGTTTTTTACGGACCGGAAAACCGGGCCGTATCACGATATAGTATGGGAAAAACGAAAAAGCGAAATCCGCAATCCTGATGGAAAAGCCATTTTCTCGGAAAATACGGTTATAGTGCCCTCTTTCTGGAGCCAAATTGCCGCGGATATTATTGCCCAGAAGTATTTCCGCAAAGCCGGCGTTCCGGCGGACAAAATGTACGAATGGAAAAAGTGGGCTGCGCCGTCAGACGCGGCTTCCGCGGAACCTGCGGCGGGCGGGGAAGATGTCGGTGTTTTGCCCGAAGACGGCGCGGAACATGACGCCCGGCAGGTATTTCACCGGCTGGCCTTTACCTGGATGGACTGGGGACGGCAAAGCGGCTACTTTGACAGTGAGGAAGACGCGAAGGCTTTCTATGACGAGACCTGCTATATGCTTGCCCACCAGCTTGCCGCGCCCAACAGCCCCCAGTGGTTCAACACCGGCCTGTACGCGGTGTACGGCATCGACGGCCCAGCGCAGGGGCATTACTACTTTGACCCTGAAAAGAAACAGTTGGTAAAATCGGACAGCGCCTACAAGCGGCCCCAGCCCCACGCTTGCTTCATTCTTTCCATAGAAGACAATCTGGTGAACGAAGGCGGCATCATGGATTTGGTGACGCGGGAGGCGCGGCTCTTCAAATACGGTTCCGGCACGGGTTCCAACTTCTCCAATATCCGCAGTATAAACGAGCCGCTCTCCGGCGGCGGCGTTTCTTCCGGCCTGATTTCATTTTTGAAAATAGGGGACCGTTCCGCCTCGGCGATAAAATCCGGCGGCACTACCCGCCGGGCCGCCAAAATGGTCACGCTGGACGTGGATCACCCCGACGTGGAAAGATATATCTCCTGGAAAGCCGGCGAAGAGCATAAAGTCGCCTCTATGGTAACCGGCTCGTCGATTGTACGAAAACACCTTGAGGGTATCAAAAAGGCGCTGGCAGGTTTTAGAGGGCCGGAAGGCGACAAATTTAACGTTGAAAAAAATCATGAGCTGGCCGCGGTTCTCCGCGCCGCGTTAGGCGATAAAATCCCCGCCTCTTACCTGTACCAGCATCTCAGGCGGATTGAGCAGGGGGATGATGATATAAGCGCGCAGGTCTTTTCCACCGCATGGGATGATGAGGCGTACAATACCGTTTCCGGTCAAAGTTCCAACAACAGCCTGCGGGTCAGCGATGACTTTATGCGGGCGGTGCTCAACGACGCGGACTGGAACCTGACAAATCGCACCAGCGGCAAAACGGTCAAGACGGTTAAGGCCCGCAAACTGTGGACAGAGATTGCCCGCAGCAGTTGGCAGTGCGCCGATCCGGGCCTGCAGTACCATACCACCATTAACGACTGGCATACCTGTCCTGCGGGCGGGGAAATCCGCGCGTCCAATCCCTGTTCCGAATATATGTTCCTGGATGACACCGCCTGCAACCTCGCTTCAATAAACCTGGCGACGCTGTAT
>Ga0268262_10004807_pt1 | contig 13726 bp, 12 predicted proteins | sample TergutNc150P3_FD_190354 | JGI IMG/M metagenome (GOLD analysis project Ga0268262, IMG submission 190354) | Nasutitermes corniger P3 segment gut microbial community from laboratory colony in Florida, USA - Nc150 P3 (SPAdes) (version 2) | ecosystem: Host-associated > Arthropoda: Insects >... | reverse complement strand
CCGTTTTTTCTTTTTGATAAAACGGTTCAGAATCTATAAGTTCATCTTCCCCGGATCTTACTATAACGATCTCTCCAATATCATCAAGATGACGGACAATCGATACAATTTTTTGTTGCGCTTCTTCAATATCTCTCAAGCGAACTGGCCCCATATAGTCCATATCTTCTTTGAGCATACTCGCGGCACGTTTACTCATATTATTAAAAATTTTATTCTGTACTTCAGAATCGACTGATTTTAAGGACTTGGCGAGTTCCTGAGAATCCACTTCCCGCATGACCTTCTGAATGGAGCGGTCATCCAACATGACGATATCCTCAAATACGAACATCCGTTTTTTGATCTCTTCGGCAAGTTCCGGATCCTCGTCTTCTAAAGCCTCGATGATTTGCTTTTCCGATGCGCTGTCGGTAAGATTTAAAATTTCGACAATACTTTCTATACCGCCAGCCGTTGTATAATCTTCGCTGGAGGATGATAATTTTCTTTCAAGAACCCTTTCAATTTCCCGAAGAATCTCAGGACTTGTCCGATCCATAGTCGCAATACGTCTGGATACATCGCTTTGAACTTCATGCGGTAAATTTTCCAGAATTACGGAAGCTCTATTAGGTTCCAGATACGATAAAACAAGCGCAATAACCTGCGGGTGTTCCTGCTGAATAAAATTTAATAAATGGGTAGGATCAACGCGACGGATAAAATCAAATGGTCGTACCTGTAAACTTGAATTAAGGCGGTTAAGGGTATCGATTGCTTTTTGTTCCCCGAAGCTCATCTCTAGGAGTTTTCTTGCGTAGTCTATACCGCCTGTTGAAATAAGACGGTTCGCTGTCATTAATTCATGAAATTCATTTAAAATTATATCTTTCTGATTAAAATCGACAAATTCAATTCTTGATACTTCGAATGCCAAAGTTTCAATTTCCTCTTCATATAAATATTTAAATATGGTTGAAGAGTATTCATAACCGATGGCAATAAGAAAAATAGCAACTTTTTGACGGCTGGTATAATCAACGCCTCTACCGCTTTTATTTGAAACTTCATCTAATAAAAGCCATGTTCGGATAAGTTTCGCCACTGTTTCAGGATGATCAGTTATGGCTACTTTGATTGCCGCAAATATATCTACTTTATTCTGCTCATGGCCTTCTTCAACTTCCGGTTCCAGCTCCGGCTCATCATCGTTCTTTGGTTCTGAAGTTTTATTACAAAACTTTTTAAGAAAACGATTAACAAAGAACGATATTATCAGCCCTGTTGAAATGAAAGATATAACAATAGTAAAGTAGATCATATTGTCTCCTACTCCTGTTTAGGTGAGCCATCCTGAAGCAAGGAGCCAAGCGAGGCAATTTCGGTAATTCTTACACCGAAATTCTCGTCAATGACTACCACTTCGCCCTTGGCAATAAGAACGCCGTTTGCTTTTACATCCACCGGCTCCCCGGCGAGTTTATCAAGCTCGATAATCGTTCCTTCACCCATACCGAGGACTTCTTTAACTGATTTCGCAGTTGATCCGAGTTCCACGGAAATTGTTATTCCTGCGTTAGCAAGGGCATCTGCTACGAGTGGATTAACGTTAGGCAATACCATATTTTTTCCCTCCGATCCAAATGTATTTAAAGTAACGCCGAGTACCTTTATTTTTTTAGGGAACCATTTCTCATCAGGTAGCATTTCAAATTGCCATACCCGCCGGTTCCCCATTCGTATCCAGCCATGATCAGGAACAAGCGGGCGTAGAGCCTTAAGTTTTGTTCCCTTTTTCCATGTAGTGACTTCTTCAATAGGATATTCCCGCCTGAATACCTCAGCGGTTAATTTGACAGGAATATCTTCTCTATCAATCAATTTGTAATTTTTATTTGACGATGATAAATTTCCAAACCAGTAAGCCGCAGTAAATTTATCAATGATTGATTCAATTGCAAGGTAAGGAATACATAAATTAACCATACCTTCCACATCGCCTACCTTAGTTTCAAAAGTTACCAACACCGTCATTTCTGTCGGCGGTACAATTTGAGCGAATTGCGGATTAGTATCTATCTGGCCCAACCGAGGACGCAGATCAATTACGTGCGTCCATGCCTCCCGCAAACTTCCCAACATTCGAACTATTATCCCTTCCATAATCGACTGTTCGATGTCGGTTAATTCATGCTGAGATTTATTTCCTTCCCCGGCACCACCGCAAATTCTGTCAATAATGGAAAAGGTTATGGCAGGATCGATCTCAAGAATGGCATTTCCTTTAAGAGGGTCTAAATTGATTATTGCCAAAGTTGTAGGAGTTGGAATGGAACGTATAAATTCCTCGTAGGTAAGCTGATCAACCGAAGCAACATGGACGTGAACCATACTGCGGAGTTGCGCCGAAAGCATGGTAGTAGTCAAACGGGCAAATGTCTCATGCATCATAGAGACGGTTCGTATCTGTTCCTTGGAGAATTTATCGGGCCGCTTGAAATCATAAATTTTGATCTTCCGGCAGTCCCTTGCAGGACGGAATTCCTCTCTCTCTTCGGAATTCCCGGCATTTATAGCGGTGAGAAGCTGGTCTATTTCATCCTGCGACAGGACTTCCGTGGGAGCGTCCTCGTCTTTCTTGGCTTTGTTTTGCCGCTTACGATTCTTCCGTTTTCGGTTCATACCTTAATAGTCCTTTATCATCGTAACGAACTGAGTACCCCAATTGTTCAAATTGTTCTTGTACCCGCTTCTTAAATAATTCCTTGTACTCCTCGGTGGATTGAAAATCTACGGGTTCTTTTCCTTTTGGAAAAACGAGACTTGATATCTTTTCGCCAAGAGTAGCCCCAGTTATGGATACAGGTTCATCGTCAAAGGGTTTATCCAAATCCCTGTCATAAACATATTGGGGAGTACCTTCATCTTCATGAACCAGCAGGTAAGCGGTAGCGGCGCAACAGTCCGAGCAGTCTTTGGCGTACATTCCCATTTGGCTTAAAACCCAATGTGCGCCATCGTCACGGACAATTTTCCCGATCATGTGGTCAATTTTTCGCCTGCCGGATGTTGTTTTGACTTCCTGAAGGCTTTTAATATTATTTTTTAAGAACACATTTCGACCAGACTTTACGTTTCCAATATTTATGAGAGCCGCATAACTAATATACGGATCAACGGAAGTATCCACGGAGAATTGCCTTGCGTTAAATCCTTGTTCTTTCAGGTACTGAACTGTCGTAGAACTCTGGAACCGGTCAAAAGTCACAGATTGCAGATCGATATTACCCAAATTTCTCAAATCTTCAGGGAACTGCCTAAATGCATCAAGGTTTATTCTGGCGGATTGCCCTCCTGTTACCGCAAGAGTAAAGTCATGAACAATAATGAATTCGTTTCGTTTTAAATCATATTCTCGATGACTCATTGCAATGCCAGCGAAGTCTCCGGTTTCGGCTTGGTCAAAATGGAGCCACCGTCTTGCTCTTGGAGCCCGATAAAATTCCCAACGATCCGGCCCTGTTTGAATAAAAAATTTATCCTTTATTTGATTCCAAATTAAATGTTTTGCAGATTCCGTTGCGGCTACTTTTATATATGAATACAGATTTTTTAATTGGGGAGTAAATATCTCCTCAATTCTTGCTTGAGAATTTACTAATTTTCCGCTGGTATTCGCAGGCCATCCGCATACGTCTTTGACATTTTTCTCAGTGGCCTGTTCAAATTCACGTTTCAAGTCAATCGGAACATGGTAAAGTTCGGAAGGATCAAATGTGTGTATATTATCAGGATAAACCATTTCAGGCGGCAAACTTGAATTACCCCTGAATACGGGGAAGGTTTCGCCTGTAATAGCGTATATTGGGTATAACGCTTTTACTCGTTTCCGTTCCGGATCCTTTTCGTACATTTCCCATTGCGAACCAATGGAAACATAGTTTTCTTTATCCTTTTGGGCTTCCCCTGTGAATATATATTTATCAATCGGACTCGCGTCCAGATCATTTGGAGAGCTATCGAGTACCGTTCCGCAGAATTGCTTGTTACCGAAACGGGAAAAAATACGAGATTTGGAATCCTGATAAATCCTCCAGATATATTCAGGGGAAAAACCGCGATCAATGAAAAATGAAATTTCACTCATCGTTGACTGAATCATGTTTAATCCAAGAAGCTGATGAGGCCCTGAAGCCACGATATAGTGAATATCGCCTGGGAACTGAAGCGCACCCATTTTACTGGCGGTTGTCCAACATATCTGCTCTGGATGCTTTTCTTGTTGCGTTTTTAAATGCTCTTCCTGTTTTACCCTTCTAAATTTCGGGGATGTCGATAATATTTGAATGAATGGCTGAAGTAAAAGTTGGGTAGCTTTGTCCATGCTGAAGCTGATGAACGCCTGAACGATTGAAGTTGAAGGAGCGAGTTCAAAAAACTTTTTAGGGTCTCGCATTAAATAAAGATGCACAGATACATACAAATTATGTAAATCTGCCGCAGTTGTTTTTCCTATACCTATCGCATTTCCCATAATCAAATGGCGGTAGGGACTTTGTAACGCCCAGAACTCCTCCAAAATTTCACGGATATGCGGATGCACGGACTCCGCCATTGGCCCGATCCATTCATCGGTTAGGAATTCCTTCATAGTTGGCGGTTTCTCGCGATATATTATCCGCCAAGTATTCAAAATTAATTCTTGGCGTACTTTTGCGGATAAATTCTTATTGTTTAAAACGAGCTTAAGCCCTTCCTGGACTTCAGGACGCTGAAGGGCCGCAAACTGAGGGCGCAGAGCTACAGCGTTATCGCCCTGCAATAAATCTTTTATTAAATGTGGGGTATCTTGGGGATTGACTTCATCAGGTTTTTTTATTAAGATTTCCACATCTTAAATAGAAATCAATATCATTCAGAATATTTCGAAGACTTCTTCAATGATCGGGTCATCATCAGATTTTATATCCGACTTATACCGAAAGCATAAGTTATCCCGCATAAACCGTTGAACGTCTTCTGGGGTCAACGTAGCTCCAGCCGATGCCTTATGCCCGGCCACTCCCGCCAAGTCCATCAGGTTAAATTTTCCTTCTCGACTCCTAAAAGACATTGTTCCTAACTTGTTATGAAAAGTTTGAGCGCATATCAAATAATCAATGTCCATGTTATCTACGTTGAGCATCCTATGGCAGGTCATACTAATTTTACCCCACGCCGAAAAAACTCCGAAGCGGCATCCTTTATTATCCCTTCGAACTTGGAGCATCGCCAGAGCTTCTTCATAGGCTTTATCTTCGGATGCCTTGGCATCTCGGATATACATAAGCTCGGTGTTATTCCAAGAAAAGTGTTCATCTTTTTCCAGTTTACGAAGTATGGCCATAATATAACGATCATGCCGAACCAGGGCATCGGATATGTCCCAATTTCCGTATTTAACAAATACCCGCTGTAAGTCCTCTGACGTGGCCCGTAGCGGGCTTTCTAAGGCCCAACGGTCATAAACATCCACAAGGTCAACAAACTCCCGCACAACGGGCCTGTATCGCCCGATACGGGGCTTTATAAACTCATCAAAAAATATCTTTGTACCACATCGGCTACCGTCCCAGCAAGAACCAGGCCGTTCATTAATCCATTGGCTGGTTTCATGGTGATCAAATACTCGGACTGTTTTTCCTTTTGCCAATAGATCGTCATGTAACGCAGGGGTTAACGCCAAATCTGCCACAACAATATTATCCGAATCGTAAAGAACCTGAACGGCATTAGCCTCATCTTCAAAGCCGTAGTCATAACAGATTATTTTATCGAAGGGTAGATTGAAATATCGAGCCAAAATAACCGATCCGAGGCCATCACAATCTGTATGCGAAAGAAGGGTATTTTTATATAGCAATTTTAACCCCCGTTCCCGGTATAAATTCCAAGATTTTTATACAAATCCCGCATTGACTGCGTTTGCCGAGACATTGAGGAAGTTGAAGCTCCCATAAAGGGAATTTTTGAAATGTCAAATTTATATTCCTTAACCAATCTGAAGGCAGTATCATGAATACGATAATTTAACTGGGTTCGTTTCATTTCCCGGTTGTGGCCTTCGACCACCCTAATTATTTCATTGGTCAAGAAGTCATTAACTGGCTTTTTCTGAATGCCATCCAGCCTTCGCTGTAGTTTGTCTCTTGCTTCTTTTGCGCTGGCTTCCTGTTCCTTCAAACCCGTCAGACACCTTTGGAAAATTCTGGTAATTTCTTTATCGATATCACATGAATCAGGCAGGCCGTCCAACGCCGAAATAACAATTTGAGTTGCTACCAATTTTGCCTCGACTTCGATATCAATAGAATCATCTATACCGAATTCATCGTAAAGATTTCTTTTCGCCGGATCCGTTAGAATATCAAAAGCCTTTTTCAAGTCGGCAAAGTCCTCGGCTTTCCCGCCCTTATCAGGATGCAATTCTTTACTGCGGCTTTTGTAGGCTTTCTTTATATCCTCGTCTGACGTGTTTTTATCAACGCCTAGAATTGTGTAGGGATTGAATTCTTTTTCGTCCATGTAAAGGTAATTCCCTAAAAATATAAAAGAGGCGGGAACAATCGCCCCGCCTCTTTTTATATTTTATGCGTAACAGACTTGGAAGATGTCGTTTGCGTACCGCTTGGCCTTGGAAATATGGTTCTTGACGGTGGTTAAAGAACAGCAGAATTTTTTTGCAACCTGCGCCAAGGTCAGTCCTTCCCTGCGAGCTTCCAGAATATCTTTATCAAACTGGGTCAGCTTTGCGTAAAAGTTTTTTACCCTGTCGCTGTCATTCGTTTGGAGTTTTTCGACAACCATTTTTTCAGGGTTATACGTGGCGTAGATTTCCTCGTTGAAACCGAGCATTTGGTTTTGGAGGGGATTGGTATCTTCGGCATGGCCATCGTAGTAGTAAATATGGCTTCTGCTGTAAATGGGGTCTAACGTTCCGTCCCGGTCATCGTTGGCGTTTACGTTTTCGAAGTAAAGGTGAACGTCCCTTTTCCGCTGGCGGATCAGCTTATTGGTTCTGTTGACCACCGCGCAGAACAGCCAGCTAAACATCGAGAAGGCGGCTTCGGAGGTAACTTTTGCCCTGTCGAAGTTACCCAACTTGTGGGCAAAAACGTCACAGGCTTCACTTTCAAGTTCACTGCGGGTGAGCCCTTTGACGGCAACCAGCCTGCTCATCATCATTTTTTTATAGTGCTTCCACAAGGCCATCCAAGCCAGTCCATCGCCGTCCTGCGCCGCGCAGGTCATTTCAAACTCGTTTCGGAAACCGTGAAGTTCCGTTGCATTCAGCTTCTGCATTTTTTCCCTCCTTTTATGCCGTTGCTATCGCCGCCAGTTCATTCCCTGTTTCCGCTTCAGCGGGGGAACTACCAGCACCAGTTAATTCCCGCCTTACCGCTTCCTCAGCGGTTACTGCCAGCGAAACGGCGGTTTTAACCGTGTTTCGTGCGGCGGGGCCAAGCCTCCGGAACCCTTCCAAAAGCTCCCTTTCTTGTTCGTCCTCATCCATGATCCGTTACTCCTATTCAGAATGTTTATACTCAACACTATATGTCGAAAACCAACAATAGTCAAGCGAAAAAAGTTTATTTTCAACTTTTTTTGTTGATTTTTATTAAAAAATAGCCGACTATTTAGACATGGAAATCAACAAGGATATGGCCGTAAGATTTGCCTCTATACGGGAAAAAATAGGGGTAAAACAGGCAGAATTTGCCGAAGTGATAGGTGTTAGCCGCCCAACTGTGGCGGGATTGGAGAAAGGACACTCAAATATTACGGAAAGAAATATAAAAGCGGTTTGCCAGGCATATAATATCAGCGAAGAATGGCTTAAAACGGGGCAAGGATCGATGTTTAACCCCCCGTCTGGCCAGTCAGAACTTAAAAATGAGGAAGAACGGGAACTAATCAGGATGTTTCGGATATTAACTGCCGATACAAAGCGCATGGTTGTGGAAATTGTCCGAAAATTCATGGGAACTAGCGAAGGAGAAGACGCTTCCGCTGATAAAACCGATGGTAATTCGGACAATGGGCAAAGCGATGATAAAAGTCTGCGAAAAAGGGCTTAATTGAAAGAATAGAGGGAAACGTTATCTATCCGTTCTGGTGGGTATGGGGAAATGCAGTATAATCACTTTTATTCCGATGCTTTGAAGTTATATATTTCTTTCCAGTGATCAATAATATTAACGGTATCGCCGATGGCGGACTTTATCTCTTCTGGCGGTTTATAAGCCATAGGACTTTCGTCAATAGTATCTTTCCCAACGCAGGATGTCCAAACACCCGCTTCTGCCATTTGCCGTTCATACTCGGCAAGGTCAAGATTCTCTTTGGCCTTTGACCGTGACATCAGCCGTCCAGCCCCATGAGGGGCCGAAAAATTCCACTCTTCGTTTCCCTTACCCTTGCAAAGCAAAGTCCCATCTTTCATGGACATGGGGATGAGAAGCAACTCATCTTTGGGAGCCGCTACAGCCCCTTTCCGGACAATTCCGTCTTTGAAATCGATATAATTGTGAACGGTATGAACCTGCTGAACGCTCATGACCGTTATCGGATCGCCGAAAAAGGAAATCAACCGATTCATCATTATGTAGCGGTTTACTTCGGCAAACCACTGGGCAACATAGGCATCGTCAAGGTAGCGGCAGGCATCATCTCCGGCTAGATATTCCATGCCCGATACTTTTTTGGAAATTAAAAAGTTATCAGCGGCTTTGGCAACTTTCTGATGATAGTTGGCCACGGATAAACCGAAATTCCGTGAACCAGAATGAATGGTCAGCCAGTAGTCACCCTCGCTATCCTGATTGATCGCAATAAAATGATTTCCCCCGCCAAGGGAACCTAACTGACAAAGGGCTTTATCAGCCCCGCCTCTTTCGGTATACAATTTTTCGGCAACCCGTTTGACATCCCGTGTAAACTCGGAAGCAGATCTCCCGGTATAAGCGACACCGCAATCGATCTCGCTTATATTGAAATTAGCATTGTTCTTCATCCCATGCGGAATATGCTCCCGCACATATTTATCAAAAGCGGCAAAATCAATGTTCTTGATTTTTAAATGTTGGGCTAATACTCCGCAACCAATATCCACCCCGATAAAGTTGGGAACGATAAATTTATTTTTTGTTGCCGTATATCCAACGCAAATTCCCGCACCGGCATGAACGTCAGGCATAATGCGAACTTTAATGCCGTCCATAAAAGGCTGATTAATAATATTTCGTATTTGATCCAAGGCGGAGGACTCGACCGTTTCCGAAAAAATAACCGCATTGGTATGTTTTCCTTTCAAAATCATAATAAATTCCTTTATTTATAATAAATAAAAGGCCCTGAATTTACAGGGCCTTTGGTTGGGAGGTTATTCCTGCCCTTCGGCCTTGGCAGGTTCCTCAGTTGACGCAGGGGCCTCCGTAGTTTCGGGAGCTTTAACCTCGTCCTTTTTCTCGGCGGATTCTTTTTCATCATCGGCTTCTTCCAGATCACGGATAATCGAGGTTATTTGGGTAGCAATGGAACCCATAAATCCCTCGATCTTTTCAGAGGCACGGACAGTAACTTTGACTATTTTAATAGCCCGTTTCATGTCCTGAAATCGCTTGTTTGCTTCCGAAATAGGCGTTTCCGCAGTTTCGTTCACGCCTTCCTCAATTTCCTTGTCGATGTCGGCAAACTTATCGTACCGATTGTAAAGGAACCGCAAGAGCCAAGAAATATCCGTGGCGTACTTGTCTAATGAACGGAACTTCTCAGAGGTATGTTCTACCCTGTCCTTCATAGAAGCCACTTGGCTTTCGGCGGCGTCCCTTTGCCGCTGATACCGACCCGCCCGGCGGATATTCCACGAGGCGATCCCAATTTCGACCGCCAGCCCCGCAACCAAAATGAGCAGGGCAATTAACAAAATCGTCACCATATTCTTCTCCTTAGCCTTAAGCTGTATATGTAATTCCCAACAGCCAGAAAAAGAGACAACATTATTCTCCGGAAGACGATTCTTTAAAATATAGGCCGTATAACGCCTGAATCTGGCTAATTGCCCCATAATCCATATCAAGGGCATACTGATTTTCAGATACGGCCATAATTTGGGCTATTTCCGATCCGTTGACCAGAAGGAAATCTCGTGCTTTGAGCCCTGCGGAAGCGTCAACTTCAATAACACTTTGATTGTCCTGGGTATTAGCTAATTGAGAAAATGCAACATTATCTGACACAATATCGGACTGCTTGGATTTGGTATTAAAGCCGTCCATTCGGTCAAAATCTCCAGTATCCCCTTGGGAAGTATCGTAAGCTATTAATCGGAAAATAGTTGTTTCTACCGGCGGTTCCATTGTCAGAATGTTTCTTAAATAAGACGTTGGCAATTTATCAGTAACCCAAACTCCAGAAGAATCATCCCACGGGTCATTGCTTAACGGCATAGGAATTTGACTTAATGGCCTAACGAGTACTTTATATTTATTCGCCGACATAATAATATTCCAAATGATATCGGTTTCCCACCGTTTGATCGTGGCCTGATCCAATTCCATAACAGCCCTGTCATACAAAGATTGAATAGTTGTATCTTCAATCCATTTTTCATGATCCGTGAAAAAGAAATTCAAACGGCTGTTCTTTTTTGTTAGATTAATTTGCGCTTGCTCCAGCATATCGTTAGCGGCTAGGAGCATTGAGTAAGGGCCATCAGGTTTTGTCACTACTTCGGATATCCAGAAAGTTAAATATTTTTTAGTTCCTGAAGAAGCGTTTCCAAGCATCCCAGAAAGTATACTGGTTACTCGATCATTGAGCGCGGTAGCAATTGTTTCTGTATAAGCTAAAACCTCAGATAACATTGAATTTATTTCGGCCCTATTCGCTGACGGAGAGGGATTAGAAAATTTATTAAAGTAGTCAATATAATCTTCAATTTTTCTAATAAACATTTCAACTTGCCATATCATGAGAGGCAGATCAGGATCATTTGGTAGTTCAACTTTAAATTCTTGGAGGATTGCCCCTTTAGCTTCATCGACCATAATTGATTCTTTTTCAAATGCGGGTATCAAAGAATTTAATTTATCCCGCACGTTGGTCAATGCGGAAATAAGATTTGATTTCAGGGTATAGTTATCAGGATTATCAATTCCATTTTGCCCAATCCACCATTGATCATTCGGCGCAGTTCCTGTAGAATAAATTTCAGAATTTTCAGTACGACTTCCAAGCATACCAATTTGCCGATCCAAAGCGGCCTGCTCCTGCGCGACAACCTGCGAAATATACGGCCCCCGGCCGTTTCCATTAACCGCCTCTATTCCGATGACCTTTGTAAGGGTTTCCAATAATTGAATTACCCCTATTCCTGATGGTGTAGACTCCAAGACATGATTTGTTAGCCAGATCGAATTAGGATCAACATCATTTTGTCCTGCATTGGGATTATCCGCTTCAGGAGGATGCAACCCACCTGCGCCGTCCCCTGGCGGGGTAACGGATAATGAAAATTCTGATTGATACTGAGACTTTGCTTGGACTGGATCATGCAGTACCGGCTTGCTGGATGCTCGCCCTGCCATTAACCAAATTTGATTATAGAAAATCGATAAAACAGAAACAATTCCGCATTTATCAGTATTTCCAAATAATATCTCTTCAAGATCATCCCGGCGCTTTTCCGCGTCAAGTTTCATTTGAATTGCGGATCGCTTGCTAACAAGGGCCAGACCGCGTTCACCGAGAACTTTCTGATATTCTTCATTAAATGTTGTAGACATACTTTATCCTTCCTTTCACCCTAGATGGAATCGAACCACCGTGACCGGCTCCAAAGGCCAGGGCCTGACCACTAGGCTATAGGGCGTTAACTGTGTAATTCCTGCCATATCAATAAATCATGCTCATAATCGCCCCTGCTCCGGGAGGAGCCAAAAAAGCGGCATGAGTTCCCATAAGCGGCAAAGGCTTGATCCACATTTTATAGAATCTTAAAATTACCTCAGATTCAAACAACCAATATTTATAGGTATCTTTCATAGGGTATGGAGGCAGTACGATATTAGGAGCGCATAGAAATCCGCCTGGAGGAACAGCCCACCCAATAGCCGGAAATATCTTAAATGTACGAATTCCGTCAGTAATTTGTTTTCCCAAAATAATCCCATGCGTTATTGGATCAGGGGTATTGGTTGGGGTACAGACAAAATCGCCTACAACTTTAGTTGTCACGTAACTCACAACGGGATCCGGAACTGGCGGAGTTCCAGGGATCATTCCAGACCATATATACATAACTGATGTATTTTTTGTTAAATATCTGGCTATGGCATGACCCAGTTCAGGCATGGTCATGGCCACCATATTTTTGGTATTAACTTTACTGCGGATGCTATTTACAATTTCATTTGCCAGTCCATTAGCAGATAACGCCATAATTTACCTTAACCAGTATGCGGCAGAGCCGTTACAGGACATATCCCAAGAGCGCAACAAACCCCACTCCCTGAAGGTACAACTTGCCCCATTGATTTAGCCCCAGAGAATTTAAGTATTGGCGCGTCCACAATAACCATGCTCGTCCCTTTAACTGTTGTCATGGCTGAACTTTCAACTTTACAAGGGCCGGTAGATTTAATGTCTAGCATTCCTGTAGACTCAATTTTCGTATTGCCAGTAGTTTTTATTTCCGTATTTCCGGTTATATTTATTTTCCAGTTCGCTTTTCCTTTAACTGTTATATCCCCGGTTACTTCCGTTGTTTGTTTTCCCTTTATCGTGGTTTTCCAGTCTTTATCAACCGTCTCGTCAACGCTTCCTTTTGTTTTGAATGTAACATCCCCGCTTTCGGAGTCCGCTTCCAAAAACAAATCAGAATTCTTATTATGAAATGTATATTTCTTAATCGATTGAAACCAAACTGAACCGTCTTTATTGATTACCCCGTATGTTCCTGTCGGATGCAAAAAGCCATGCTGGTTATTTTTTGTGTCATGAAAAACGGTAAAATCATCCTCAAATTGCTCAACAACTAAATGCTCTTCTTCCGGATCCGTTTCCATATCGGTAACTTCAGGCCGCTGGTTCTTCATCCAATCGGCAAATAAATGTTCTGTTGGCTTTGTGATATTAAAAGGTAAAAATGTAATTTCATTCCAATAGCGGTTCCACACTATACAACTTATTAACTGGTCAACAAGAGGCATACCAAATGATTTACCATGAACCCCGCCTACCTGCGGAAAGCACCAAGGGCAGTCATCATCAGGAATATCCGATAATTCAGGATATACCTTTAATTGAATCCGTCCTAATTCTTCAGGATCGGTAGTATTTATAACCTTCGCCTCTCTCCAAAGAGGGTACGAATGGGTAATTGTTTTCATAACTTAATAGTGGGGATTAAAAAAGCCCCGTTTTCACGGGGCAGTGTTTTTTAATTTTTGTTGTTCTTTTTGTTGGCGGCTTCTGCGGCTTTCTTGGCTTCCTCATCCGCAACACGCTGTGCTTCAGCGGCCTCTTGAGCAATCCTAGCTTCTTCAGCCTTCTTTGCTTCCTCGGCCTTTTTCGCTTCTTCCGCAAGACGGGCTTCTTCAGCCTTTTTTGCTTCCTCGGCAATCCGGGCTTCTTCAGCTTTCCGAGCGGCTTCGGCTTCTGCGGCTTTCTTGGCTTCCTCATCCGTATTGGCAGGAGCCGCAGA
>Ga0268262_10004806_pt1 | contig 13726 bp, 12 predicted proteins | sample TergutNc150P3_FD_190354 | JGI IMG/M metagenome (GOLD analysis project Ga0268262, IMG submission 190354) | Nasutitermes corniger P3 segment gut microbial community from laboratory colony in Florida, USA - Nc150 P3 (SPAdes) (version 2) | ecosystem: Host-associated > Arthropoda: Insects >... | reverse complement strand
AAAACGAAGCTTGGTTTAAAAACACATATTTAATAGTTATGGCAGACCACGGTTTTCCGCTCGGCGAAAACGGGAATGCCACGATGAGCGGCGGTGCTTATTATTCAACAACTCATATCCCATTTGTGATAATAGGGAAAAATATCCCGCAGAAAACGGATACCATTTCAACGAGCCAAATAGATATAGCACCGACTATTTTAGACCTCGCTGGCATAAAAGAGCCTACGCCTTTTATTGGGCATAGTTTGCTGAAAGAACGTAAAAACTTCGCTTTTGGTACTCACTTCGGTTATAAAACTTTGAATTACGGTGATTTTCGCTTTATATATAGATATGGCGAAGAATCATTGCTCTTTGAAAATTCCGATTCCCTACAGACAAAAGATGTTTCTAAAGAAAACAGAGAGACGGTTTTGAAAATGGAAAAATTGGCAAACATGTTGGCTAAAGTTGCTGACTTTGCGCTGGAAAGTGATAAAATTATGCCGAGCAGAACCGGGGAATAATTATGGACATTTTAGAATCTCTATTGATTTTTGTTTTAAAATTTTTCTACGATTTAACACATAGTTATGAATTATCCTTGATTTTGCTTTCCGCTTTTGTAAGCCTCTCCCTTGCGCCACTCTATCACTTAACAGGAATTTTAGAGAAAAAAGAGAGAACAATAAAGCAACGGCTGGCAATGTATAAGCCTAGTACACACAGAAATTTAAATGAGCTTTACGAGCAGTTCGGTTATTGGCCCTTTTATTCAATACGTTCCCTCGCTTCGCTTTTTATTCAAATTCCGATTTTAATAGCGGCTTATGAAGCTCTAAGCGATTACGCACCTTTGAAAAATACATGGCTCGGCTACCCGGACAATCTCATAGCAGGATTGAACATATTCCCTTTTATAATGACTTTCATAAATTTATGCGCAGTTTTTATCTCTTCAGAGCCGCAGAGCAAAGAGAGAAAACAGGGAATATTCATAGCGATGGTATTTTTTGGGCTTCTATACACAAGCCCTATTGCTCTCTTAATTTACTGGACATTTAACCAGTTATTCACCCTTGCTAGATATTTAATGGTTTATCCGTTTCCAAAAATCAAGCGGTTGAATTTTAATTTCGGTTTTGCATGGCAATTTTTATCGGTACTCATAATTCATTCAATACTCACTGCTTTTGTAGGTAAAAAAATATCCGATGCGTATTGGATTTTTGCTCTTTTTATAGCGTTGAGCATTTACAAATTTGTTGCAAAAGCAAAAATTCCCTTTTCCATTCCAAACTTGAAAACAATAGTTTTGAACGTAAGCGTAATGGCTTTCCCTGCAATTCTGCTTTTCAGATCTAATGAGATTTATTTCAACGAAATTGAGTTGATTATCTACGCCGCGGTTCTTTTGTTCTTTTCCGTTTTGCTCTCATTCATTCTTTCTCCAAAATTCTCTATTTCATTGATTTTATCACTCATGTTCTTGCCAATGGCTAGGGAAATAACATATCATTCAGCCGATTTAAGAACATCGTTTTTGGCTCTGTTCGTTGTTGTTTTAATATTTATCGGTTCAGTTATAAAGCAGAAGGGTGCGATTATAGTTTTTTCTTTGATTGCATCTATTTATCTTTTATGTTTTACAGGGAACGAAAATTCAAATTTCAGAAAAGCTGGCTCAGGAGGAGGTAAAATTCCCAAAGAACTGATGGAACTTGAATTAAAAGATTCCGCAAGCATTTATCTTTTTATGCATGACGCTTTTCCACATAAGGATTATGCCTATTATTTCAACTTGCCGAGTTATGATAATTTAATGGCTCTTTTTGAACAGAGAGATTTTAAAATATATGATGTTTATTCAATGGGATATACCACGTATGTAACGATGAGCAGCCTTTTTGATATGGATACTAATTTACTGCTTAAATATAAAGGAACCACAACTGCTAAATATGATGATATTGCCAAAAGCCCATATTTTTCAAATGACTTTCATCCAAACTATTTCAAAACTATTTTCAATGGGAATAACTTAACCAATACACTGCTGCAAAAAAAAGGATATAGCACAGCTCTTCTCGCCCCACACGGTTATGACCCTGCATACAGAGGAAATAAATCTTATGATTTTGTATTCTATGGTAAAACTGGTTCTATTAAGGATAATAAAATTGAGAATCAAGTGTTAAAAAATATATTGAACGGAATTTTGAATTCCGACCTATTGCAAGATTCCCTATTCGCTTCGCATCTGGTTAACATTGCTGAATTTGCACGGGACAATTCTAAAAGAACAAAATTTTTCATGTGGGGAGCGGGGTGTCCGGGACATTCTTCATTTGGAGCTTTGGGAACAATAGAAAAAGAAATGGAATGGTTTATTCCAATCTATAACAAATGCCTTGAAGCTATGAAAGAGGAAATTGAAATGATAAGAGCAAATCCAGATGCGATAATAATTTTTATGAGTGACCACGGCGGATATTTTATGGACAATGGAATAGGATATAAATTCCCGAAAAATTATGATTTCAATAAAACCGACTACATGAAATTCCGCGATGTGTTTGGGGCATTTATGGCGGTACGCTGGCCAAATAGGGAAAAAGCAGAGAAATACGACAATGATTTCAACATAACGCAAGATTTATTTCCGATTATTTTTTCCTATCTTTTTGACAGCGAAATTCCTTTGAAAAGTAAAATGGAAAATACCGAATTACGGTTAGGACCTCATAAATTCGACAAGGGCGTGTTTTACAAGGATTTTTATAAGGACGAAAAATAGGGATTTTGTATATTCACAAACTGGATAAACTATGAAAATAAACTTTGGCAGTAAAGATGGCTACTTAGACCCCGGCACGGGTAATGCCTTATTCGCTGCATTATTCGGCATTCTGGGCAGCATAGCGTTTTTCGCTAAAAATATTTTCTATTCCATAAAAGAATTGCTCACCGGCAAAAAACGGGAGGTATTTAAATCCGACCTCGCGATTTTCAGCGAGGGGAAAATCTATTGGATTTATTTCAAGGATGTTGTGGAGGAATTGATAAAGAGAAAAATAAAATTTACATATTACACAATGGATATGGATGACCCAGCCTTGGATTTGCATGATTTTAGCAATGAGAACGAGGATTTTTCGATATTCAAGGTGAAGTTCGTAGGTTCTGGGAACAAAGGTTATTCCGCTATAAGCAACCTCAAAGAGAGGAATATCTTGGCGACAACTCCAAATATCGGGAGCCAAGGCTACCCTATCAAAAAACCTAAGAACTGTGAAAATTTAATCCACATTTTTCACGCAACCGGAATGGGTTATAAAAAAGGCGGCTTGGATAATTACGACACAATTTTGCTACACCAAAAAGACTTTGCGAATTTATTTGAGAACAAAAAAGTTGTAAACGCTGGGTTGCCTTATTTAGATACGCTGATTGAAAATGCAAAAGCCTTGCAAAATCAAACCGATGGCAAAACAATTTTGATAGCGAGCACTTGGGGTAGTGGAGGAATTTTAAAGATTTATGGCTCAAAATTTATCTTGGATTTGGCAAACGCTGGCTATAATGTAATTGTTCGCCCACATCCCTATTCCTATGTATGCGAAAAGGATTTCATAGAAAATTTGCAAAAAGAATTGCCGAACATTCCCTTCAACACGGAGATAAACAATTTATCCGTTTTGTCAAAAGCCGATATTCTAATCAGCGAGTTGAGCGGAGTTCGCTTGGATTTTTACCTCGCTTTTAAACGACCTGTAATTTCTTTGGAAAGCGGAAAAAGAGATGAGTGGGAGCACGATGAATGGTCAGTGGAAATTAGCAAGGATATAGGAATTTTCGTAAAAAAAGATGATGTGGAAAATTTGCCGCAAATAGTGAAAAACCTCTCGCAACGCAAACTCATAGATGAGAATTCAATTTTATTGAATATAGGCCACTCAAAAATAGCTATTGCGGATTACTTGGGTTCTCTAGAAACACCCGCTCAAAAACAGGCGTAACCATATTTATGTCGTTTTGTTCGAACAAACTCCTTATATTCGCGTTCATGTCGGAGAATATACGAGGTTGCTTTTCCGGCTCGTTTGTATAAATGTTGAGTTCCAGCTCGGTGGCGGCGTTTCCCAAATTTTTCACCAAAACAAAGGGTGGTGGGTTGGTTAAAACATTTTCCGTTTTAAGAGCAGCTTGGGTTATCAGTTCAATGGCCTTTCTCAATGGAACATCATAGCTAACCGTAACGGACATGTAGAGTATAACTCCGTTTTTCTCATCGCCAGATGTGCTAAAATTCACAACATTGGAAGATAAAAGTGTTCCGTTTGGGACGGTTACAACTTCTTTTTTAGATGTTTTTATACGAACCGCAAAAGGAGTTTTTTCAACCACGTCGCCAAGCACCTCGCCAACCTTAACCCTATCACCCAGCTTAAAAGAACGCATATATGTCAAAACCATGCCCGCCACGACGTTTGATATAATAGTAGTTGAACCCAGCGAAAATAAAACCCCCAAAAACACGGAAACACCCCTGAACACCGCAGTTTCGGAATCGGGCAAAAGAGGGAATATGAGAATCACCATGAAGGCATAAGACAAAAATCTCAAAAGATTAAAAGTTGCATGAGCCCAGTCCGGATAAAAACCTTGGATGACTATTCTCTCCGCACTTATTTCTTTTGAGAGGAACCTCAAAAATTTCACAAAATAATGCGTTACAGCTATAATCACTATTATCTGTAGTAACTTTGGAATATAATCTATAAAACTCTTTATAATCGATAAAAATGGGTCTAGCACGCCGTACAGCAGAGTGAGGGCAAAACTTCTTGTGCCCGGATAAATGCTGAACAATAATGTTATGGATATATAAAAAGAGAATATTAAAATGGCATACATTGAGAGCTTGGAAAAAAAGAAACTTATATGCAATAGACGCGCAGGGGTTAGCAACATATAGTTGCGGAATTTTATCCCCTTGAAACCCTCATGACTTCTGTTCGCTATAAACGGATTTATTTTTTTCTTGAACAACCTTTTAACAAAAACGTAAACCGCTACTTGCCCAGCCACAACAGCAAGCGACAACCCTGCCATGTGGGAAATATTAGCCCAGTCAAACCCACTAAGATACTCTAAAATGCTTCGGAACATAAAACACCTGTTAAAAGTAATGTAGTAAACGATAAAATACACCTTCTATAAAATATTTTCTCAATTCATTCGTCTTCTATTATAGAGGAATATTAACTTTAGAGGAGAATGAACTATGAGAAGTTCAATCAAATTCAGATTTGCAGGCATTTTGATGATGCTTGCTATATGTGCATTGTTCGGTTTAGCCGTAATGCTGCTTTGGAATGTGCTTATACCGCCGATTTTCGCCCTTCCCCAGATTGGCTATTTGCAAGCGGTAGGGTTGCTGGTTCTTGCTAGGCTGCTTTTCGGCGGCATGGGAGGTAGCGGCTGGCGGCATCACCACCACGGTGGGCACGGGGCAAAGGACAAACTGCGGGAAAAATGGCTGAACATGAACGAAGACGAACGCATGGAATCCATAAGGCGTTTCTCACGCTTTGGCGAGAAAAAGGAGACCCAAAATGAATAACCCAGTTATTTCAGTGCAGAATTTAATCAAGCGTTACAAAAACGCAGACAAGGCGGCAGTTGATGACATCAGTTTTTCTGTTGAGAAAGGGGAATTCTTCGCCTTTCTAGGCGCAAATGGCGCGGGAAAAACTACAACTATTTCAATTTTGACCACCACGTTATCAAAAACCTCTGGCGATGTTAAAATTGCCGGATTCGATATAGAGAAGGAAGCACGGAAGGTGCGGGAGAAGGTAGGCATAATTTTTCAGCAGCCAAGCCTTGACCCGCAACTCTCGGCGGAACAGAATATTCGTTTTCACGCTTGCCTCTACGGGATGTACGGATACCGCCCAGCTTTCAAATTGATGCCCGCCGCATATCGCAATCGAGTGATTGAGCTTGCCGAAATTGTGGGCATACAGGATGTGCTTTTCAAACCTATAAAGAAACTTTCTGGCGGGATGCAACGCAAGCTGGAAATTATCCGCAGCCTTATACATACACCCGATGTGCTATTCTTAGACGAACCGACTCAAGGGCTGGACGCAGTGAGCCGCCGTTCCCTATGGGAATACATCAATGAAACTCGCACCCGCTACGGGACAACCGTTTTCTTGACTACGCATTACATTGACGAAGCCGAGAATGTTGACACGGTGTGCTTAATAAACAAGGGTAAAATTTCGGCTTGTTGCTCGCCAGAGGAATTGAAACGGGATTTGCTGAGGCATGAACTTATCATCGATGCTGATGACAGAACTGTTCTGATAAATGAACTTTCCGCACTTGGGCTGCCTTTTACGGTGAATGGGCGTATAGTTGTTCCTTATGGGGGAGAATCTCCGCAGGAAATCATTTCCCGGATACGGACAAAACTGACTGTATTGAAAATACACGAACCGTCATTGGAAGATGCATATATTGAATTTTTAACCAAACCATCAAAGAGGGCTGTAGCATGACCGAACTCGTTTTATTGCAAAAAAAATCATGGCTGTTTCGGGAACTGAATACCATAGTTACCGTTATGGCGCGGGAAATCACCATTTTCTTCAAGTCTCCAGCTACTGCCATTATGAGCCTTGCTATGCCCATTGTTTTAATGGGCATGATAGGCGGCAACCTGATGCAAAATATGGCGGGCGGGCTTGGCTTCCAGTTCGGGCAGTTTATGCTTGTTGGAATGTTGGTCAATATGCTTTTTATGATGACCACAATGGGCATGACCTCGCTTGTGGATGACCACGATATAGACTTCAACCAAGAGATGCTGGTATCGCCCGTTTCCCGTTATTCGTTAATCATAGGGAAAATACTCGGCTCCGCCTTTGCAGCGGTATTCAGCATGGCTGGGACTTTGGTAGTCGGGTTTGCTATGGGCATAACTTTGCCTATAGATAAACTCCTAATGATTCTCGCTTTGTCTCCGCTGATGTGCCTCTCCGGCGGTGCGCTTGCGATGATAATCATCGGGCTTATAAAAAGCAAAAGAGCTGCGAACTTAGCAGTGATGTTAATCGTGATGCCGCAGATGTTCCTCTCCGGTGCTATTATCCCGATTAACAACTCATCAGGTGCCCTGTTGGTTCTGAACCGCATTATGCCAATGACATATTGCTTAGACCTTGTGCGGTCGGTGATTTACAGGGGCAGCCCGGAATACAGCAATGTGGTGATGTTCAACCCTGCGGTGAATTTCGCGGCAATAGTGGCATTGACGGTGGTTTGCCTGATAGTAGGCACATACTTCTTTGCACAGAGCGAAAAGAATAGGTAATTTCTATATTCCATCTATGAGAGATGATTTTCAGTTTACCCTAAAGGAAGAACTAACCGCCTTTCTTCTTAGCCAGCAAAACCGATTCCCCTCTAACGAAACTTTTAAAATAGACCTCCACTGCCACGACTACAACAGCGATGTTCCAGACGAACTCATAGGTCGCATACTGGGCGTCCCGGAGACGTGGCTGCCAAGCGAGAAACTTTTAGAGGAACTCAAAAAAAATGGCTGCGATACATTTACCATAACAAATCACAACAACGCACGCTCCTGCTACGAAATGCAAGACAAAGGGTTTGATATTTTAACCGCCGCCGAGTTCAGCTGCATGGTTCCAGACTATGGCATAGGCATACACGTGCTGGCTTACGGCTTTACGCCCGAACAGGAAAAAAAACTGGAGAAACTTCGCAGAAATTTATATCGTTTTCAGGAATACACAAGAGCCGAAAACATCCCAACCATTTGGGCGCATCCTCTATACCATTACGCAGCTAGAGAAACCCCTCCGCAGGAATTTTTCAACAAAATGCTGCTCTTTTTTGAACGTTTTGAAATGCTCAACGGGCAACGGGATTGCTGGCAAAATTTGTTGGTAAAAGAGTGGTTAGAGCAAATAACCGCAGAAGAGATAGACAAATACGCAACTGAGTTCGGCATAAATCCCAAAGATTTTTGCGCAGACCCATATAATAAAGCGATAACAGGCGGCTCGGACTGCCACATGGGAATTTTCGCCGGCATGACGGGCACTTACCTGCACATCCCAAATTTGGAAGACCGCTTAAAAACAACGTCGCGTTCAGGGCTTGCCTTGGAAGCCATCAGAGCCAAGCGGATAGCGCCATTTGGGGCATACCATAATACCCAAAAAATGACCATCACTTTTTTGAATTACGTCTGCCAAATAGCCCTGAACTACAAAGACCCCGGGCTTATCCGGCTTCTTTTGCACAAAGGCGATACAAATGACAAAATAGTCTCCTTTGCGGCTTCCAATTTGTTCTGCGAAGTGCAGAGGCATAAGGTGACAACATCGTTTGTAAAAATTTTCTTGGATAGTATGCTCGGCAAAAAACCCTCAATGTTTAAAAAATTACTGCTTAACTCCGAATATAAACCCATATTTGAAGAAGCCGTAAATTTATCGGAGAAACACAGCATTGACAATAATAGGCTGGTAAACGAGTATTACACCGCTATCTTAGCGATAAACAGCCAACTCAACAACATTTTAGCGCAGCGCATAGATAAAAAATTGGAAAAATCCAACCTAGACGAAATTTTTGACGGTAAAGATATAAACACCTTCATAGCAAAACTCGAACTCCCCATCAGCATAAGGGCATATCTCGATGATTCTGAAAAACAGGGGAATACCGTTGACATCTCCAGTTTTTTAGACGGACTGTCCTTTCCGTTTTTCAGTGCGCTGTTCATTCTCTCCGCGCATTTCACAAGTGCGAAAACAATGTTCAACACTCGCCCGCTGCTAGTGGATATTTCCAACCGCTTGGGCAAATACCGCCATCCCAAACGCATCATGTGGCTAACCGACACCTTTGGCGATAAAAACGGCATAGCCATGTTCCTCAAGGAAATGCACGAAGAGATAAAAAAGAAAAATTTGCCCATAGACATAGTTTGCTGCAATTCTTCTATAACTTCCGGCGATAATTTAATCTCGTTAAAACCCATAAAGGAATTTTCATTGCCTTTTTACACCGACTACAGTTTCAGAGTTCCAAATTTTGTTGAATTGCATAATTTATTTTTTTCAGGCAGTTATGATAGGATTATCTGCTCAACCGAAGGCATAATGGGTTTTTTTGGGTTGTACCTCAAACACGCCTATACCGTGAAAGCCTCGTTTTACATGCACACCGACTGGCTCATGTTCGCTCGCAAAGTGCTGAACATAGAGGGCAGCAACTTGAACCGTGTAAGGAGAATTCTGCGTTCATTCTACGATGCGTTTGACAAGGTACTCGTGCTAAATTCCGACCAGAAAAAATGGCTTTCGGGAACGCACATGAATTTAAACCCCGAAAAAGTTTGCCAAACTGCCCATTGGGTGAATTCCTGTTTTCAGCCGCAAACCCCGGACAAAAAGCAAGCCTTTGGCTTGCCGGAAAATGCGAAGGTTCTCCTTTATGTTGGCAGGGTGAGCAACGAAAAAGGTGTGCTGGAATTGCCAGCCATTTACAACGAAGTGAAGCATACCGTGCCGGATTTGAAAATTGTGGTGGCAGGCAAAGGGCCTGCTCAGGAACAGTTGAAAAAGGAAATGCCGGATGCTATTTTTATAGACTGGGTTCAGCAAGACAAACTCTCCCTTCTCTACGCCTCGGCGGATTTGCTTGTACTCCCGTCTCGTTTTGACACCTTTGCGATGGTGGTTTTAGAGGCGTTGAGCTGCGGATTGCCTGTAATTGCCTACAACACAAAAGGTCCTAAGGATATTATAAAACACGAGGAGTGCGGTTTTTTGGTTGAAACAGCGGCGGAAATGCAGCAGCGAATTGCCGAATTTTTACGAAGCGAAAACGGAGCAGTCTTTAAAAAAGCTGCGGTGGAACGAGCAGCAGCGTATAATGCAGATAGCATAATAGATGAGTTGATGGGATATTTAGAGGTTGTTCAAAAAAGTGTATAAATGGCAAAAGAGAAATATTATCTTTCACCATAGCAACAAAATTTTCTACCTTTCCACTATGGTTAAACATCTCGTTCTTTGGAAAATGAAACCCGTGGCAGACGAACGCACGGGAAAGGAAAATGCTGAAGTTTTGGTTCAAAGACTCAATGCCTTGAAAAGCGTGATTACTTTTGCCGTTTCTATAGAAGCGGGCATCAATTTTAACAGCACTGCTGCTGCTTATGATGTGGGCTTGTACTCGGCTTTCAAGACTAAGGAAGATTTAGATACATATCAAAAACATCCTGCGCATGTTAAAATTGCAGAATGGGTAAATAGCGGCATTGCGGAATCCAGAGTTGTAGCAGATTTTGAAGTTTAGAGGTTTTTATGACCCCGGAAATAGAAGCCTTGCGGCAAAAGCTGGATTTAATAGAAGACAAACTGATTTCGCTTTTGAATGAACGCGTCAAATACGTGCTTGAAATAGGGAAAATAAAACATGAAAAGGGCTTGCCTATAGAAGACCCAAAAAGGCAAGAAACCATTTTAAACAGAGTTGTGCAGAAAAATTCAAATCCTGTTAGCGATGAGTTTATAAAAAATATTTTTAAAAAAATAATAGAGGAATCAATAAGGTTGGAAAAACAAAAATGAAATCTACTCGCATTACATTAGTCGGTTTTGGCTTGCTTGCGGGTTCAATTGCCGTTGCTATTAAATCGGTAAACCAGCATATTGCAGTTCGCGCAGTTAGCTCAAAAGAAACTTTGCAAAAAGCAAAAGACCTTTCCATGGCGGATGAATTTTTTGAATACGGAGATGTTCAAAATTGGTTGCCAAATTCTGATTTAATTCTGTTGTGCGGACCCATAAAGCATATTTTATCCACGATTGAAACTTTAAAAAACAATGCAAAACTACTCAACGGCAAAATGGCTGTGGTTAGCGATATAGGTAGCACAAAGGAGTTGATTTGCGAAAGAGGCTTTGCACTGCCGGAACCCTTTGTCTTTGTAGGCGGCCACCCGATGGCAGGCTCGGAAAAACGTGGCATTGAAAATAGCGACTCATCTATTTTTGAAAATACTTATTGGCTATTTTGCTTACCGGAAAAAATAAAGGAATTGCCGGAATTGCTTAACGCTCTTCTGTCTTTTTTGGGCAGCCATCCTGTGCAAATCTCACCGCAGGAACATGACGTTGCAATGGCGTGGTTAAGCCATGCGCCGCAAATCATCAGCACTTCTATGGCTACGGGCCTTTTTTTGGATATCATCGAAAAACATTTGCATTTAGCTGGTCGTGGCTTTAGGGATATGACCCGTATAGCGGGTTCGTCTTGGAGTATGTGGAAAGATATTTTGGAGACAAACAAGCAAAATGCAGCGGAAGCGCTTACGGCTTATGCGGAAAAAATTTTAGAGATAAAAAATGCGCTTTCCAGCGGGCAATTTGAAAAACTAGAAGATAATTTTTTGCGCGGCAACGAAACGAGATACAATTTGGAAAGGGGAAAAAATCTCGCTTATCCATTTTACGAAGTTATTGCGCAAATCCCAGACAAGCCAGGCTCAATTCTGGAGACATTGAATCCGCTTGCGGAAAAAAATATAAATATTAGGGATATTGAGCTTATGAAAGTTCGGGAAGGCATTGGCGGAACTCTGCTTTTGGCTTTCAAAACGGAAGATGATGCGAAAACTGCGATTGAACTTTTAGAAGATAAGGGAATATATGCTAAAAGGAGAGTTTGAGCTTTACACAGAAAAGGAAGCATTTTGCAACTGCGCATTTTTGGCAGCTCTTGCAAATGGCGATTCCATTATACATGGAGTTAAAGCAACTCCGCAAATCTCCGCTTTTGCGGATTATTTAAGTGAACTAGGTGCATCTGTTCATGTAAAAGACGGGCAGTGGGAAATCACAGGCGTAAATTTTAAATGCAAAGAAAATTTAAATTTTGAATGGGTAGGGAACGATTTTCCGCATCAGGAAAGGAATAGGAAAATAATAGAGAGTTTGCTCAATGGAACTCCTTTTAAATGCGAAGAGAAAATTGCTGTAAAAGATTCTTTAATCAGAGAGCTTTCAACTTTTGGCGCGGAACTGGAGTGGAAACAAGATGGCATTGACGGAAGCGATGAGCTTGCCAAGCGCATGGCAAAATTGCAGGGAATAAAAAACGAAAGAAAATGGATTTGCAATATTCCTCCAGTGCACTCTCTACTAGCGAGAGACAGATTCATAGCAGGCGATGTAACGGAAGCTGCTTTTTTGGCTTTGGCTGCTTCTTTAATCCCGGATTCGGACATCACAATAAAAGCGGTTAATCTAGATGCAAGCCGTGCCGGAATTTTCGGGGCATTTAAAAGGCTGGGTGCGGATATTGAATTTGCCACCCGCCATGAAAGAGGGAATGATGTTTGGGGCGATTTAAGGGTTAAAAGCGGAAGTGGGTTAATAGGCAGGCGTCTTGGCACAGACATTTTGTCCACCTGCTTAGACGAAATTCCTCTGCTCGCGGTGCTCGCATGTTTTGCCGATGGCGAAACCATTTTAAAATTACCTCCTTGGGCACTTGACACGTGCAAACCGGTTTTAGAAATTATACACGAAAATCTCAAAATCGCAGGCATAGAATCCGGCATTTACGAAGATGGCTTAATTTTGCGAGGCAAAGCGGAAATAGAAGGCGATGGTTTTGATTGCAAAAACCTCCCAATCCTCGGCATGGCTTTGCGTATTTTAAATAAAAAAGCCAAAGGGAAAAAAGAAATTATTGGAATGGAATGTGTAGAGAATTTATATCCGGGAATCATGATATGAAAATAGGCATTGTAGCACGCAAAGAACAAACCCCAAAGTTATCGGAGGCATTGGAAGCCGTGAATCTGTGGGGCAAAGGCAAAAGGGATAAAATCATTTACGCGGAGCCGCAGCTCAGAAAATGCGACGTTTTGGTTGCCATAGGCGGAGACGGAACGGTGCTTTCTGCGGCGCATATAGCTTGCGAAAAACAAATTCCAATAGTCGGCATAAATGTTGGGCGCGTTGGCTTTTTGGCAAAATACAAACCGGAAGAAATACCTGCGGTTTTAGACATTCTCTCAAGCGGGACTTTCAAAATGCAGAACCGTATAATGCTGGATTGCTCGGTTTATTCAAATAAGAAAAAAATTTTAAATCGCTGTGTTCTGAATGAAATTTTTTTACATGCTCATGCGCCGGAAAGGATGATAAATTTAGAAGTTAAAATCAACGATAAATTTTTAACGGAATACTGGGCGGATAGTTTGATGCTTGCCACCCCTACAGGCTCTACCGCTTATAATCTTTCCGCAGGCGGTCCCATAATATACCCTTCGGCGGAGGCTTTTGTTTTAAACCCCATCAGCCCTATGAGCCTCTCGGTGAGGCCCATTATAATTCCGTCTTCTTCCGTCTGCAAAATAAAATGCGTTGCGGAGAGTACGGCAGAAATGGTTTTTGACGGGCATTTCACCGAAGAGCTTAAAGAAGAATCAGAACTCGTAATTTGCCGCAGCCGTTATGTAACTCGCTTTATCCATACAGGGGAATTCGGCTTTGTCCAAGCGTTGAGGGAAAAACTTGGATGGACGGGGAAAAGAAAGTGGGCCCAGCAGGACTTGAACCTACGACCAGCGGATTATGAGTCCGCTGCTCTAACCAACTGAGCTATAGGCCCGCGGTGT
>Ga0268262_10004805_pt1 | contig 13729 bp, 5 predicted proteins | sample TergutNc150P3_FD_190354 | JGI IMG/M metagenome (GOLD analysis project Ga0268262, IMG submission 190354) | Nasutitermes corniger P3 segment gut microbial community from laboratory colony in Florida, USA - Nc150 P3 (SPAdes) (version 2) | ecosystem: Host-associated > Arthropoda: Insects > Digestive... | reverse complement strand
CCTACCGCTTTAAATTCCGTTCTTGTCCCGTTGCTTCCGTCTAAATCTGCCATATCACCGCTCCATCTTTAAAATTATCAAACTGCCTGCCCGTCGATTTTAAATCCGCAATTCGCAATCCGCAATCCGCAATTCAAAATAAATCATCCGGGATTGATCCGGAAAACGTGGCGCCAACATCGCTCATCAATGCTGGCGCCACGTGGCTTGCCTTATATTACGTCCGGAACATCCGGCGTATTCTTTTAGAGGCTAAGCTAGAAGCTAAGCCTGAGTCTCGCCTGGAACGTCCGGTGGCCGGTCTTGTTGGTGGAACGGCCAAAAGCGCCGGTGCCGGTTATCCCGTATGATGGAGCGGTCGGCGTCGCGTGGTTCATGATGTTCTGCGCATCAACACGGACTTCAAACCGTTTACCTTCCATGAACTCAACCGATTTTGACATGGACATGTCAAGGGTCAAACGCCCCAGACCGGTTATGCGGTTGGATTTGTAATTGCCCATGGCCTTGCCGCCCTGGCTCTGATCGACGCTGCGGAATATCATAATCGCAGGCATCACTTCCTGGCCGTCAATCACTTCCATCTTGGCATAGGGATCATATTTTAAAGCTTCCGCCAGAGAGTTATATCTCGCGACAAGCATATTGCCCTTCGCGTCATACTGGCCGGACGCCAATGCCAGCGCCTGTGAACTATCCACCGTACAGTACCTGGCAAGACCCGGGGTCAGGTTATCCGGATCGCAAATGCCGTAATCCCGATACTTCATGTATCTTCTGCCGAAATAGTAGCCGTCAGCGAAATTATCCGACCAGACCATGTGTCCACCCTTGTCGTCCCACAGATCGGGACGCACAAGCTGGGGCCAACTTCTGCTCCACAACGTGGACTGGCCGGTTACGGACGCCGGCGCGCCGGAAGCCATAACGGTTATCCAGCTCAACTGCCAGCCTTCGATCGCTTTTTTGAAAGCGCCCTGGGCGCTGCGGAAGAAGAGTCCGTTCGCGCCGAAGGGCAGCTCCCAGCCTCCGTAGGTGTTCAGCGAGTGTGAACGATGCTGGCTGGCAAGAGTGTAGTCACGGCCGTCCCTATAATCGGCCGTGAAATCCGTCCACCCCGAGTTTGACAGGTTGCGGCTCCAGGTGTATGTAGCCTGGAAGTTCAGGCCGCGGGTCGGGCGCATTGTTACCTGCGCCTGCATGGAATGGTAGTTCGTCAGTGGAGCGTTGTAATACACGCTCAGGCTGCTGTACTGCGGGTTGGCGTAAAAGTAATTCCACGGCGTACCCTTGGTACATCCGTTATTTACATAATCCGCGGGGGTCTGTATATTGCCGTTAGGCCGGTCCTGCGGCAGGCATCCAATGCGGGAAAGCAGGCCCCTGGTCGATGTGGTCGGCACGTAGAATGTTCCGTTGCTTGTGGACAGCGTGCTCACGACACCGGAGAAATTTCCTGTCGCAAGGTTGTTGGCCACGGCGGAACCGTACGTTCTCATCTGGTCGGTACCGGTTGTCGTTGAACCGGCAACAAGAGATCCCGGCTGAATAAGGCTGTTAAGCAGAGGACTCTGGTAGCCGTTGTTACGGCGGATTTTCTCCAGCTCTATATAAAGGCCGTTGTCGATATAATTCGACTGGTTGACGTTGGTATAGAGGAGAGCGCCGGTCTGTTCCCGTCCCAGTGATCCGATGTACCGGACATCAAACGTCAGGTTGCGCCCGATGTTGCGTGTCAGCGACATGTTGAAGCTGTGCGTGTACGGATTGCGGGTATTCGCGTCAATCACGTAACCGCTACCATCCATCTGGCCTACCCTGTTCGGCACCAGCGGCAGTATTTCCGTATTCGGATTCAAAAGGCCGTTGTTGTTCAGAATCTTGCCGGCTACGTTAAGATCGGTAAGGTCCATGTAGTACATTGTGGAGTCCATATCTCCCTGTCCGTCGCCGATACCGGCGAATGTTTCCTGGCGGGAAGTGCCGGCGGCGGAAACGTCGGCAATATAAACGCCGTACTGGTTGAAGTTGTCCATTGGCGCGTAGCCAATCGACCAGCCGCCGCGCAACGTCGTTAGTCCCTTGCCCAACCAGGGCAACTGCCAGGAAAAGCCGAGATGCGGCGCGAAATTATTCATGTCTTTGTTCCATGCCCTGAGATCCGGATGTTTTGAGCCGGAGCCTACATACGCGTATTCGGTCACCGGCGCGGGCGGATTGCCGTTAACGACGACCTGGTTGACTGGTATGCCGGTGAGAGGATGCGGTATCGTCTGTATCGAAGCGCTGGGAGCTTCGACATATTTCCTGTCTTTCATCCAGTTTTCAAAACCGTTGCCTGTTGAAATGCCGAAAGCGTTTTGAAGGGCGTCGCCGAGAACCCTGATGGTATAGCCGTTCCTTTCATACGGGGCGCCGTAGTATTCCCACCTGACGCCAAGGTTCAGCGTCAGATCGCTTCTTACCTTCCAGTCGTCCTTGAAGAAGAAACCCAGCTCGGTACTCGCCAAGTCCATGGAGTAAAGGTTTTCACCCTTCATTACGTCGTTCCACCTGACTGAGTTGCCGTCCTGCTGCTGGTAGAAATACTGGCGCGTCGTGTTTATCGCTCCCGAGAAATACGTCATCATCTGGCGGGGAAGCGTATAGTTTCCTCCGCCCGTCGATGGAACGCTGATTACTCCGGGGAGGTAAACATCGTTCCAGTTCATGGTTCGTCCGAGTACGGTGTTGCGTCGCATGGCGCCGCCGGTTGACGTGCTGCCAGTCAGTCCGCCGAAAATTACCGGCGTTTCGATATACGCGCCCGAACCGGCAAAGCCGCGCATCCCGTTGTAATCCTGTCTTGAACGGTTCCAGCGATACTCCGCCCCGCTCTTGAAGGCATGCGCGCCTACCATCCATGTAACAGTGTCAGCTCCTGTCCAGCGTCCATCCGGGCCGCCCCAAATCAGCGGCATGGCTTCTCTGCCGCCCAGCGGATGGCTGGCGCCGGCTGACAGCGGATCGACGTGATAAAGCGTTGCGCCTTCGCCGACGCCGATAATCAACTGCCGGCCGAGGGTCGCGCTGGGCGGCATCAGATTTTCAAGCACACTCATCATATTGTCTTTGGTTTTTTCGGCAAACTGCGGGCCGTGCTGCCAGGCCTCGGACAGCGCGAAGCCGAAGCGGGCTTCGTTGAGCAGCGTCGGGCGCAGCGTGGATGTCAATGAAACCGCAAAACTTTTCGGATTTCTCGTAACGTCCCCGGTATAGCCGCCGTAAGCTTCCGGCCACGTCCCCGTTGACGAAAGACCGTGATAATCGCCGACGAAGAAAGCCTCCTGGGTGTAGGTGCCGCTCAACCTGTGGTTGCTGTTGATGTTATGGTCGATTTTAACCGTGATCGATTTACGGTCGGGATCGCCGCCGGAACCGTAGATCGATCCGCCGGCGCCTATCAACGGGTTGTAATAACTATGGCCGGCGTAATTCAGGCCGTCGCCAGTGTTGTAATAGAAGTTAGGCGGAGGCATTACGACCGTACCGGATTTATAGCTGGTGCCGAACGTAAAGCGCTGCACGAAACCGGTGGGGTCGTAAGCGTGGCGGTAAATGCCGCCGCTCGCGAAATCGCCGCCCCAATAGGAGCCGCCCACGAGCGTATTGTTTCCGTAGTAGTTCCTGGTGTCCGTGCCGCCGTTGAGCGTGGCGTTAAAGGGGATGTTTTCGCAGTCGCCGTACACGCCGTGATCGCCCTTATCGGCAAGGAAAGCCTCGCGTACGCCCGGCGCCCAATCGCCGAACACACTGCGGATTTGCAACTGGCCGCTCAGATTTATGACCTGTGAAGTATCGGAAGAATTGTAGAACGAACCGCTTTCGAGCGGCCTTCCGTTTTCATCCACGCTCGGCGCCGTCCCGGAGAGGATATTCATCGTGTTGTTTGCGTTACGGGCGGCGGGAATCAGGCCGGTGGCCACGCCTTGGGGAAAGCTGGGGTGGCCGGTAGCGTTGGCAATGTAGCGATAGATGCCTTTTCTCGCGCAGGGCGTGAGCACCTTTACCGTGGTCAATTCCCTGTTGCGGGAGATCTGCTGTTCCCAGGTAGCGAAAAAGAATGTCTTGTTCCTTATAACCGGGCCGCTGACCGTTACCAGGTAGTTGTTCAGATTTCGCCAGCTTGCCGGAGTATTGTTTCTTTTGGCCGAAAAATCCCGCGCGTCAAGCCCCGTGTTCTGGATGTTCCATACCCCGGAACCGTGAAACGCGTTGGAACCCGACCGCGTCGTCATCTGCACCTGTCCGGTGCCGCGTCCCATTTCCGCGTCCACCGCGGACAGAACCATCTTGAATTCACCGATCATTTCCGAGTTGATATTAGCATTCGACTGGATGCCGGACGGCTGGCGGACTTCCGTTACAGTAAGACCGTCGCGCGTGACGTTGATCATGTTGGCCCTTACGCCGGCGAACTCCTGTGACTGCGCGCCGAAAACCGGGTCGGTAACTTCCGACACGCCGCCGAATACGTTAAGAATTTGCATGATGTTGTTGCCGACCATCGGGATAGTCTGCAATAAATCTTCCTGCAGAAAGGTTCCCGTCGAGGATCCGGCTTCCAACACCACGCTTTCAACCGCACCGGTAACGGCTACTTCCGTTACGGTTCCCATAACCGCCAGGTTAAAATTCAGCGTGCTCTGCGCGCCGGCGCTAAGCCTCACGGCGCGAATGTCGCGGGAAAAACCGGAGGCTTCCGCGGTAATCTCATAGTTGCCGGCCTGAATACTCGGAAAATTGTAAATTCCCCTGTCGTTGCTTGTCGTTCTTGATTCCACGCCGGTATCGACATTGCGCGCTTTGAGGTTGGCTCCCACCAAAACCCCGCCCGATGCATCCTGAACGGTTCCGCTCAAACTTACGGAGCCGCCCTGTCCGAACGCCGTCGCCGACAGCAATACAAACGAAAAAAGCGCGATCATACACGCTTTTACTCTTATGCTTTTTTTGAACATATTACCTCGTCAAAAATACGGATTTCATTCCATCCAAGTATGGGAATGAAAGTGACTGTGAACGCTTTTGAGGCCCTTCTTCCTCGAAAGCAACCATAGTTTATCTGGACATCAACACAAACAAAGAATCGTGTAAATAATTGTAATTCGTCACTTCCTTATGCCAGAAGTTCCTGCGCCCGGCTGAGGCGAGCCTGCACATGCACGCCGTTCGGACACCGAATAGCGCAGGAGGAACAGTCGCTGCAGCGCACGTCCCTGATTTCCTTCGTAAGATCCTGGAAACTTGATTTCGCCTGGTAGTAATTGCCGGCAAAATCGTTGTAGGCGAGAAAACGCAGCACGTCCGCCACGGGTAGCCCCTTGGGGCATACGCCCGAACAGGTGTTGCACATGCGGCAATAATATGGGCGAATCTGCTCATTTATCACAAACAGCAGTTTTTCATCGGCGTCAGTATACGGTTCAGACATTGCCCGGACGTTCATCTCAAGTTCGGGGATGGTTCGCATAAACGGAACCGTCGTCCCGATGGCGGGATTCTTAAGCACCCATTTAATCCCGGCGACTGGCCCGTCTCCATTCGGCCGGGCAGTGGGATTGTCAACGCTCTTAAGATTGAGTCCCGACAGCGCCACAACGACCTTCATGGCGATAACGCCGATTCCGGCTTCGCTCAGCCGTTTAATCGCCGCGTCGCGATAATAGGCGCCGATAGCAAAACTGTATGTGGATTGCACCACATCGAATGTTTTGGTTTTCAGAACAAAATCAACCATCTTGTTCGGATCATGACAACTGAATCCGATGAAACGGGCTTTCCCGGATTTCTTGCATTGAATCATAGCCTCAACGACTTCGTCCGGAATATTCGGAGCTTCCTTCCATGTGTCCAGCCCGTGCAGGTGCCAGATGTCGACATGGTCGGTACCAAGCACCGAAAGACTGGTATCCAGGTCTTTTATGATGGCTTCCTTGTTGTGCGACGACGATTTTGTCGCGATAACGATCTTGTCTCTTTTCCCCTTCATGGTTTCGGCGAATATCTTTTCGCTGTCGCCGTAAGCGCGCGCGGTATCGTAATAAGTGACACCCCTATCGAACGCCTTCAAGAGAACTTCCGGAATCGGATTGAACCCGATGCCGTAGCCGACGCTGCTTACCTTAAGCCCCGTTTTGCCAAGCGTACGATACTCAACCTTTGGGGAACCCTGCAGCACTGCGTTCAGACCGCCCGGCGAAGGTGAAGATAACCCGGCGGCTGCCGGCAACGCCAGGCCGGCCTGCAAAAATTGTCTTCTTGACTGATTTGAATCCATAAGCCCTCCTCGGCTTAAGCCGTTCCACGCAAAATCAATATGCGTTCTCACCGGCAATTACCAGACGCTTCCTAAACTAACCCAAGCATTTCTAAATAGCAATAAAAATCGGGCGCGCGCCGTAAAAGTTTCGGACGTGGGAGCGCAGGCGGCTTACATGTAACTTCATTTTTGAAGTTACCTCATGGATGGTTCACGGCGTTCCGCCTTAAACCAATTCAATAAACTAACCACTAACCACTAATCACTGCCCACTGCCGCCGTGAGGCGGCTTCATGTCCACAATTGCGTTTCCAACCGCAACTTTTACGGCGCGCATTCAGTGTTTCCTCTGCGATTCCCCCTGCCTGCCGGCATTATTTTATCGGATTTCCCGCAAGGTCTATCTTGTTCGACGACTTCATCGCCATATAACCCATCGTCTGGTAAACGCTGTTGAAAAATGGCGCCATCTGGAGCGCGCTGAAGAACAAAGGTTTTCCTATCCTGCGAAAATCGGATGGGTTGTGTTCAAGTCCCGCCGGGATATAGAATACCGTCGCCTTGTTAATGATATGCCGTTCATATTCCTTCCCGACGAAGAATTCGATTTCCGCGTCGAAAGCGCCGACCAGATCCGGGAAAGTCGCGCCTAAAAAGAACAGGTATTCATCGACATCGTGATGATGCGATTCCATTTCCATTTTGTAGGGTTTGGTGAGGATCTGCCATCCCATGTTGATCTTCGCCCCCGGCAGATCGCTGTCGCCGCGGAAATATGCCTGCGGGCCGGGAACGATATCAGGAATCAGCGAGTTCTCCCTGAGTTTCGTACTGAACAGGTGATCGTATTTATGCGTGTCCGCGCCCTTGGGCCACGGCGGCGGATTTCTGAAAAACGCCGATTCGGTCTTTGCTTTTGCGCCGGGCTTCGCTTCGCCGCCCGGTTTCGCCGCCTGGGATGCCCCGCCGATCCCGTCGGGCTTGGGCGCGCCGCCCTGTGCCGCATTCAAGACCGGCACTCCCATTTTAACCGCCGCCGCGACTATCGCCGCCGCGCCCATGCCGGAAGTAACGCCCTGAAAAAACTCCCTCCGGTTTTTTACATCTCTTTCTTCATTTGTGGAACTCATGCCTTTTCTCCTAAAATTTTATGACCCTTTATTACGATAGATAACCATCATTGACCGCCGGCCGCCGCGAGGCGGCTCTCCGGCTTTATTTCAGCGGATTTCCCGCCAGGTCAATCTTGTTCCCCATCGTCCTGAATTCCATTTGTCCCATTGTCTGATAAACGGAGTTGAAATACGGCGCAAGCTGCAGCGCGCAGAAGAATATGGGTTTTCCCACCTTGCGGTATTCGCAGGGATTGTGTTCCAGCCCCGCCGGGATATAGAGCGCGGTGGCCTGTGTGATCATGTGCCGTTCGTATTCGGGACCAATGAAGTATTCGATCTCCGCGTCAAACGATCCGACCAAGTCCGGAAAAGTCGATCCCAGGAAGAACAGGTATTCATCCGTATCGTGATGATGCGATTCCCGCTCCATCACGTAGGGCTTGGCGTAAATCTGCCATCCCAGATTTATCTTCGTGCCGGGCAAATCGCTTTCGCCGCGGAAATACGCCTGCGGACCGGGAACTATATCGGGAATCATCGAACTTTCCCTGATTTTATCGCCGAACAGGTGATCGTATATATGGCCGTCCGTACCCTTGGGCCACGGCGGCGGATCTCTGAAAAACGGCGATTCGGCCGTTTTTGGTTTTGCGTCTCCTTTAGGCTTCGCTTCGCCGCCCTGCGCCGCGTTTAAAACGGGCACTCCAAGCTGGGACAACGCCGCGAACATTGCCAATCCCGCCGCGCCGGAAGATACGCCCTGAAAAAACTCTCTCCTCTCGCTTGTTTCTTTTTCGTCATTTATGGAACTCATACCGTTTATCCTTTCATTGTAAGCCGTTGCAGCAATTTTCAACCATTTACGGGGCGCTCATATTTACGTGAGCGCCCCGTGGCTTGCTTTATGTTTTCCTAGAACCTGAGACTGAGTCTGGCCTGGAACGTACGGTGTCCGGCCTTGAGCGGCAAATTGCCGAAAATACCGGCGCCGTTTATCGCCACGCTCGGCGCCGATATCGACATGAATCGCCCGCCGTAGGAAGCCGATGTATAGGCGGTCGGCGACGCGTGATTGAGTATGTTCTTGGCGTCAACGCGGAATTCAAACCGCTTTCCTTCCATGAACTCAATCGATTTCTGCATGGCTAGGTCAAATGAGAAAAATCCCGGCCCGGTTACACGGTTGGCCTTGTAATTGCCGATGTACTGACCGCCGTTGTAATCCAGTTGATTCGCGTTACGGAATACGACAATCGGAGGATTGTCATATATCGGGTTTCCGGTTTTCCTGTCTATCCCGATGATATCCATCCGGGCGTCGGGATCGTATTTCAGGGCTTCTTCCAGCGAGCTGTATCTCGCGGGAAGAAGATTGCCGGCGGCGTCGATTTGGCCGGACGCCAGCGCCAGCGCGCGTGGGGCGGTACCGCGCATCTCGTACTGATACACATCATCCTCAATATCGACGGTGCCCAAACCCCCGGTCTGCCAGATACGTTCGCAGTACTGGTTGTAAAGCGTAGCGCCGGTTCTTATATCGCCGGCCATTTCGCTTGGATTACAGATGCCGCGATCCATCACCTTCGTATACTGATCGCCGAAATATTTACCGCCGATGAATTTGCCTTTATCCCAGGTCTCGCTTGTCCGGCCGCCTTTTTCATCCCACAGGTCAGGCCGGACGAGAACGGAATAGCTGTTGCTCCACATTGTGTTTGCTCCGCTTGCGCTAATCGGCTGACCGGAGGATATGGCGGTGACCCAGCTCAACTGCCACCCTTCGATCGCTTTTTTGAAAACGCCCGAAGCGTTGCGCAAGAAGAATCCGTTCGCGCCGAAAGGCAGCTCGTAGCTTCCATAAGTGTTCAGGGCGTGAGTGCGGTGCTGTCCGGATAGGACGTAGTCACGTTCGTCAACGTAGTTCGTCCACCCCGAGTTGGATAAATTGCGGCTCCATGTGTAGGTAGCCTGGAAGTTCAGACCCCGTGTCGGCCGCAGTGTCACCTGAACCTGCATCGAATGGTAATTCCCCAGCGTGGCGTTATACGTCCAGGCCGTCCCGTTTTGCGGGTTTGTGAAGAAGTAGTTCCACGGAGTTCCATACGTGCAGGGGTAAGTCGTGTCGTTCAGCTGCACCGGCGTCCTGTTGTTGGCGGCGAAGGCGGCAAGGTAGCCCGTACGGTCTTCAGGCAGGCATCCCGAGCGGGCGACCTGTCCCTGTTCGCCGGCAAACACCGTGGGCAGGGTTCCGGCAGTGGTCGCCAAAGTCGATGCGACGCCGGCGAAATTTCCGGCGGCAAGGTTGGAGTACGTGGTGCTGGAAGTGTGCCTGAGTTGTTCCGAACCGGTTGCGCCGGACGCAAAAGCGGTCGGCACAAGCGCTCCCGTGGGAATAATGCTGTTGATCACGGCGCTTTGACCGCCCGCGCGGACTATCGCAAATTCCTTCTGCAGTTCGTTGTCAATGAAGTTCCCCTGGTTGAAGTTGAAGGTGCTGGGGCTTGGGATCTGATCCCGGCTCATCGTTCCAATATACCGGACATCAACGGTCAGGCTGCGCCCGATGTTGCGTGTCAGCGACATATTGAAATTATGAGTGTACGGGTTTCGGATATTCTCGTCATGCGCCGAAACGGACGGACCAAACCTTCCTACTTCAAAAGGCCTCATCGGCACAACGTTGAATAAATTCTGAATCAGCTCTCCGCTCAGCGGCAGGATGTTGGGCAGGTCGGTAACGTCCATGTAGTACGCCGTGTCCCGAATGTCGGTCCGATTTCCATGGCCTCCGTAGTTTGCCGTATAGGAAGGCACCGCGGCGCCGGAAATGCCGAGAGAAACCGCAAACTGGTCAAAGGTGTTGATCTGCCCGTAGCTGACCGACCAGCCGCCGCGCAGCACCGTCAAGCCTTTGCCGAACCACGGCAGTTGCCATGAAAAACCGAGATGGGGCGCGAAGTTGTTCAAATCCCTGTTAAACAGCATGATGTCGGGATTGGGCGAGCCGGGACCGATGTACTGGTACGCGGTCACGGGATCCGGCCGGACGCCAGGCGCGGTTTTGACGTATTTCCTGCCTTTCATCCATTTGTCGAATCCGGGTTCCGAAATACCGAAAGCGCCCCTGGTGGCGCCGCCTATAAGCCCGAGGGATCTGCCGTTGGCGGCATGCGGCACGCCGTAGTATTCCCAGCGGACGCCGAGATTCAGCGTCAGGTCGTTGGTCGCTTTCCAGTCGTCCTTGAAGAACATGTGGAGTTCCTGGTTTGAATAGATGTTTCGTTCGATGACTTCCCCGCGTGTCAGGTCGTTCCACCTTGAGCCGTTTGGACTTTTGGCATCCGGAACCTGAAAGAAGGCCTGGCGCGAATTGCTGACCGCCCCGGAGAAATAAGTCATCATGGCGTAGGGGGTCGTGAAAACGGCGCCCGTTGGGTTGACTACGCCGTTATCCTGAGAGTTTCCCGGAAGACCCTTCCAGGCCGTGTCGGTAGAACTGTTTGCGTACTGTCCGAGTATGCCTCTGCGGCGCTCCGTGACGGCGGTAATGGATCCGCCGAAAACAAGGGGATAACCCGTTAAACTGCCGCCGCCGAAGCCGGGTCCCGAATGGGTTCCGGAAGCATCCTGGACGGACGTCTGGCGCCGGTATTCGACGCCGCCTTTGAAGGAATGAGATCCTTTCATCCACGTCACGGTATCCGCGGTGGTCCAGCGTGGATCATGACCGCCCCATGAGTCGCGGATATACCCGCCGCCGTACCAGTGGCTGGTATTTGCGGCCCCGATGCCGCCGTAATTGTCGTTATAGAAAGCGACCGCTCCCTCGCCCACGCCGAGGAGTATCTCCAGATCCTGGGCTTTCGTTCCACCGAAGTAGGAACTGCCAGGGCCTGTCGGCAGCAAACGTGTCATCATTTCCAATATCGCGTCCCTGTGTTTCCATTCGATCGGGGCGGAGGTATATGCATTCGGCCGCGTCAGCCCGAAACGAAATTCGTTGAGCAGAGTCGGACGCAGGGTGGAAACCAGGGAGATCAGGAAGCTCTGAGGTTTGCGGGACATCGATCCGCCGTAACCGCCATACTCCGACGGCCATGTCTGCCAGGAATCGTCGATCCGGTGGTTTTCGAAGCTGTAGGTTCCGCTCAGTCTGTGATTGTTGTTGATATTGTGATCGATTTTAAATGTAACGGCCTGGCGGTCTGGATCGCCGCCGGTGCCTTCCTGGTATCCGCCTTCACCGACTACCGATCGCGTCCAGCGGTGACCGGCGGTATTCAGGCCGTCGCCGATGAGCCAATTGTTGACGGGCGGCATCTGGAGTCCTTCGACGCCGTTCGTAAATCCGTCCACAAAACCGGTGGGATCGTATTGGTGGCGGTAAGCCCTGCCGCCGCCTTCGCCGGTTCCCCAATTTCTGGTATCCCATGCCTGCGTGACTCCGAATTGTCCGGTCAGCCCGTTGAAATTCAGATCCGAACAATCCCCGTACGCGCCGCCGGGATTATTCGGATTGGCCAGTTTAGCCCTGACGGCCGGATCCAGCCGGCCGAACACGCTCTCAAACTTCAATTCGACCGGATCAAAGGTTACTTCCGTGTTCGAAGACTGGTTGTAAAACTTGCCGCCCAGGAGTATTTTCCCGTCCATGTCCACGCTCGGCCGGGAATAGGAATCCGGCGGGGAAGAAAATGTGTTGTTTTCGGTGGCGGGACCTGGCTCATAACCGTCAATGTAGCGATAGATGCCTTTTTTGGCGCACGGCGTGAGCACCCTTGCGGTGACCGGCGTCTTGCTGCGGGAGAACTGCTGCTCCCATGTCGCGAAAAAGAAAGTCCTGTTTCTGGCAATCGGACCGCTGGCCGTCAGCATGTAGTTGTTAAGGTTGCGCCATGCTTTCGGAGTATTGTTCAGCTTATGGGAAAAATCACGCGCGTCGAGCGCGGTATTCTGGTTGCTCCAGGTGCCGGACCCGTGGAATGTGTTGGATCCCGACCTGGTCGTCATCTGCACCTGCCCGGCGCCGCGTCCCATTTCAGCATCAACCGGGGACAGGATCATTTTAAATTCGCCGACCATTTCCTGGTTGATGTTTGAAGCGGCGTTAATGCCTGAGGCGTAACGCAGCTCGTTGACAGACATGCCGTCGCGCATAATGTTGATCTGCCTGGAATTCACGCCGGCGAACTCCTGCGAAAGGCCGCCCCAGACCGCGTCGGATGTGTTCATCGTTACGCCGCCCAGGATGTTGATCAAATCCATGACGTTATTGCCCACCATGGGAATCGATTGCAGAACGTCTTCGCTCATCACGGTTCCGGTCGATGTGCCCGCTTCCAGTATCACGCTTTCAACCGCGCCGGTAACCGCTATTTCCGTGACGGTTCCGGCGACGGTCAACGGGACGTCCATGCGTCCCGTTGCGCCCAGGGTGAGTCTTATGCCGGTACGGACCGCGCGCGAAAAACCCGCGGCTTCGACGGTGAGTTCGTATGAACCGACCGGTAGACTCGGAAAGGTATAACTTCCTCTGTCGTTGCTTGTTGTTCTTGTCTCAATGCCGGTATCAACGTTGCGGATGACGACGCTTGCTCCGGGCAGAACGCCGCCCGAAGTATCCTGGATGGTCCCGGACATGGAGGCTGCGCCGCCCTGTCCAAACGCCGTCGTTGATATAAGCATCAGTGATAGAAGCGCTGCCAGGCACGCTTCAACTTTGATAAAACACCGGCTTCGGTTGCGAAATTCGGGGTGTGGAGATAAAATGGTGCTTTTTGAACGCTCCTTTAACATTCGCTCTGCCTCCTCGTATTAAGGGTTTGATCGTTTTCGCGAATAATCCATTGAGGCAATGAATTATTATCGCCGTTTGCAAGACAGACCGCTTCGTCCGGGAGGGCTGTCAACGATACAAATTCGGAGTTACACCTTGCCTTTGGGTTTGGGCTTGGACGACGACGGTCCGAAAGTTTTTAAATTGACCGGCCCGCCCCAGTTGAACGTGTTTAAATCAAAGTTCGGCATACGTACGGAATCAAGGTTCGGACCGAGGTACAGCGCGTGGAACATAATGGGTTTCCTGATCAGTCTGAAATTCAACGGGCTGTGCATAAGTCCCGCTGGGATGTAGATGATGGTGGTTGATTTTATGGTGTGTTTCTCGAACTCCTCGCCCATCCAGAAATCGACTTCCGCATCGAAACTCTTGCAGAAATCCGGCGGTTCCGCGCCGAGGAACATGAGGAATTCATCAAATTTGTGCGTGTGTGGCGTTTCCCAGCAGACAGGCGCCTTGAATATCTGCCATCCT
>Ga0268262_10004804_pt1 | contig 13731 bp, 16 predicted proteins | sample TergutNc150P3_FD_190354 | JGI IMG/M metagenome (GOLD analysis project Ga0268262, IMG submission 190354) | Nasutitermes corniger P3 segment gut microbial community from laboratory colony in Florida, USA - Nc150 P3 (SPAdes) (version 2) | ecosystem: Host-associated > Arthropoda: Insects >... | reverse complement strand
AAATTTGAATTAAGGGTAAATAACAGGCAGACAAGAGAAAGAAGCGATATCAGGCAGGCTATAGATATTGTTTTTGCCTGTAAACGGTCACGTTTTAGAGACGCGGTTTTTATCCATCTATACAACAAAAAAATCAGGCAGCAGAAAGAGAAAATAACAATTAAAAGAACAAAAATATTAAAGAAATTGGAAGAAAAAATGCTAATTGCATTAACAGATATATTTATAATAATAAATATCACGGAAATGGTAAGTATATTGGCGGAGAGTAAGACAAACTGTAATATTTTTATTTTTCTGGAATTGATTTTTGAAAGATTAAGGATAAACGCAAAAAGAAACGGAACCGCCATGATTTTTATTGTTGAGAAAATAATGTTCGCCGTGCTGAATACATAATCTATTTCGTCCCGATTTTCATTTTTTGAAAAGGCTATATAATACATAAAGCCGCTGTTAAAAGTGGAAATCGCAACTACTGCGCAAATGGCAAAAAAGTACCAGTTTAAAGCACTGCGTTTATTTTTCCCCACAATTTGAAATATGCCCTGAAAAAGTACAAGAAGAGAAATAACAAAATATATTAACGCAAAAATCAATCTCTATTTCTCCTTTTACATATTTATAAATACAAATATACAAAATAACGACATTAATCCTTCAATATAATTCGCGATAATATTTCAGGATCCGGCGACAACGGTATGCCTGTTATGACATAACAGCAAAGCCCCTGTATTGCCGCCCAATATACGGCCGCAAGCTGCATGGGGTCGCCGCTTACGGCCGAACCTTCCGCCTGTCCCTGATAAATTATCCGCGTAAGGCTTTCAATAGGATTTGGCATATCCGCCGTAAACAGTCCCGTATCCGGCATCTTAAAATCGCTCATACTCACTTGAATTATGAACATAAAATAATCTATTCCAACGTAGTTGTTCGACAGCATTTCACACATCATGGCGGTTATTTGCTTTATTTTTACGGCGGCGCCGCTGTCCCTTCCGGCAATTTCTTTTATGCTTTTACCGGAAATAACGACGGCTTGCTGTATTAATTCAATAATCAGTTCTTCTTTGGAGGGATAATGACTTGAAAATTGTTCTTTGTCCAAACCGGCTTTTTTCGCGATTTCATCAATAGTTACCGACAAACCCTTCCTTGCAAACAACGACAACGCGGCCGATTTTATCTTTTGTCGGGTGGTTTCACTCATATCATCAAATGTTTCTTTTGTACGTGGCATAATATTTCATAATAATACAAAAAAACATTTTTTGTCAATATTTATTTTAACATATATTTACTAATAAATACTAAAATTATTTCATCTAAATACTTTAATGCACAGTACCGGCGTTTCCTACACGTTGTTTTTATCCACTTTTTTATTCAATAATTCAACCATTACAATATTAAGTATTAATATGCCGCCTATAAATAACGGAAATACATTAAAACCAAAAAACGACGTTATCTGTCCGAATAATGGAGGCATAAATGTAGTCCCAATATACGCGCTTGCCATTTGTATTCCCATTATCGCCTGCGATTTTTCACTGCCAAAATTTCTTGGAGTCTCGTGTAAAAGGCTTGGGTATATTGGAGCGCATCCAAGTCCGATTATAAAGAATCCGGGTAATAATAACACTTTGCCAAAGGGTAATATTAGCGCGATAATTCCACAGGCGATAAGGGCCTGCCCCAAACGAACCATTTGGCGGTTAGTCAATTTCATTGTAAGAAAACCTGAAATAAAGCGCCCGAATGTTATGCCGATATAGTATAACGAAATCCATTGCGCGGCTATTTCGGGGGGTACTTGTTTTTCCATAACCAGAAAACTGCTTCCCCATAATCCGGTTGTAGTCTCAAGACTACAGTAACAAAAGAACGCGATTAGAATTTGTTTTACTCCGCCAATTTTAAACAGTTCTTTAAAATTTATTCCCTTAGAAGGTTCATTTTTTTCATTGTTACCTTGAGGCTTGTTTTTCCCCCACAGTGATATAGTGATAAATAATACCGCAACAAGACAACACTGAATCAATCCAATTGATTGATACCCCATATTCCACGAATTTTTATTTATCAAATAAAATGACATGATAATCGGACCCATTGAAGCCCCAACGCCCCAAAAACAGTGAAGCCAGCTCATGTGCCTTGCCTTATAATGAAGCGCGACATAGTTATTCAAAGCCGCGTCAACGGAGCCCGCGCCTAATCCCAGGGGGATAGCCCAAAGGCATAGAAGCGCAAAAGAGGAGGAAAAAGAAAACCCCAATAGGGCGGCGGCGGTCATTAAAACGCTAAAAGCGGTAACAATACCCGTTCCAAACCGCCTGATCATTCTCTCGCTGAAAATACTTGAAACAACCGTCCCGCCGGCAATAATCATTGAAACATATCCGGCATAATGCAGCGGAACATTTAATCCGCCGTACATTGAAGGCCATGCCGAACCAAGCAATGAATCAGGCAAGCCCAGACTAATAAACGAAATATAAATAATTATTAAAAGTATGGTTGAGATCATTTGCTTCCTCCTTAAATTTATTTACTAATACGTTAACACAACATTTAATATTAATTTCTATAAATACTTTGACGCTTCTTTTATACTCAATTTGTGAAGTTGATTTTTATATTTATTAATAAAATCTTTAACCCATTTTTTATTTATTTTTGAATATTCCCTTAAACTCCATCCGATAGCTTTATTAATAAAAAACTCGTCTGTTTCAAAATTATTTACTATAATTTGCTCAAATAATTTTTGATTGGTTTTTTCTTTGTATTGCAGTTGAAAATCTATTGATACTCTTCTTACCCAAATATTTTCATCCGTTGACCATTTAAGCATTTCCTTTTCTACATTCTTATAATTTAATAAAATCTTCCCAACTATTGCATCTATTGAATCAGCGGTTTCCCACCATGACTTGGTAACAATAAGTTTTTTAAGATTTGGTAAATCTTTATCCGTTAATGATTTTATTAAACTGTCTAAATATTCTATCGCCACATATTGGGCCTCACGATAATTTTTCTTCCAGCATATATCAATGAATTTCCAACTTAATTCGTTTTTTTTACCTTCTTTAAGATAAGGTTTTATTATCTCTTTTAATTTTGGTTTTGGTATGCCTAAAAATTCAAATTTATTTTGCATATAAGCGGCCATTTTTGTCGCCTGTTCCTCATTCTTGTTTTCTTCCAATTCAACAAATAAATTATCATACCACATATTATTCCTTCCTATGGGGAACAAGAATGATCCAAATTATACTTATTTATTTTCATTATTAACCTCTTGAAATATCATATTTTATATCTGAAAATATGTCAAGATAAATATTTTCAGAATTTTTCTTTCTTTCCTAAAAGCTCTTCAGCTTTTTTCATCCACAATGACAGTATTCCCGTATATATTATTATTGAATATACATTTATCCGTTCCGCAACGCCAAAATATTCTTTTGGTATTATATTTATTAACATTGCCCCTGCCATTAATATCAACAATGTGATAATTGAAATAATGCCAAGCCATTTATGCCCTTTTTTCCTGAAAAATCCAATGGTATACAATACCAATGAGACTATCGTCAATAATACTACTAGTACGGTGACAATCATGTGCATTTTATCTTGAAAAGTACCGGCATAGCCGGATTCTGATAATGGAAAAAATGTATACCCGAAAAATGATACTATATTCATTATACAAAAAATAAATGAGGAAACAGTAACAACTTTATTTATTTTATTTCTTAAATATGCAAAAAATCCAATTGAAAAACTTACGGCACATATACCATAAAGCGTCGAAAATACCCTTGCTATGTTTTTCGATGGTGAATTTGAAGCGGTTAAATCGCTTACAGCTTGCGCGAACGGATTATAACCTTCATAAAATATTTCCCCAAGAATTACATGGAGAAAATATAAAATCACCGAAAATATACCTAATAATGGTATTATTTTTATTATTTTATTTTTCATATTTTTATACCTTCTTATTAATTATCAAAATATAACATTTTTATTGTTTCCTAAATATTTGTAATTTAATATAATACTTCATTATTTAAAATATTCAATGAATTCTTTTTTAAGATCAATGGCGTCTTCTTTTAATAATTCATTTGCCAAATAATATCCGCTTGCCATCACTCCCGCAATTCCAAATCCCGGAAAAGTCCATTGTCCAACTAAATATAATCCCGGAATTTCAGTTTTTTGATTTAAAAATTTTCCGTAATTCTTTTGATTATATGCAAATCCCATAAAAGAACCTTTTGTATTATTGGTATATCTTTCAAAAGTCAATGGCGTTCCAAGTTCAGCATAAGTTATGCTATTTTTAAAATCATCACCTAACTTTTCACATATACGATTTAATAATACATTTTTTACTTCATTTTTAAGTTTATAATATTCTTTTTTTCTTTCTTTCGTGCCAAAAGTATTCCATGAATTACTGTATTCATAAGATATTGGCGTTAACGCCGTTACGGCATAATATTTATCAGTAGGTTTTTTATTTGCAACTTGAATAACGATAGGCGCATTTTTAGGCTCAAATGATTTTTCAGGTGTTTTTATGCAATCGCCGGAACCGATGTATATATAATTATTTCCTTTCAATGAATTAATATCTTTGACTGTTAAAAATAATATACAGGCGCTCTGAAAAATATCTTTCTTTTTATACAATTTATCCATTTTTAATTTTATTTTTTCTACTGAAAAAATTATTGAATTGGTAAATATTGGAGAAACATTTGATATAATTTTATCAGCATAATAAATATCTCCGTTTTTTGTTTTTATGCCCTGTACTTTATTATTTTCAATTATAATCTCATTTACGGCCGTATTGACATTAATAACGCAGCCATTATCCACGGCAATCTGTTTCAAAGTGTCTGCAATTTTTTGCATACCGCCTATGGGGTAATATGTTTTACCTATTGCCCACCAGCGATAAGCATATCCAAAAAAAAGCATATTAGCCGCCGCTTTTGAAAAAATAATCTCAGCTATTTCTTTATTTGTTGTTAATTTCCAAATTACTTTATTAAAATCTTTTAAACCATATTTCATTAAAAGAGGCCTATTAATCATATTATGAATACCAAATTTTATTTTTTCTATGATACTCATATCATAAGGCGGAACCGGAGCTTCATTTCCACTTAATGCCTGTTCCATAATTCCATTAAAAGCAGAGAATATTTTTTCTATATCTCCTTTGTTGTCAGGAAATTGTGAAATAAAGTCTTCCTTAAGAGATTCAGGCCTAAAAGAATATTTTTTATTATTAATATAACAGCATATATTTTCATTTCTGATCTCAGTTTTTATCTTCCTGCCCAGAAATGCTAAAAATTGCGGTATTATTTCCTTTGGCGCCAATTCATGCAATCCTTCAATTCCACAGTCAAATTGAGTTTCGTTTTTTATAAAAGAAACGCATAAACCGCCGACTTTATCGTGTTCTTCCAGCACTAATACTTTTTTATTATACTTGGAAAGAAAGCAAGCGGCGCTTAAACCGCCAATTCCGGCGCCAATAACAATGTAATCATATTTTTTTAACATTTTATTCCTAAATAATTAAAACTCTTTATTTCCTTTCTTTTGTAAAATAAATATCCGACATATTCCCCGTATTATTTATTCAGCAGCCGAAACATACTTGAACAATACATACAGGTATTTTTTTGTTCCCAAATTACATATATATATAGTATCAAAAATAAACGACAAATAATTAACATTTTTGATCATTTTTACTGTTTTTCAATGACCGGAGTATACCATTCCATCTGGCAGAATGTTCCATCATAAAGTTTTGTATCTATTTTTTCAAAACAAACCTTATCAATTAATAATTCATATTTAGCCAGATTATTATATGAAGATTTATTAATAACATTTATTGCGCTGTACATTGAACCTACCGCACTGCGATCGATATCAGAATAATGATGCTGCCCAATGTAACGGAATCTTGCGCACAATGAAGTTTTAAAAGTATCTTTGCAGAATCCTTGCGGAATATTTTTAAAATTTTTTACCTGTACTGACGGTAAATATTCCGACATTCCGGTTTTTCTGTCAAAGTTTCGCGTTATACCGATAAATACTTCAGAATCTACCGTTGACTTGATTAGCATACGTTCGTTATTCCAAAATTGTTTTGCAATGACATTCCTTGAATCATTAAGCGATACCTGATGGTATTTTCCTATAACGTGAAACTGCGGAACCATCACAATATCAGGTCCAAAGAAAACATTGTCGCCTAACTTATTTTCGTCAAAAAGATGAAGCGGCGGTTTAATTTTAATAATCTTCCCCGATTTACGCAAATCGCCGGGTGTTATGCCAAATTCACGCTTGAAGGCTCTAATATATGACTGTTCATATTCAAAACCGTATTCATCCGCAATCTCAACAATATTGGTATCAGTTTCCAGTAAATCGTTAAGGCTTGCCGCCAATATGCGGGAGCGTATATATGCGGCAATAGCCTGTTTAAAAGCAAAACTGAATAATCTGCGCAAATGCCCTTCCGAAAAACCGTATTTATTGGAAAGAACAGAGGCGTTTATATTTTTTTTAATGCCGTTTTCAATATCAAGCAGTATATTTTCAAGTAAATTATACAGTTTGAGCATTTATTCGTTTACGCTTTTTTATTCTTCGACGTCATTCTGTATATCAGCATAACAAGCAGCATAATAAAAATGCAAACGCCAAAGAGACCCGCCATGCCTTTCCACATGACAACTAACGATGCGATTAAATCAGGTACATTCATATTCACCTCACTGACCTAAATGCCGCATAATAAGGCTTAAAACCAAACCGCTTGCGGCGACCGACGCAATCTGCCCTGAAACATTCGCGCTTACCGCATGCATCAAAAAAATGTTTTCCGGGTCTTCTTTTAACGCCATTCTTTGAATAACCCTGGCTGACATGGGAAACGCGGATATTCCCGTGGCGCCTATCATAGGGTTTATTTTTATTTTTAAGAAAAGATTTAATAACTTGGCAAATATTACGCCGCCTCCCGTATTTACAACAAAGGCAAATAATCCTAAAAATAAAATTTTTATCGTCTCTACCTGAATAAATTTTTCAGCTTTAAGGGTAAAGGCGACTGTTAATCCCAATAAAAGGGTAATTATATTCGCAAGCGTCTTTTGCGCGGTCTCGGAAAGCGAGTTTAACACCGTACATTCCCTTATTAAATTGCCGAACATTAAAAAGCCGATTAATGAAACCGCCGCAGGAGCGATAACTCCTACGATTACTGTCACTAGTATCGGGAAAATAATTTTCAACGTTTTGGGGATTTCCTTGTCTTCCACAGGAGCCATGCGAATCATGCGTTCTTTTCTGGTGGTTAACAATTTAACGGTAGCAGGCTGGATAATCGGCACTAATGCCATGTAAGAAAAAGCGGTAACTAAAATAGGCCCTACATAATTTGATTTTAAAACTTGGGCGGCAAGGATTGTCGTCGGTCCGTCCGCGGCTCCTATTATTCCTATCGCCGCCGCGTCATTAAGATTGAACCCCATAAGTACGGAAAGCGTTATCGTGGCAAAAATGCCAAAATGCGCCGCCGCGCCAAACAAAAAGAAAATCGGCCTTGAAAGAAGCGGGGAAAAATCGATCATCGCCCCTATTCCGATAAAAAGCAAAAGTGGCATTATTTCCGACGCTTCTATACCTGTCTTGTACAGCCATTCTATCGGTCCTGTAACGTCTCCAATTCCGGGCATAACCTGATTTACCGCTCCGCTAAGCGGCAGATTTACAAGAATTGCCCCAAAACCCATTGGTAAAAGCAGAGACGGTTCATACTCTTTTTTAACTGCTAAATATATCAATATTACGCCAATTGCATACATTATAAGGTGCTTCCACGTTATCAACATAAAATTATCAATTATAAATTCCATAAATAACCTCTTTTTTTACAATTTATTATGGGTATGTTGGAAATCCTTTTTATGGAGTAGGAACGGGTCTTCATCAGAAAAAACTTCCAATGTTTCGGTTTTACAATATTCCATAAGTTCTAATGCAAATTTATTGGCGGCAGCCGCGCTTCTGCCGTCATTTTGTTCATCTTCATAATGGAAAAACGCTGACCAATGCCCTTCGTCTTTTATGGCGACGCCTCGAACAATAAACTCAAATTCCTCGGCGCTTATACCCAAACTTTTTGCCCAATCTTCATGCGAAGTGTAATTTCTTCTAAACATAATTTTGTCATCATAAATCATAAAAATTACTTTTTCGACAGCCATAATAAGTAATATACAACTTATTTAAAATTATTACAACTGTTAGAATCGTTCTTTTTCTTTTTTTTTGTTTTTGTTTTTAGCTTTTTCTTTGTCTCTTTCTTTGTCTCTTTCTTTGTTTCTTTCTTTGTTTCTCTCTTTGTCTCTTTCTTTGTCTCATTCTTTATATCTTTCTTTTTTTCTTTCTTGATAGTAAACCGTTCTTCATCTGACAAAATCTCCAAAGAGTTGGCTTTGCAATGTTTCATAATTTCTGGCGCAAATTTGTGCGCGGCTGCGTCACACCGACCATCTTCCTGGTCATTTTCACAATAAAAATTAGCGAACCATTTTCCTTCAATTTTTGTACATGTCCCGCGTATTGTATAATTAAATTCATACTCGTCAATACCCAAACTTTTTGCCCAATCTTTGTGTTGTAAAAAAACCGAATATTCTATGAAAAATATTTCATCTTCGTGTATTAAAAACATAAATTTATTACCAGATATCATGAACAGCACCTCCATGTTGTAGTATACAATATATTATACAAACTGTCAAAGCTGATATTACTGAAATATTTTACTTACTTTTTGGAACGGGGAGCGTATCTTGGACATCCGCTATGACCCTGTGTTCAAGATCGGCGTTTTCTAACTTGGTTTACACGCTTATCGGGCAAGGCATAGATAAATCTTATTCCGATTTGTATTATATTCCTGTAATTGGCGGTTAAATTCCCGCTCTTGACCAGGTTCTTTTTCAAGGCTTCCAATAGTTTCTGCCGCTCTTGCGTGTTGGTTCAGCGTATCGGAAAGCAAGTTTTCCAATTGCGTCAGATAAAAATTCTTACGAATAATTTTAAAAACATTTTAGCAGAAACTACCACATAACAAATAATAATTTTAAAACTATTTAAAAATATTAATTATATTTTACTCATAAATTACATAGCAAGGAGAAATGTTATGAAGAAAATTGTATTAGCAGCATTATTGATCATAAGTGTAATGCTGGCGGTGTCCTGCAAATCCCCTCCAAAGGATATGGATGAGCAGTACAAGAATTTATATGATGCCAACACCGGTCTTGATTTTACCGGCGCCGGCACATATACGGTAAAGAAAGGCGATACACTGTCTGATATTTCGAAGCATGCCTATAATGATGGTTTTTATTATCCTATCATCATGCTCGCTTCGCGGGGCGTAGTAATAAACCCTGACAAAATTCAGCCTGGTATGGAGTTGACAATTCCCGATCTTGAAAGAAATAAGGCCAACCCTAAAAGCAGAAAAAGCATTAAAAACTGTCTTAACGGATTTGCCAACATTGAAAAAAACAAAGATAACCCCAATAAGGGTTTAATTGACGGTTTTAGAAATCGCGCTGACGAACTTTAATTCAATGTGTGATTGTTATCTAAAATAATTATAAAAGAACAGACGTTCTTTTCATAAAAGGAAGAATATTCCTTAATTTTTTTTGAAGGAGAAAAATTATGAAGAAACTTATTGTATTACCGATGATTTTAATTTTGGCCGCCGGTATTTGTTTTGCACAGGCTAATACGTCGGTATCTGAACTCCCGGCAATTGAAAGATTTGATCTGGAAATCAGCGCCGGTTTTCCTGTCCATTGGACTAACGCTAAACATGGTCAGGATTTTTACTGGTTTAATCCCGACTATGTCATGGAAGACAAATCGGTAACAGCTAACACCGCCATCGGTTTTTCCATGAACATTAACTTTAACAGAAAAATTGGCATTAATTTTGATACCGATTTCTTCTATGGGGCGAAAATAGCGGGATTTTCCAATCCAACATCGGATTATATTTCCATGTTTGGCGCTAATGTCTTTACAGGACCGGTATTCTATCTGTACAGCGGCAATTTCCTCAGGATTCCTCTGGCGCTTGGCCTTCACATGTATTACTTTAGCGATGATCTATGGATGCCTAATCTGGCCGGTTATGATCCGCAGAATCCAACTACCCAAAACACTGCCGGATATTGGGTTAATCGCAGAGACTTTCAGTTAGGCCCCGGAATCACTCTGGGTGTTCAATTCCACTTTAGCGAAAACATCTATATCTTTAGCCGCACCAATATAGTCCTGGATCTTTTCAGATGGCATCAGATAGATTACATAGCTGATGACGGAAGCGGCTCCGGTACAAATACCGCTGATAGTAAATCCGAATCTGAATTTGTCATTAGCTGGGGAATTAAACCGGTTCTGGGTATTGGTATAAAATACTAGTATTTAGGTAATTATCGGGAATTGGAAGGGCGTCTTTACCTTTTGAGGTAGACGCCCTTTGTTTATTTACAGCTTTTACGATTTATTTTATTTCCGGAACAAAATAGTCCTTATTTAACTCTGTCCATATATGCCGATAATAAAAGTACTCTATGAAAAAAAGTATTATTATCTGTATCTTCATCAGTATTCTAAACTCGGGCCTTTATTCGCAGGATTTAACCATTTCTTCCGGGGATTTGCTTTTAGAATTGAGGGCTGACGGCGGTTATCACCTGTTTATAAGAAAGAAACCGGGCATCTCTTCGGTGCTTTTGACTGAGACAACAAGGGATCCTTCTTTGCAAGGCGATAATTACGCTTACCGCGCCGGCGAGTGGAACGCCATTAACGGCGATGAAATCAGAGTCCTAAACGGCGTTCCGATTCCCAAGGAAAGCAAAATTTATTCTCTTGTTTCTTCTACAATAGAAAACCACCCAGTTTTTGGACAGGCTTTTCATATTTATATTCCATATATACTTTATTACGGTTACGCGCCAGGCCGCCACGGGGAAGTTTATTTAACTGACGGAACTTTCCTTAATATTCGCGCCTTCTCCCTGCCCTACGCTGATTATCGCGGCACCTTCAAAGACAACCCATTTATGCTGGAAGCAAAACAGGAACAGCCGCCCGGCCCCACTGAGGGAAAGTACACAAAGGAAACTCTGGACGCGTTCAAAGAAATTGCAAAATCCGGCAACGGAGAATTGCTTTTATCGGGCAGTCCGGATGATATAGTAGACCTTATCAGAAACGCGCTGGAAAAAGAAAAAGGCAAAACGCTTGATCTTGTTATCTGCATTGACACAACAAGCAGCATGAAAAAATATATTGACCCTGTCCGCCTAAAACTTATCCCTATGTTAAAAGAAATGCTGAACGGTTTCCCGTCTTTTAGAATTGGCATGGTTCAATTTAAGGATTATAATGAATCATATTTGACAAAAGTAGTTCCTTTTACAAATAATTTTACGCAATTCCAGCGCGACTTAAACGCCATTCGCGTGTATGGCGGCGGCGACATACCCGAAGCGGTATACGAAGCGTTATACGAAGGTTCGACAAAATTTAAATGGGAAGCGCAATCCAGAATAATGCTTTTGATAGGGGACGCCCCTCCTCATCCGAAACCACGGGGAAAAATTACCAAAGAAATGGCGGAAAACGCCGCTGTAGAAAAAAATATTAAAGTACATACAATGATATTGCCATCAAAATAAAATGGAGTTTATATGAATATTATTAACGCGATAATACTCGGTATTGTTCAGGGACTGACGGAATTCCTGCCGGTCAGCAGTTCGGGACATCTTGTACTTTTACAAAAAATATTTAAGATAGGCGAGCCTTCTTTATTTTTTGATACAATGCTTCATGTGGGAACATTAATCGCCGTCATGACAGTCCTATGGAAAGACATTTTTGAAATCCTAAAAAAACCAATTCAAAAACTGACAGGTTTCCTTATTTTGGCGACAATTCCCGCCGTAATTGCGGCTCTTCTTTTTAAAGACGCAATCGAAGAAATTTTTACTTCGGGAAAATTTTTAGGCGTTTGTTTTTTAATAACCGCCACGCTTTTAGTTGCGGCGGAATTTCTTTCAAAACATAATAAAAACGCAAACTCCGCCGGTGAGGGACAGAACGGAAACGGCGTAAAGATGACTTGGCTTCACGCGTTATTCATTGGCGTAATGCAGGCGCTTGCCATTCCTCCTGGTATTTCGCGCTCGGGAGCGACAATCAGCGGATCGCTCTTTTGCAAACTTGACAGAGATTTTGCCGCGCGGTTTTCATTTTTAATGTCCATTCCAGCCATACTTGGCGCCGTTGTTATGCAAACTAAAGATTTGGTTAAACACAGCGCGGCGGATAGCTCCAGTTTTGGAACTTTGGCTATTATTGCCGGGACGGTTACATCGGCGGTTGTTGGGTTTTTCGCGGTTAAGTTTATGTTAAAGATTATTAGGGAGAAATCGCTTTTTGGATTTGCTATTTATACTGGAGTCCTTGGGGTGGTTGTTTTGATTTTACAAAATACGATTAATTTTTAAGCATGGTTAGATAGATAGAAGATTTCACACACGCTAACTAAACGCACGGCATAGCCGTGTGGATCATTAATGCCGCACAGCGTAGCACCAATAAATGCCGCTGTATGAAATAAAAGCAAGGCGGCCTTTAGGCTGCCGCCAGTGCGCAGAACACGAAGATTAAAAGAGCACAAAGGAATTCCTGAAACCAAACTATTGATAAAAAAAACAGAAACATTACCGCCTGCATTATATGAAGAAGCGATACATTACATAGAATATTTATCCCAAAAGGCACAGTCCTCTTATTTTGCAGAAAAACTGGCTGAGGCTGAAAACAAAGCAAATAAACCTAATGCCGTATGGCTTGACGAAAATGATTTCTGGAATGAAGACGATTGAAATACAACACGCTACGGCTTGAATTATCGAGCAGTATATTATAAAATGAAGACAGACTTTTCTAAATGTTGTTAATGTGATATAATTATAATAAGGAAGTTGCTTATGGAACTGGAATACACATATTGGATAGAAGATGACGGTTTGTTCATTGGATACTTGAACAGTTATCCTGACCATCTCACTCAGGGGCATGATCTCAAAGAATTGGAAGAAATGCTTACCGATGTCTATCAAATCCGTCAGGAAGAAGAAAAACGGCTGGCGCAAAAACGAAAAAGCGGAATTCTACGGATAAAGGTTCCTGCGTGAAAATGAACTGGTTGCAAAAGCAATTATAAAATTTTTTTCGAACTAACTATAAAAAGATATCTCATAAAAACAGAAGAAAATTTTATCCGTATTGTAAAGCTCATTTAATTTTTACCTTTACTCCGCAATATCCGCATACAATTAAGAATCGCCAATAAACAGACTCCCACATCCGCAAAAACGGCTTCCCACATGGCGGCAATGCCAAACGCGCCGAAAACAAGAAAAATAATTTTTACGCCTAACGAAAAAATAATGTTTTGCGTGACTATTTTACACGTAAATCGCGATATATCCACGGCCTGCGCCAATTTAGAAGGCTCGTCTGTCATCAGTACCACATCCGCGGCTTCTA
>Ga0268262_10004803_pt1 | contig 13732 bp, 10 predicted proteins | sample TergutNc150P3_FD_190354 | JGI IMG/M metagenome (GOLD analysis project Ga0268262, IMG submission 190354) | Nasutitermes corniger P3 segment gut microbial community from laboratory colony in Florida, USA - Nc150 P3 (SPAdes) (version 2) | ecosystem: Host-associated > Arthropoda: Insects >... | reverse complement strand
CAATGTTGTCATCAACGGGATTTGTAAATCCTTTGATGATTTCGCAGTGCTCAATAATGTGAGCCTTGAAATTAAAAAGGGAGAATTTTTTTCCCTGCTGGGACCGTCAGGATGCGGAAAGACTACCTTGTTGCGCATAATTGCCGGTTTTGAACATCCCGATGAAGGGACGCTGACCCTGGATGGAAACAATGTGCTTTCTCTGCCGCCAAACAAGCGCCATACAAATACGGTATTCCAAAATTACGCTCTTTTCCCACATCTGTCAGTGTTTGAAAACGTCGCTTTCTCGCCGCGGTTAAAAAAACTTTCCGAATCGGAAATTAAATCTAAAGTTGAACAATACTTAAACCTTGTGCGTCTTGAAGGACACGCCGATAAAAAACCCAACCAGCTTTCAGGCGGACAAAAGCAAAGGGTGGCCATCGCCCGCGCGCTGATAAATGAGCCGCGAGTTCTGTTACTTGACGAGCCTCTTTCCGCCCTTGACGCTAAACTGCGCCAGCATATGCTGATAGAGCTTGACCGTATCCACGACGAAATTGGCATAACGTTTATTTATGTGACGCATGATCAGCAGGAAGCGCTTTCAGTCTCCGACCGTCTTGCGGTTATGAACAAGGGCGATATTTTACAAATCGGCACGCCGCATGAAATTTACGAAAGCCCCTCCACGGATTTTGTCGCCCACTTTATTGGTGAGACCAATCTTTTTGACGGCGTTATTACAAGCGTGGAAAAAGTTAAAATAAGCGATAGCAATGATGAAATGGAATATTTGGCGGATGTGGAAATCCCCGAGCTAGGTATAATTAAAGTGACTGACGTAGACGAAGTAAAAGTAGGTCAGCGTGTAAGTTTTACCATAAGGCCTGAAAAAATTGTCATAACAAAAGAAATGCCTACTACAAAACGTTCCTATATAAACCATTTGCAGGGAATAGTAGACGAGCCAATTTATTCCGGTTTTCAGACAAAGTTCTATGTTAAGGTGAAAGATAAAACCCTTATCCGCGTGATAAAACAGCATGCCAATTATTCAGACGAAGGACCGGACATCCGCTGGAAGGATTCCGTTTTTCTTTCATGGAGCGCCGTTGACGGCTATATAGTCGAGGTGAAAAGTTGAACCTGAAGGCCAAGAATTACGGCCCGCTCTACTCCGCCCCAATGGCTGTTTGGTTCACTATCTTTTTCCTCGCGCCTATAATCATCATCGTCCTTTACAGTTTCTTAAAAAAAGGATTATACGGCGGCGTAGAAAAGGAATTGTCTCTTGAAGCTTACCGCTATCTTGCAGACCCGGTATTTTTAAACATTACCCTGCGCACTATTATAACTTCATTAATCGCAACCGTTATTACAATTTTAATCGCGCTCCCCTGCGGTTACTGCATGGCAAGAAGTAAACATCAAACCTTGCTTCTGCTCCTTATCATCATCCCGTTCTGGACAAACTTTCTTATAAGAGTATTCGCGTGGATGACTATTTTGGGAAATAACGGTTTTCTTAATGAAATGCTGGCGCGGTTCGGAATAGTTAAGGATTATATACCATTCCTTTACAACCAAAAAGCCGTTATTCTTGTCCTGGTTTATATGTACCTGCCCTACGCCATTTTGCCATTATTTTCTACCATAGATAAATTTGATTTCTCGCTTCTGGAAGCGGCGCGTGATCTTGGCGCGAACAAACTTTTATCAATGATAAAAATACTGCTTCCCAATATCAGAGGCGGCATTTTTACCGCCGTGCTTTTTACATTCATCCCGATTTTCGGCGCTTACGCCGTTCCGCTCCTTGTAGGCGGCATGGATTCGTATATGCTTGGAAATATAATCGCAGACCAGCTATTAAAATCGCGTAACTGGCCCCGCGCCGCCGCGATTTCCATGGTTTTAACCGTAGTAACGACAATCGGCGTCGTATTGATGATGTATATGCAGAAGAAAGACGCGTCCAAAATTGCCGAAGCTAAAGCGCATAAATCAACCGCGGAGGGAATTTAATTTGGGTCAAAGCATAGCGGCAAAAATTATCACCTCTTTAAAGTCGCCTAAAAATCAAGGAGAAGCGGCAAGGCACGCAAAACGCGCGTATAGACAGCGTTTTTCAATGTCGCAAACCGTATTTCTTGTTACCATTATTTTTCTGTTTCTCCCGCTTTTCGTCCTTGTAGTTTACTCATTTAACGCTTCTACAAGCATGAATTGGACGGGATTTTCCCTGCGGTGGTACGAAAAACTTTTAGGCTCCCGTGAATTGTGGCGTGCTCTAAGAAACAGCCTTATTATAGCCGTATCGTCTGCGGCTACCGCTACGGTGATAGGAACCATCGGCGCAATCGGAATTAACTGGTACAGATTTAAAATGCGCGGCTATGTTCAGACAATTTCATTTCTTCCAATGATTCTGCCGGAAATTATCATCGGCGTTTCGCTTTCAATTTTCTTTGCCGGCATCGGCATCCCGCTTGGGCTTTTCACTATTTTTGTCGCGCATACGACATTTAACCTTCCGTTTGTATTTTTAATGGTCATGGCTCGCCTTGATGAATTTGACTTTTCAATAATAGAAGCCGCCGCCGATCTTGGCGCAAGCGAAAAAGAAACTCTTTTTAAGGTAACTCTTCCGATATGTATGCCGGGCATTATTTCCGGTCTTCTTACGGCAATAACCTTATCGCTGGAAGACTTTGTTATCACATTCTTTGTCGCCGGTCCCGGCTCTTCCACTCTGCCGATTTTTATATATTCGGCTATTACAAGAAAGGGAGGCGTTACCCCTCTTATAAGCGCCCTTTCCGTCGTGATGATATTAGGCACTGTGCTTCTTTGCGTTATGCTTAGAAAATTTTTAAAGTACATTGCCGCCAAATAATGAGATAAGCCTCGTTGAGGCTTAAATATATTTTTTTGTGGAGGATTTTTATGGAGGAAAAGATGGAACTACCCAATTCGGACGCGGTCTCAAGTCAGACTCAAGGAGGCTTACGTTCAAAACAAGAGAAACGTACTGTGCGCAGATTAGCTGTCGTTTGTATATTGGGTCTGATTGTTTTATTGGCGGGAAGCTGTGAGAAAAAACAAAAACTTTACATTTACAACTGGACTTATTACACGCCTGATTCCGTGATTGAAAAGTTTGAGAAAGAATACAATGTCAGGGTAATTTACGATGAGTTTGCATCTAACGAAGACATGTACGCAAAACTTAAATCAGGAGGCAGCGGTTACGACATTGTTTTCCCGTCGGCGGATTATACATCAATAATGATACAGCAGAATATGCTTGAAAAAATAGATAAATCGTTGATTCCGAATATTGTTAACATAGATCCGGTTGTTCTTAAAAACGCAAAATATGACACAAATATGGAATACTCAGTTCCTTATTATTTTGGGGCGGCCGGCGTATGCGTAAATACGGATAAAGTTCCCAAGTTTGAAAGAAGCTGGTCAATCTTCGCAAGGGAAGACCTTCGCGGACGAATGACAATGTTAGACGACATGCGGGAAGTAATGGGGGACGCCCTTGCCTTTTACGGCTATTCGGTGAACGCGACGGATAAGGCGCAGATAGCGAAAGCCAGAGACCTTATCAATAATTCATGGAAACCGAATCTTGTAAAATTCGACGCGGATGCGTTCGGCAAAGGTTTTGCCAACGGGGAATTCTGGGTAGTTCAGGGGTATCCTGAAGTGGTATTTGAAGAAATTGCCGAAGATGAAAAGATGCTGGCAAACACTGTTTTCTTCTTTCCAATGGAAGGGGGTCCCGCATATATCGACAGTATGTGCATTTTAAAGGGCTCAAAGAACATAAAACTTGCGCATCAATTTATCAACTTTATACACAAGCCGGAAATTTATGCCGAGTTTACGGACGAGTTTGGTTTTCCGGCAACGGCAAACGTACCTGCCCGTAAATTTAAAAGAAAGGCTCCGATGTACGAGGCGGAGGAACTGTTAAATGTGGAAATCAAGTTTGATCTTGGTTCCGATTTAGACCTCTACAATGACGCATGGTTTAACTCCATAAGGGCTGGCGAGTAACGTAAACCCGATTTGGAGACACCATAGATTTTCACATACAAACCCTGTCAGAAATGGCAGGGTTTGTTAATAGGGGGTTTTTGATGGGAAAAAAGAACATCATTTATCTTTCGGTTTTGGCGGTGCTTATGCCTGCCATTGTATCCTGTAATTCAAAAGAAAAATTGTATATTTACAACTGGACGTATTACACGCCGGATTCTGTGGTTGAAAAGTTTGAAAGCGAATACAACTGCAGAGTCATTTATGATGAGTTTGCATCTAACGAAGACATGTACGCCAAGCTAAGGGCAAACAAGGGCAAACGCGGCGGTTACGATGTAGTATTTCCTTCAAAAGATTATGTTCCGATAATGATCCGGCAGGGAATGCTGGAAAGACTTGATCATTCAAAATTATTTAATCTTGGAAATATCGATCCGGAAGTGCTTAAAAGGGCAAGTTACGATCCGGACATGGAATATTCTGTTCCTTATTTTTACGGCGCGGGCGGTATTATCGTCAACACGTCGAGAGTTCCCGAATATGAACAAAGCTGGTCAATTTTCGCCAGAGAAGACTTAAAAGGCCGCATGACGATGTTAGACGACATGAGGGAGGTAATGGGCGGCGCTCTCGCATTTCTTGGGTACTCCGTCAATTCAATAAATCCGGCTCAAGTGGACGAGGCAAAAGACCTTGTAAACAATTCATGGAAGCCGAACCTTGTAAAATTTGACGCTGAATCTTTTGCCAAAGGTTACGCGAACGGGGATTTCTGGGTAGTCCACGCCTTTCCCGAAGCGGTCTATGAAGAAATCGCCGACTTTCCCCAGTTAATGGAAGCGACGGTTTTCTTTATCCCAAAAGAAGGCGGCCCGTCCTATATCGACAATATGTGCATTTTAAAAGGTGCCAGAAACATCGACCTTGCCCATAAATTTATTGACTTCATCCACAGACCGGAAATCTACGCCGAGTTCGCCGATACTTTCGGTCTTCCCGCTACGGTAAATGTCCCGGCGCGCAAGTATAAAAGGGGCGTTTCCCTGTATTCAGAGGCTGATCTGCGCTATACACAGCTTGTGGAGGATTTAGGGGAGTCTTTGGAGCTTTATACGGAGGCGTGGTTTAATTCGATCCGTATCGGGGATTAGAATATACCCAGGAATTTTACCACGAACCAACACGAACAACAACAAGATTTATGGACTATGTATGATATGAAATTTGACGACGAATACAAAAAATGGCTAACCGGCTTAAAAAGCCGTATACGCCAAAGCCAGATAAAGGCGGCTATAAAGGTAAATACCGAGCTTTTGCTCCTATACTGGGATTTAGGGCATGATATTGTCGCCCGTCAAATGGAAACAACATGGGGCAGCGGCTTTTTTGAACAGTTGAGCAAAGATTTAAGGAATGAATTTCCAGATATGCAGGGGTTTTCTTCCACAAATTTGAAATATTGTAAGCGATTTTACCTGTTTTATACACAAGACAACCCAAATCGTCAACAACTTGTTGACGAATTTCAACCACAAGTTGAAGGAAAATTACAAGTTATTGATAATAATGTAGACGGAAATCTTCAACAAGTTGTTGAAGAATTTCGTCAGCAACTTGCTGACGATTTTGAAAATCACCCGATTTTTCAAATTCCGTGGTTTCATCATGTCCAAATTATTACCAAATGTAAATCCGTAAAAGAGGCACTATTTTACGTTCAAAAAACCATTGAAAACGGGTGGAGTCGCGCGGTATTGATGAATTTTCTTGAGGCTGATCTATTTTCCGCTCAGGGAAAGGCTCTTACTAATTTTTCCCGTCTATTACCCGACCCCCAAAGCGACCTTGCAAACCAAATTCTTAAAGACCCCTATAATTTTGATTTTCTTACGCTAAATCAAAATTACAAGGAAAAAGAACTGGAAGACGCGCTGACTGCAAATATCACAAAGTTTTTATTGGAACTTGGACAGGGTTTTGCTTATATCGGCAGACAAGTCCCGTTAAAAATCGGCGAAACAGAACGGTTTATAGATTTGCTTTTTTATCACTTGGAACTGCGTTGTTTTGTGGTAATAGAGCTAAAAGCGGGCAAATTCGAAGCCGAGCATATTGGAAAACTTGGTTTATATATTTCGGCAATCAATCATCAAATGAAAAAAGAAACTGACGGACCAACAATAGGGATGATTATCTGCAAAACAAAAGACAGCGTTGAAGTGCAATATTCTTTAGAAATTATAAACCAGCCCATTGGCGTTTCCGAATATCGGCTCTCAAAACTTCTGCCCGACAATTTAAAAAGCAGTCTGCCCAGCATTGAAGAACTTGAAGAACAATTAAAAAGAATGGACGATGTGTGATAAAAGGCTTAAATCTGTATTAAATTTGACAATTACAGGGCTTTACATTTTTTTCTGTTTTTGCTATATTTTCAGTATCCGTCTTGAACACGGCGGATACCGGCAAAATGCGGCGTTTAGAGCCGCTTATTTACGCCCTTTTGGGGCTTTTTAAGGAAGGATAATATGTCACGGACTTGTGATATTTGCGGAAAACATACAGTCACCGGCAATAAAGTGAGCCATGCCAAAAACCGCACACGAAGGACATGGAAACCCAATTTGGTAAACGTAAAGACCGATTTAGGCGGCACTACGGCAAAACTGAAAATCTGCACAAGGTGCCTAAAAAGCGACTACATCACCAAAAAAGTCTAACCCTTTCCATGACGGATCCCGGACTGGTACAAACGCTGGATTATATTCTCAATAAAAGCGACGCCGCTTCTATTGAAGTACTGGCGGAAGCCGTCATCCGCCGCCGTCGCGATTTAATGATTTTTGACACAGTAGGCAATATTCCCGACCCTCAAAGAATGTCCAAAGAAATTACTGAAAAAATCAACACGGGAATTGACGGCGGCGTTGAGACTATGAGAAAGTCAGTTCAGGAAATGATTTTAAAAATACTGAAAGAACACGCCCCTGAACTTAACGAAAAGCAAAGAAACGAATTATGCCAAGCATGGATGCCCGACGGAATAGTAAAAAACAACGCTGGCAGTGCGTTACCGCCTGACGTGCTACTTTCCATGATTGAACAATTCATCTCTTTCTCCCACGGCGAAATGAAAGAATCGGTAGACAAAAGCCTCCGCGATGAAATGGGCGCCTGGCCGGAACGCTACTGGAACAGTTTTCCGCCTGTTGTACGGCAGATAATTTCAGAGTATTTAAAAAACAAAACCACTGACAAAGAATTTAAAAGTAAGATTTGCATCGCTTTAGGGCTTTGAGAATATTATTTTACCTCTAACTAAAACATTTACTATTAATTAATTACATCCCGTGAGCGGGTGCGCAAATGATTAATTTATTAAATAGTTATTGTTTATCATTGAAATATATAAGAAAATAATTTATAATTTTTAAGAAAATGAAGAACAAAGTATTTTTATGTGTCCTAATAATATTATGTTTGCTAATTTCTAGCTGTTCAATAAATAACAGAAAACTTGCTAAAGAAATAGATGGTATTTTATCCAATTCACCCAATGCCGTTGAAGCAATTTTGGAAAAATTGGAATACTCGGATATAATTTTTGTTGCCACAAGCCAAAGCCATTATCTTTTAAATGATACAAAATACTTAAGTTCAAATTTACAACTTTTGTATAATGCGGGCGTGCGGTACTTTCTTGTTGAAGGCGCTATTGGTGATAGTTATATATATGGATGGCCAAAGGAAAAAGACCATGCCCTCCCTTATTATCCATGGGATTATGCCGGTATAAGATATGGCGCTTTTGATTTATACCATGAAATATATCAATTAAATACAGATAAAAACGAACAAGACAAAATTAAAATAATTGGTCTTCAAACGGACATGGAAAATGCTATTCCGGGAACTGTAAATAATATAGATAGATATAATTATAGGGATAAATACATGGCGAATATCGCCATTAATGCTATTGATAATGCGAAGCAAGGGGAGAAAATACTAATTAACGCCGGCAGCGACCATGGAAGTAAAAATATTTTTCATAACGCATGGGGCAGCAAAGAAAACTGGAAACCTCTTGGCGCATATCTAAATGAAAAATATAAAAACAGGTTCCTTTCTTTACACTACATAACATTGGATGAAAATATTAAGTTAGGTAACGATTCCATTTCTAATATAATATTTAAATCTGATGATAAGTTAATCAACTCTAATGAATGGAAAAATATTTCAAATGCGCCAAAATTAGTTACTGCAGAAAATGCGGCAAATCTTCGTAAATTATTTTCTCGTCTACATTTAGGCGGACAAAGTAATAATAATTTTGACGGATTTATAGTTGATAAAAACAGTATTATGGGAGTAATGTTTGGATATACGCTGTTTGACACAAATATTTTAAATATATTCATTGAGCAAATCAGAAAATTGGATAAAGAAATATCTTTATTAAAGGAAGAAGACCGATTAGAAAACAAAAATGCTGATATATATTATCAAATAAGTAATATGATAAAATATGTGTATTACTTAAAGTTATATTTTGGCGATAATTTCCCCTATAATTTTTGGAATCCAAAAATGCCTTTATACGAAGCAATAACAATACTTGAAAAAAATATTTTATCAAGTTCCAAACCGGAAGATATAATGGTTTTTCCTCCTCCATCTATGGAAACTCTTAGGTTTTACCATGATTATAGTTATCACTTCAAGTCATTAAATGATTATTATTGGTCATTTAAATTACCTACAAATATAAAAATAAGTATAGAACAACCAAAAATTACTAAAATGAAAGCGCTTTTTCCTTGTGAATTATGGACGGAATATTGGTATGCCAAAATGTATATGAAAGGCAATAAACATAAAAAGGCATATGAATATTTGCAAATTATTTTAAATGATTCATTAGTTTATTCAATGCAAATTTATCCTGAAGTCCTTGAAATGGCAATACAATGCGCCGAAAATCTTAGTTTTAACGATCAAGCGAATACTTATAAAAACCAAAAAACTTCATTATGGAATGAATACTCTATAGATGTAACCATTTTCTATTTATTTAATTGACTTGGAAGAAGATGTAAAAAGCAATTTATACCATCTTCCCCAATGGCGGTTTACGACGTTCTGCCGAAGGCAGAATGTAGGGCGGCTATGCCGCCCGTAAACCGCTACGTTAAGCGACGTTTAAAGCACTGCTTTGCAGTGCTATGTCGCTTAACGTGTGAGTAAACGCCGTTTTAATGGCGTTTACTCAGTACTTAAATTCGCTCCCCCCGATAAACTCGCGCAGGATACTCGTCCCCGGCACATACTGTGGCGGGATTGGAATAAAGTTCTCAAGAAAGGCAAGCAGTCTTACCGCTTCGGCGTATTCGGTCATACCCGGTTTAATTACACGTAACAGGGGATCCGCATAGTATTTTAAAACTGAAAGCTCGTAATCAAGCGCGGTATTAAACGCGGTGTCAGAGGTGTCTTGGAACGGGAAAATGTGCTTGCGTTCCCCCGCCTGCACTTTTGGCCACATCTTAATTGTGCCTGCCGCCTGCATTCCCCTGAATTGGGAATCGCGCACCATGCGCCTTAAAAGCCTGTTGTCGCTTGTGGGAATACGGTTGTGATCGTCAAGATTTAACTGCGTCAACGCCGACACGTAAACTTTAAACTTTGTTTTTCTGTCGATACTGTAGGTGAGCGCTTCGTTAAGGCCGTGAATACCTTCGACAATTAAAACATTATTTTTTCCAAGTTTTATTTTTCTGCCGCCGCCCGCCCTGCGGGCACCCACTTTAAAATCGTAAACGGGAAGCGTTACTTCCTCGCCCCGGTAGAGCGCCTGTAACTGTTCGTTAAAAAACGGAACGTCAAGGGCTTCCAAACATTCATAATCGGGTTCGCCTTTTTCATCTTTTGGCGCTTCCGCAGTCCCCCTGTAATAATCGTCAAGACTGATGGCGATTGGCTTTAAACCGGAAACCATCAGTTCAATTTCCAATCGTTTGGCGCTTGTCGTTTTTCCTGAACTGGAAGGGCCGGCAATCAAAATCATTTTAATATCGCGCTGATTGCAAATAAGGCGGGCAATATCACCTAACATTCTTTCCTGATGGGCTTCCGCAATTCTGATATACTCCAGAAAATTCCTGTTTGCGATACGCGCGTTCAGTTCCCCTACGACGCGCACTCCGATAATTTTGCCCCATTTTTTATAATCGCTATAAATCTGAAAAAGTTGTGGCTCATCGACAAATGGCGCGATTGTATCCCCCTTGCCGATACCGGGGAAGCGCAATAAAAAACCGTCTTGATACGGCATAAGCTCAAAAGCGCTAAGAAGCCCGGTACGATCAAGAAGCGGCTGCACATAAATATCCATGTAACCTTTACATTCGTTTACCTTAATAAGCGGAGAACTTCTATGATCCAGAAGAAGCACCGTATCCGTTTGATTGTTTTCTTTGAATAACTGCAAGGCTTCTTCATAAGAAAGATATTTAAATGTTATCGGAAGATCTTCTTTTATAATATTGCGCATTTCATCAGCAAGGGCTTTTACATCACTTTCTTTTGGCTTTTCGCCTGAGCTTAACGAATAATAATAACTGTTTCCAAGCGAATGTCCGACATACACGCCGTTATTTGGAAATATATTCCGCGCCGCAATCGCAAGAACAAAAGAAAGCGTGCGGCGATAAACCATAGAGCCTTCGGTAGAGTCCATAAGGACGGGTTCAACCGACGCGTTTACAAGGAAGGACGTTCCAAGGGGACGTAATTCGTTATTTTCCTTGACTGCCGCAATCTTCTGCGGCGGGATTCCAAAATGCTCAATAAGAGTTGAAGCGATAGTGCCGTAAGGGCAGGTTACCGTTTTATCGGTATTGATAAATTTAATTTGTACGTTATTCATGGGAATATTATATCATAAAAGACTGTTTTTGTGAATTATCGCTCTTCAGCTTTCAACAGTTTCTGTATCAATTCCAGTTTAAGGGAACGTAATTTATCGGTTATCGAGACTTTGTAAATATGGGGATTTAAAAGCCTTTTATACGTTGAATCAAAACTTTCAAGGTCGGAGGCGGCATAGGCTTTAATTTTCTCAAGCGGAGGCTGTTCTTCGGTTAGGACGCCATTTTCAATGCGTTTTTTTAACAGCGCAGCCACGCTTCCTTCGATAGTGTATACAAAATGGCGGTAATCTGCGGAAGGGTGCCAAAAGGTATAACGCTGTCCGTTTTTTAACACATCGTCATCATCGTCTACGCTTAACACGTCCGCTATTGCGGCTCCGTTTTTATCTTTTATACGCCAAACTTGTTTTATGCCGGGGTTTGTGGTCTTTTCCGGATTATCTGAAAATTTCATAACGGGTATAATGCCTGAATTTCCACGGAGGGCGGCAAGTTTGTACACTCCGGTAAAGGCGGCGGCGTTATCTCCGGTTACAAGACGTGTTCCCACCCCCCAACTGTTAACGGGCGCGCCGTCTTTCACAAGCGTTTCAATTATATTCTCATCAAGATCGTTAGAGACAGTGATAAAAGCGTTATTTAGCCACGCGCCGTCAAGCTGCCGCCTTACTTCCGTTGAAAGATATTGAATGTCGCCCGAATCAAGGCGCACTCCGAAATTTTTTCCCTTGGTGGCAAGTTTTTTTCCTGATTTTATCGCGCTAAGAATCCCGCTTTTTAACGTGTCATAAGTATCAATTAAAAAAATTGATCTGTCGGGGTACAGCGCGGCATAGGCGTCAAACGCGTCTTCTTCACTGTTAAATGACATCACCCATGAATGCGCCATAGTACCCATTACTGGAATACCGTAAATTTTTCCGGCTAATGTGTTGCTTGTCCCGCTTACGCCACCGATGTATGCGGCGCGTGAGGCTGAAATTGCCCCATCCGGCCCCTGCGCCCTGCGGAGACCGAATTCCATTATCTGCCCTTTCCCGGAAGCAAGCCAGATACGGCGCGTTTTTGTCGCGATTAAACTTTGAAAGTTAATTATATTTAAAATAACGCCTTCGATAATCTGACATTCAATAAGGTTTCCTTCCGCGCGGATTAAAGGTTCATGTGGAAAGACGACCGTTCCCTCGTCCATTGCCCAAAGGGAGCCGTTAAAACGAAAAGTTTTAAGATAATCGGTAAAACCGTTTTCAAATACACCTAAACTCTTTAGATAGGCAATGTCATCTTCTGAAAAATGAAAATTGGACAACTTTTCAAGGAGAGTGCCAAGACCGGCAAAAATAGAGTAACCGCCTGAAAACGGCTGGTGACGGAAAAACATCTCAAATACGACGCGTTCATCGCGGTTATTTTTCCAGTAGCCTTGAGCCATGGTGAGGGAATAGAAATCTGTAAACAGGGCGGAATATTCCGTCATAGTACTTTTATTTTAAACTATTAATGATTTCTTTGGAAGAGATGAATTTTATCCCTGCGTTTTTCATTTCCGTTACCGCTTTTTCTACCGAGCCTTCAGGAAAGCCGACTCCGCGTACCGCGTCGCTAGCGACAATGACGTTGAATCCCAAATTTTTACAATCCATTGCGCTGAAAAAAACGCAGTAATCGGTGGCAATTCCGCCCATGATAACCGTCTCTATGCCAAGCTCGCGCAGATATTTTTCAAGCTCTGTTTTGGTTTTTCTGTCATTTTCAAAAAACGCAGAATATGAATCAATGTCCTTGTGAAAACCTTTACGGACGGTTAAAGAGACAGGCTTTAAGTCAAGGTCTTTGTGAAAATCTGCGCCTCTAGTTTTCTGAACGCAGTGATCCGGCCAGAGAACCTGCCCTTTAACAAGGGGAGTGTCTATAACGTCGCCGGGTTTTTTGCCGTTATGTGACGAGGCGAAAGAAATATGCCCGGAACAATGCCAGTCCTGAGTGGCGGCAATGCGTCCGCCTTTTTCGGCAAGAGAGAGGGAGATCGCGTTAAGCGGAGGAACAACTTTGTCTCCGTCATTCACCGCCAACGCGCCCCCCGGACAGAAATCATTCTGCACGTCAATTATTAACAGTAAAGTTTTTGATACGTCTAATTTCATATTCTCTGTCCTCTCAATTACTTTATAACACTACTCCGTAAACACGCCAATCTTGCGGAATTTCTGATACCGTTTTTCAGGCAAACCTTTAAAGTCTTCCTTTATCAGTTTACCAACGGTCTCCGTAAGGAACGCTTTAATATTTTTTGCCGTCAAACTGATGTCTTTCGCGGCTCCCCCTTCCGGCTCTTCGATAATTCTATCACAAACTCCAAAACGTTTCAGGTCTTCCGCTGTAATTTTCATCAGTTCCGCGGCCTCCCTTTCCCTTGAACCGTCTTTCCATAAAATTGAAGCGAAACCTTTGGGCGAGATTACCGAATAGAGGGCGTTCTCAAGCATGGCAAGTTCGTCGCAAACGCCAAGGGCAAGCGCTCCGCCTGAGCCTCCCTCTCCAAGAACGACGGAAATAATGGGGGTTTTAAGAGTCATAAACTCGTGAAGGTTACGCGCAATGGCTTCCCCCTGCCCCCGCTCTTCCGCGCCTACGCCGCAGTAAGCGCCCGGAGTGTCAATAAAACAAATCACGGGGCGTTTAAATTTTTCCGCCTGCCTTGCAAGGCGCAAAGCCTTTCTGTATCCTTCGGGATGAGGCATGGAAAAGTTAAT
>Ga0268262_10004802_pt1 | contig 13735 bp, 5 predicted proteins | sample TergutNc150P3_FD_190354 | JGI IMG/M metagenome (GOLD analysis project Ga0268262, IMG submission 190354) | Nasutitermes corniger P3 segment gut microbial community from laboratory colony in Florida, USA - Nc150 P3 (SPAdes) (version 2) | ecosystem: Host-associated > Arthropoda: Insects > Digestive... | reverse complement strand
AAACCCGCCAATTGTGCTGGGCGGTTGGATAACGTATTTCATAGCAGCTTTTGCCTATTTGTGCCACCGACTTTACCGTAGGTGGACCTACAGTTTCGCCATTTTGAAACTCCCTTAAAATCATACCCATTTCAAAACGGGTTTCATGTTCCAGTGGCGGGCTTTTAAGTTCGTCAAAAAATACTGCTCCTTTTGCCATACAAATATAATATACTAAATTTGAGATAGACCTTCGCCAATAGGTTCAAAAATTCCGTGATGTAAACTCACCACCCCTACCGATTTCTATATTTGTCATCAAATGACAAACTTATTTGCCAAAGTCTATTCATACTGTTTAATACTCATTGCAATTCTCCCCCTTGCCGCAAATGCCCAAACAATTTGGAGCGGCGAGGCAGATACCGATTGGTACACAGATGAACAAACGGAATTCACAATAACTACCGCAGAGCAGTTGGCGGGGTTGGCACAGCTTGTGAATTATGATGACGTTAGGATGTACGGCAAAACCATTAAGCTCGGCAATGATATTAGGCTCAATGATACCACAAACTGGAAAAATTGGGCAAGCTCAAGCTCCAATCTAAAACCTTGGGTCCCTATAGGAACTGCAACTTATAATTTTTACGGAACTTTTGACGGCGATGGTCATATAATAAGCGGAGTTTATATAAACTCTACGACTAATTATCAGGGTTTGTTCGGTTATGAAAAAGAGGGAACTATAAAAAACCTTGGGCTTCTTGCTTTTTACATTAAAGGCGGTAGTTATGTAGGCGGCTTGGCAGGTTACAATAACAACGGAACAATCAACAATAGCTATGCCACGGGTACGGTAGAGGGAACAAGTTATGTAGGTGGATTGGTAGGTTGTAATAGGAAAGATAACGGTGATGGAATAATTAGCAATAGTTATGCCGAAGGTACTGTAACGGTAGCAGGAACCGCAACAATATATGTAGGTGGGTTAGTAGGCGTTAACAATGGTGGAATGATCATAAATAGTTATGCCACAAGTGCTGTAACGGTAACAATAAATGGAACTGGAAGCGGAACAAGAATTGTAGGTGGCTTAGTAGGATATAACTATTATAATGGAATAATTAACAATAACTATGCCGCAGGTGAGGTAAAGCTAACAGGGGGAACAGGGGGAACCGAATATGTAGGTGGGTTGGTAGGATATAACTATGGTTCAATTTATAATAGCTATTATGACAAAGAAACAAGCAAGCAAAGCGATACAGGCAAAGGCGAACCTAAAACAACAGCAGATATGAAAAACGGGATATTATACGCCTCATTGCAATCAGGAGCACATGTTTTGTCTATGAACAACTGGTATAATAGTATTAATGGCAAATATCCTACATTGAAAAGTGAAGTAAAAATACAGGAATATTTCAGTGGCATGGGAACGAAAACAGAGCCCTATATAATAGAAACAGAAGAGGATTTAAAAAATCTTTCTCTCATTACGAATTCAGGGATACGCTTTGACGGGGAATATCTTAAGCTCAACACAAACATAACTTTAAGTGGCGAATGGACAGCAATAGGAACTTCGTCATTGAACCCATTCAATGGAACTTTTGACGGCGGCGGTTATGTAATCAGCGATGTTCGTATAAACTCCCCGGACGATTATCAGGGTTTGTTCGGTTATGTGGATAAAGGAACAATAAAAAACTTAGGGCTTGCAGATATTGACATTAAAGGCAAAGATTATGTGGGTGGCTTGGCAGGTTACGTAGGCGGCTTTACAGGTTACAATAGTGCCGGAGCAATCATCAATAGCTATGCCATAGGCAAGGTAAAGGGAGAAAACTATGTGGGCGGCTTGGCAGGGAGCATAGAAGTAGAAGGCACAATCAGCAATAGTTATTCCGCAGTCGAGGTAAAAGGAACGGGCAGCGATGTGGGCGGTTTGACAGGGAGCAGGGTCAGCACAATCAACAATGGTTATTACGACAAAGAAGTAAGCAAACAAAACGACAATTATGGAGTTGGAAAAACAACTGCGGAAATGCAGAGCGAAGGATTTGTCAATAATTTAAATAAGGGAGCCGCCATACTCTCTATGAACGAGTGGGTTTATGCAACAAACAAATACCCTGCATTTAGCCAAACAACAGGAAGTTTTGACATAAGCAAATATTTCGCAAGCGGCAGCGGCACAGCGGCTGATCCATACATAATACAAACAAAAGAGCAATTAGAATACTTTTCTTTCATTGTGAATTCAGGGCGAAGTTTCAGCGGAAAACACCTTAAACTAGACAACGATATTGAATTGGATAAAACAGAATCTTGGACAAGAATAGGAACGCCATACAATCCATTTAGCGGAACTTTTGACGGCGGCAATTATGCAATAAGCGGAATTTATATAAACTCTACTAGTGATTATCAAAATTATCAAGGTTTGTTCGGTTATGTGAAAGAAGGGACAATAAAAAATCTAGGAGTTGCCGATTTTTATATTTATATCTATAGCGGCGAGAGTTTTGGCGGCTTGGTAGGCTACAACAACGAAGGTACAATTGTTAATAGCCACGCCACAGGAAACATAAATGTAAGGGGTGGTAGTTGTGCAGGCATCTTGGTAGGGCTATCAGATGGCGCAATCATTGGCAGTTCTGCAACAGGGAATGTGACAGGTGGTAGTTATAGCGACGATAATGGTGGCTTGGTAGGTTGCCTCAAAGGTGAAGGTGGCACAATTAGCAATAGCCATTCTACAGTAAACGTGTCAGGAAGAGATGAAATCGGTGGCTTGGTAGGCAGTCTCTTTGGTGGTACAATTGACAATAGCTATGCCACAGGGAATGTAACAAGTAATGCATGGGGTGGCGGCTTGGTAGGCGAATTTGTCAAGGGCACTATCAGCAATAGTTATGCCACAGGGAATGTAGTGGGATCAACCATATTGGGTGGCTTGGTAGGCGATATCGACGTTGATGGTATAATTAGCAAGAGTTTTGCAATAGGAGATGTAACAGGAACAGGTGATGATGGTAGTAGAGTTGGCGGCTTGGTAGGTAGTTGTGGTAGTTATACGAATGTTGAAATCAGCGAAAGCTATGCGACAGGTACAGTAACGGGAACTAAAAACCAAGTGGGTGGGTTGGTTGGTAAATTCAACGGAGGCACAATCATCAATAGCTACTCCACTGGTGATGAAGTAAAAGGAGGATCCCAAGTAGGCGGTTTGGTCGGGTATATTGGAAGTTATGACGACTACCCCAGCACAATCAGTAATAGCTATGCCACAAGATACGTATCGGGAACAAATATGAATATAGGCGGTCTAGTAGGTCAAGCTATAAATACTTCAATCAGCGACAGTTATGCAACAGGCACGGTAGCGGGATTAGAACATGTGGGCGGCTTGGTAGGCGATTTCTACGAAAATGGCACAATCAACAATAGCTATGCAGAAGGAGATGTAACGGGAAGCGGGGATGATGTGGGTGGTTTAGTAGGACTTTTACGGGACAAAATCAACAATAGTTATGCTACAGGAAATGTAACTGGTGAAAAGAGTAATGTAGGTGGTTTAGTAGGTCGCAGCTCCGGCAAAATCAGCAACAGCTACTCCACTGGCAAAGTAAAAGGAAAGTCTAAAGTAGGCGGATTTTTAGGTGCATTTGCGATGAATGCTTCCTCTAAAGATATTACCTACAGCTACTACGACATAGAAACAAGCGGACAAATAGACATAGGCAAAGGCGAACCGCGTTCCACCTCCCAAATGAAATACAAAAGCACATACAGCAGATGGGATTTCAACGAAATTTGGGGAATAGACAAAAACATAAACAACGGCTACCCTCACCTAAAATTCAACATATCCTCATCCAGCGCAGACGGCGGCAGCTCGTCTAGCAGTTCAAGCAACGGCAGCTCAAGTAGCGGCATATCAAGCGGCACAGGTGAAAGTTCATCTTCCAGCGAAACCACCACAAAATCCACACAACACCCCAACACAATCCTCCTCTCAAACTTGCCACCAAACACAAAAATAGAAGTATATAACCTCAAAGGCAAACGCATATATTCAGCATATCCTGAAAATAACCATCCTGCGGATGTTCGCCAGCGAGAAAGTAGCGTAGGGGCGTCTCAAATCCTGGCTATCGGGGTTCAGACAAAAGGAGTATATATAGTGAAAATAAAAAATTCTCAGAAGCTAAATAAAGTTATTATATTTACCATCAAATGACAAACTTATTTGCCAAAGTCTATTCATACTGCTTAGGATTAATCATACTTCTCCCCCTTGCCGCAAATGCTCAACTAACTCCTATTTGGGACGGAACGGCAGACGACACTTGGTACAAAGATGAAGAAACAGAATTCACAATAACCTCCGCAGAGCAGTTGGCGGGGCTGGCACAGCTTGTGAAAGGTGGCAATAATATGGAGGGCAAAACAATTAACCTCGGCAATGATATTATGCTCAACGATACAACAGATTGGCTGTATTGGACAATGGATCATCCGCCAACCAATGAATGGGTAGTGTCTTATTCATATTTATTTAAAGGAATTTTTGACGGAGACAATCATATAATAAGCGGGGTATATATGAATTCTGAGTACACTAATCAAGGTTTATTCGGAAGTAATGTAGGAACAATAAAAAATCTAGGAGTTGTTGCTTTTTATATTAAGGGGAGTAATGGTACTGGTGGCTTGGTAGGCGAAAATGGCGGTGGTACAATTGATAATAGTTATACTACTGGAAATGTTGTTGGCAGTGGTCGTGCTGGTGGTTTGGTAGGGAATAATAGTAGGGGCACAATCATCAATAGTTATGCCACAGGAAACGTGGACTGTCCTGGAACTTATTGCGGTGGCTTGGCAGGGGATAACAATTATGGCACAATCATCAACAGTTATGCTACAGGAAACGTAAAAGGAGGCGGCTATACGGGCGGCTTGGCAGGTTCCACATACCAGAGTACAATTAGCAATAGCTACGCCGTGGGAAATGTGTCAGGAACAGGCTATTATATCGGTGGATTGGTAGGTTACAATGTTTTTTGCGAAATCAGCGACAGTTATGCAACAGGAGATGTAACTAGCGAAGGCAATTGTGTTGGCGGATTGGTAGGTATAAACTATAATAGTAGCCCCATTAACAATAGCCATGCAACAGGAAACGTAAAGGGTGGCAGCGAAGTTGGTGGCTTGGTAGGCGGCAACCACTGTGGCGACTGCGAAATCAGCAACAGTTATGCAACAGGGGATGTAACGGGATCAGGCAGTGTAGGTGGCTTAGTAGGTTACGGTCAAAGTGCAATCAGCAGTAGCCATGCCGTAGGAAATGTGTCAGGAACGGGCGATTATATCGGTGGATTGGTAGGTATGACCTGGGGTAAAATCAATGATAGTTATGCCGAGGGGGATGTAACTGGCGACCAAAATGTAGGTGGCTTGGTGGGTACCAGCCAGGGTGGCACTGGTGGAGTCGACAATAATTATGCTAAAGGAAATGTGCAAGGAAACAAATTTGTAGGTGGCTTGGTAGGAGGACAGTCACATCATATCAGCAACAGTTATGCCACAGGGAATGTCACAGGCAGTGACAGTTATGTAGGCGGCTTGGCAGGACAGGTAAACTCAATTATCAACAGTTACGCCACGGGGAATGTCATTGGTGATAGCAATTATGTAGGCGGCTTGGTAGGACTATTAAACGTAGAACTCAGCAACAGCTACTCCACAGGCAAAATAAAAGGAAAATCCAAAGTAGGTGGACTTGTAGGGGGAAAGAGTTCCGCAGGCACACCCGTCACCGCCAGCTACTACGACATAGAAACAAGTAATCAAATAGACATAGGCAAAGGCGAACCGCGTTCCACTTCCCAAATGAAATACAAAAGCACATACAGCAGATGGGATTTCAACGAAATCTGGGGAATAGACAAAAGCATAAACAACGGCTACCCTCACCTAAAATTCAGCATATCCTCATCCAGCGCAGACGGCGCCAGCTCGTCTAGCAGTTCAAGCGGCGGCGTATCAAGCAGCGGCATATCAAGCAGCACAGGTGAAAGTTCATCGTCAAGCGAAACCACCACAAAATCCACACAACCCCCCAACACAATCTTACTCTCAAACTTGCCACCCAACACAAAAATAGAAGTATATAATTTGCAAGGAAAGCGCATATATTCAGCATATCCTGAAAATCCTAAAATCCTGAGAATCGGGGTTCAGACAAAAGGAATATACATAGTGAAAATAGGTACTCAGCCAACATTGCGAATATCGGTTATGATATAAAATTCCTCAAGAAAATGTGCAAATAGCTTGCAAAGTTCCTCAAGAAAATGTGCAGAGGCTGTATTTTTCTATATTGAAATTCTATGGAAAGAAACATTATAAAAAGGCTGCTGGAATGGAAAGACAAAGAAAATAGGCAGCCCTTGATTTTAACGGGTGCAAGGCAGGTGGGCAAAACCTGGGCAATGAAAGAATTTGGCAGAAGATATTTTAAGAAAACAGCATATATTTCGCTTGATTCCAACCCTAATATGCGGATTTTATTTGAAAAAACCGTAAAACCTAGTGAATTGCTGCCATTTTTAAATGCACAAGCGGGGGTGGAAATAGATTCGGAAACTTTGCTCATATTTGATGAAATCCAAGAGGTACCAAAAGCATTAACGGCTTTGAAATATTTTTGCGAGGAATTGCCTGAACTTCCTGTTATAGCAGCCGGCTCAACGCTTGGGGTAAGCCTGCACAGCGGAGTTTCTTTTCCGGTTGGCAAAGTTGAGTTTTTGAATTTATATCCAATGTCTTTTGCGGAATTTTTAGATGCAATAGGCGAAACCCAAACCAGAGCGGCAATAGAGACAAAAAATTATGATTTGCTGAATAGTTTTCGCGAAAAATTGCTCGGTATTCTAAAACAATATATGTTTGTGGGAGGGATGCCGGAAGTTGTGGCAGAATTTGTTAAAACAAAAGGATTTATAGGTGTTCGCAGAATACAAAAAAAAATAATAACCTCTTACGAAAAAGATTTTTCAAAACACACCAATGCAGAAATGGCGGTAAAATTAAGTTTGCTATGGAAATCAATACCTGTGCAATTATCAAAGGAAAATAAAAAGTTCTTATATGGCGCGGTTAGAAACGGCGCAAGAGCTAGAGATTTTGAAGTTGCTATTCAATGGCTGCAAGACAGTTCCCTGATTCACAAAGTAGGGCGAATATCTAATCCCTCCATACCCCTTAAATCTTACGAAGAATTTGGAATGTTTAAGATTTTTATGCACGATATAGGTTTGCTTTGCGCAATGAGTGGAGTTAGCAGCAAAATAATATTAGATGGCGATAGCATATTCAAAGAATTCAAGGGTGCTTTGGCAGAACAATTCGTTTGCCAGGAATTGTTGGTTAAAGGAGAGGAACCCTTTTACTGGTCTCTTCAAAATTCGCAAGCAGAGGTAGATTTTTTATTGGAATACAATGATAAGGTTATCCCTATAGAGGTGAAGAGCGGAACTAATTTGCGGGCAAAGAGCTTAGGCGTGTATATTGACAAATTCAAGCCCCAGCTTGCTTTAAGAATATCCGAAGCCGATTATAAAATATCCGGCAATATAATTGATTTACCACTATTCGCGTTTTGGAGCTGGTTTGAACAATAAAGTTGCTATATTTATGAGCAAATGACAACCTTATTTGCCAAAGTCTATTCATACTGCTTAGGAATAATTATACTCCTCCCCCTTGCTGCAAATGCTCAAGGCGTGGCAAACCAAGATTGGTACGTAAACGGAGAAACGGAATTTACAATAAGAACCGTAGATGAATTAATGGGGTTGGCACAGCTTGTGAATAATGGTACTGATATGAGCGGCAAAACCATTAAGCTCGGTAATGATATTGTATTCAACGATACTGCGGATTGGAAAACTTGGACAGACACCAAAAAACCATCGCGTACTTGGGCAACGGCGATAGGGAGTTCGGAGGCTCGATCTTTCAAGGGAACTTTTGATGGTGGAGGGCATATAATAAGCGGAGTTTATATAAGTTTTTACGACAATTATGTGGGTCTGTTTGGATATAATGAAGGAACAATAAAAAATTTGGGGCTTGTTGCTTTTTACATTAGGTGCGAACGTAATTATGGGTATGCAGGTGGCTTGGCTGGGCGTAACGAAGGCACTATTAGCAACAGTTATGTCAGAGGCACAGTAACGGGAGTTTACAATGCAGGTGGTTTGGCTGGGTATAACAGTTATGGCACTATCATCAACAGTTATTCCGCAAGCACTGTAACGGGAAGCGGTGATTATGTTGGCGGTCTGGTAGGGTTTGGCTTTGGTAGTGGCAACATAATTATCAATAGCTATTACAATAAAACAATAAACACGCAAACTACCAGCAATAGCAAGGACTATGGCGTTGGCAAAACAACTGCGGAAATGTATGAGAAGAAATTCGCTGATACTTTGTCATTTTTTGCTGCTATTTTATCTACTAACGATTGGGTTTATAATTCTGGCAACAAATATCCGACAATGAAAGGTAATGTTTCCGATAAAATACAGGAATATTTAAATGGCAAAGGAACGGAAACAGAGCCATATATAATAGAAACAGAAGCACATTTAAAAAATCTTTCTCTCTTTACGAATTTTGGGAGACGTTTTGACGGGGAGTATATTAAGCTCAATAATGACATTCCTTTGAGTGACAAATGGATTGCAATAGGGGCTTCGTCATCTTACCCATTCAATGGGATTTTTGAAGGCGGCGGTCACGTAATCAGCGGAGTTCATATAGACACCGCTAGCGATTATCAGGGTTTGTTCGGTTATGTTGGAGAGGGAACTATAAAAAATCTAGGGCTTGCCGATTTTAACATTAAGGGCAAAAATTATGTAGGAAGTTTAGCAGGTTACAAATATGCCGGAACAATCATCAATAGTTATGCCACTGGTACGATGGTTGAGGGAGAAAACTATGTAGGTGGCTTGGTAGGGTATAACGGTTATGGAATAATTATCAATAACTATTCCGCAGGCGAGGTAAAGGGGACTGGCAACGATGTAGGCGGATTTGCAGGATTCAATGGTGGCATAATCAACAATGGTTATTACGACAAAGATGTAAGCAAACAAAACGGAGGTCATGGCGTTAGCAAAACAACTGATGAAATGAAAAGCCCGGAATTTGTTGATATTTTGAATAAGGGGTCTGTTGTTCTCTCTATGAACGATTGGGTTTATAAAACAGGCAACTACCCTGCATTGAGCGGAGAACCAACCGAAAGCTTTGACATAAACAACTATTTCGCAAGCGGAAACGGCACAGAGGCGAATCCATATATAATAAAAACAAAGAAACAATTGGAGAACCTTTCTTTCCTTGTAAATCAAGGGCAAAGTTTCAGCGAGCAATATTTTAAACTAGGCAATGATATTAAGCTCAACGATACAACAAATTGGCAAGAGTGGGATACTAACCCCGCTGGTATTTATGCTTGGACAAAAATAGGAACTTATCCCGATAACCCATTCAAAGGAACTTTTGACGGCGGTGGATATGCTGTGAGCGGAATTTATATAAACACTCCAAGCCAGCGGCATGGACTTTTTGGATATATTGTAGATGGAACTATAAAAAACTTAGGAGTTTTAGCTTCCTATATTAAAAGTACCTCTGCTGGCGGGATAGTTGCTTATACCTCTAATGGTACAATAATCAATAGCTATTCAACGGGAAATGTAGATGGAGGAAGTTGGCATGGTGGCGGATTGGTGGGAGTACATGAAGGTGGTGGCGTAATTAGCAGGTGCCACACAACGGGAAAAGTAAATGGCTCAACTGAAGTAGGCGGTTTGGCTGGAATAAGCAATGGTACAATCAGCGATAGCTATACTTTGGGAGATGTAACTGCCAACAGTTGGTATGCAGGTGGCTTGGTAGGTCTGTTCACAGGTACTGCAATCAGCAATAGTTATGCTTTGGGAAATGTATTCGCCAATGGCAGTGATATAGGCGGTTTGGTAGGTCTATCTACAGGTATAATAAACAAGTGCCATGCCACTGGAGATGTAACAGGCTCAAACTATGTTGGCGGTTTAATAGGAGAGAATAGAGGCGAAATCTACGATAGTTATGCTATGGGAAACATAAAAGGCAATGATTATATAGGCGGTTTGGTAGGTATGTCTCCAGGTACAATCAGCAATAGTTACGCCACTGGAAGTGCAGAAGGAAGGGTTTATACAGGTGGTTTGGTAGGACTAAACAGCGGCGGCACAATAAGCAATAGTTATGCTGCCAAGGGTACGATTTTGGGAAGTAGCCATACTGGTGGTTTGACTGGTTCTAATCATGGCACAATCAATGATAGTTATGCTACGGGAGATGTAGCGGGAATAGTCGGCGGTTCTGGCGATTATGTAGGTGGCTTGGCAGGAAGCAATTATAGTAATATTAGAGATAGTTACGCGAAAGGAAATGTAAAAGGTAGTAATAATGTCGGCGGTTTAGCAGGATTTTCGCCCAGTTCAATCAGCAACAGTTACGCAACAGGAAACGTGTCTGGAGGCGATGGTGTAGGTGGTTTGGTGGGTCAAGGTCCTGGTAAAATCAGCAATAGTTATGCTGAGGGAAAAGTAGAAGGTAGCGGCAATTATGTAGGCGGTTTGGTAGGACAAAACAGCGGCGACACAATCATCAACAGTTATGCCACAGGAGATGTGACAGGTGAAAAAAGTTATGTAGGCGGTTTGGCAGGAGAGGCAAACTACACAAGCAACAGCTACGCTACAGGAGATGTCACTGGCGGTGGAGAAGGTGTAGGTGGCTTGATAGGAAAATTAAACTATAATCTCAGCAACAGCTACTCCACAGGCAAAGTAAAAGGAAAATCCAAAGTAGGCGGACTTGTAGGGGAAAAGCCTTACTCAACAGTCACCTACAGCTACTACGACATAGAAACAAGCGGACAAATAGACATAAACAAAGGCGAGCCGCGTTCCACATCCCAAATGAAACACAAAAGCACATTCATCAGATGGGATTTCGATGAAATTTGGAGCATTGACAAAGACATAAACAAAGGCTACCCTTTCCTAAAATTCAGCGTATCCTCATCCAGCGCAGACGGCGGCAGCTCAAGCAGCATAGGCGAAAGTTCATCGTCCAGCGAAGCCACCACAAAATCCACACAACCCCCCAACACAATCCTCCTCTCAAACTTACCCCCTAACACAAAAATAGAAGTATATAATTTGCAAGGAAAGCGCATATATTCAGCATATCCTGAAAATCCTCAAATCTTGGCTATCGTGGTTCAGACAAAAGGAGTATACATAGTGAAAATAAAAAATCAATTTTTCACAATAGTCCCCCGATAAAGTGTAGAGTTATTACACAAAGTCCCCCGACAAAATGTGAATTTTCTACATTTATTGGTTGGAAGGTGCAAAATGAAGAGAAATATCATAAAAAGCCTCGCTGCCTGGAAAAATTCAAGTATGCGAAAGCCTCTTATTCTCTACGGAGCTAGGCAGGTGGGCAAAACTTGGCTGCTCAAAGAGTTTGGGAAACTTGAATATAAGCAAACCGTATATCTGAACTTTGACGAAGATTCGGAACTCGGTGCTTATTTCGGGCAAAATCTTGACACCGGACGCATAATAGGTGCTTTGGAAAGCCATTTCAATGTAAAAATAACTCCGCAAGACACTCTGCTCATATTTGACGAATTGCAGGAATGCCAGAGGGCAAAGGATTCTTTGAAATATTTTAACGAAAACGCCCCCCAATACCATATTGCCGCAGCGGGCAGTTTTCTGGGCGTTGCCAGCGGAAAATTCCCCGTTGGGCAGGTGGATAGCTTTACCCTTTACCCAATGTCTTTTTACGAATTTTTAGAGGCAACAGGGCATAGCATTTTATTGGAAAATATAAATGAGCTAAACCCCGTGCTGGAAGATATGCACAATTTGCTAACCGATATGTTGAAAACCTATCTTTATGTGGGCGGAATGCCTGCGGCTGTGAATGTTTTTGTGCAAACAAAGGATTTGAGAGGAGTAAGGGAAACTCAAAATATGATTCTCTCCGATTACAAAAACGATTTTTCCAAACATATATCGCCAAGCGATATTCCAAAAGTTAGAATGCTTTGGGATTCAATACCTACTCATTTGGCACGGGAAAAGAAAAAATTTATTTACAAAGACATTAAAACAGGCGGACGTGCCAGCGAATTTGAAAACGCTATGGACTGGCTTGCAAATACCGGTTTGGTGTATAAAATTCAGCGTACCTTAAATCCTAAACTTCCTCTTGCTCGCGACCAAGAGCGTGAGGCTTTTAAACTTTTTATGCTTGATGTGGGTTTGCTGTGTGCCAAAACAAATGTGGATTTATCTTTATTCTATATAGCCGAACCAAAAATTTTTGCTGATTTTCACGGCGCGTTAACGGAGCAATATGTTTGCCAAGAATTGAAATGTTCCGCTTCTAATTCCATTTTTTACTGGGGACGGGACCGTGGAGCGGCAGAAATAGATTTTATTATGCAATATAAAAACGAGGTAGTTCCCATAGAGGTTAAATCTGGCAAAAACACTCAGGCAAAATCTTTGAGTGTATATATGGGAGAATACAAACCCAAAATAGCAGTTAGAACCTCGCTCTGCAACATCGCAAAATTTAATGCCAAAGCCACCCTACGGGAAATTCCGCTTTATATGATTGGGAGTTTTGAGAAATTTCTAAATTAACACCCATGTCTGCTGTCCTCAATTTAATTTGGTTTTTGCCAGTGCTGACGGTTTTTGTTAGCCTAATTATACCAAGGCAGCAAAATCATACGCTAAAGATGTTCCATGCAATTTCCGCGCTTGCCAATATGGCTCTGTGCGTGTTTTTCACGGTTAAAATATATTGCCTCTCAATGAATTCTGGCTCGTCTCTTGGCAATGCACTGCAACTTCAATACCTAACAGATGCCTCTTGGCTGCCAGCTCTGGGCATAAGGTTTATAATAGGGGCAGATGCTCTTTCAATTTTAATGTGCGTTTTGGCTTCCATAATAGTTTTCACAGGTATCTTGATGAGCTGGAATGTTGAGCGTCCCAAAGAATTTTTCGCTATGATTCAAATTTTGGGTGCTGGCGTTTTTGGCGTGTTTTTGAGTTTTGATTTGTTTCTGTTTATGGTATTCTACGAGGTAGAGGCTCTGGCAATGTATTTGATGATTGCGGGCTGGGGAACAGGGCGGCGCGATTACTGCGGAAAAAAATTGACATTGACCCTTGCCTTAGGTTCTGCCTTTGCGCTCATTGCCATTATAACCATGTACTTTGAAGGCAACATAGGTAGCTGGGATATTCGCAGGCTTGCAGATGTTAAGTTATCCAGCGAATTTCAAATGTGGGCTTTCCCGCTTTTGTTCATAGGCTTTGCAATTTCTGGTTCGCTTTTTCCATTTCACAACTGGAGCCCCGATGGTCACAGCGCGGCGCCAACTGCAGTGTCTATGTTTGCGGCTGGCGTTATGATGAAGATGGGTTGCTACGGTTGTTTGCGGGTTGCAATGTATTTGATGCCGGAGGGTGCAAAATTCTGGCTGCCTTATATAGTCTTGCTGGTTCTGTTCAATGTTGTGGCGGCGGCGTTTATCGCAATTAGGCAGCGTGATTTGAAATACATAATAGCATATTCCTCCATATCTCAT
>Ga0268262_10004801_pt1 | contig 13735 bp, 11 predicted proteins | sample TergutNc150P3_FD_190354 | JGI IMG/M metagenome (GOLD analysis project Ga0268262, IMG submission 190354) | Nasutitermes corniger P3 segment gut microbial community from laboratory colony in Florida, USA - Nc150 P3 (SPAdes) (version 2) | ecosystem: Host-associated > Arthropoda: Insects >... | reverse complement strand
ATTGCCGTTCCCCATGCTCCTGCGCCTAAAATCGCTACTTGAGTGTTCATACTTAATTATGCCCTATTTTTTAAGATTTCTCAATACGAAAAAACCCATTAAATGCCCTTGCGCACGTGTTTCTGCCGTATTAAACTGATAATGTGAAGAATTTAGCAAAATTGATTATCTTTTTTACCCTTACTTTCGCCATTACTTTTATAACAGTAACAGGTATCAAATTCTTGTCCCTTCGTATTGATTGGACTAAAAGTTTGCCGCCAAAACCTGAAACTTCGCTTACCCTGCTTATTACAGCCGCTCATTGGGCGCTATCATTAACGTTATTTTCTTCTATTATTATCGCTTTAAATTACTCGGTCAGAAGGAAATATTTTGCCTTAATGTCGCTTGTGTTTGTAATGGGACTTTCGTTTCTTTATTGTTTTGGGATTTCTTCCGCTTTGGTGCAATGGAAGTCTGTGCCGCCTGCGCAGAGCCCAAGCATACCTTTAGGCGGTAAGGGCGTGATACTGTCCAACGCGATAAATAAAAATGAAACAGCTATTATTTTGTTAAATGGTACGGTTGACCCTCTTGGTCCTCGTGTAATATCGATACCTGAACAACCGTTGGCTTATCATCGTACTGGGAGCGCAAGCATTGATCTTCCGCCTGTTCCTTTCGGCGATGATACGCCGTGGTTTTTAAAAGAGATTGATATCGACGTAAGACTTAACGCCGAAATGTTTCAGCGCAAATTCTCGGAAGGTTTGTTTTCTTATTTACTGTATGTGGGTTCTCTTATTTATCTTTTATGTTCTTTAGGTTATGTGATTAAATTCAGCGTATGGCCTCTTGCCAACCTTTTCTTGTCTACTCTTGTTTTTAGGGGTATTTTAGCATTTAATACTTTTTTTAACACAAAGGATATACAGCAAATAGCGTCGTCTTTTGTTGGGAATAGAGTGCCAACCGCAAATATGCTTCCGTATGTTTTTCTTGCTTTTGGAACTCTTGTAAATGTATTTTCATTTTTAGTTTTTGCCGCAAGAAGGCAGGTTAACGATGACTAATATTGAGAAAATGCGCACTCCGCAATCTATATTCTTTCTTTATTCCTTTGCCGCAATTGCAGTTGTTATGATATATAAATTTATTTTCCCCGGAGAGCCGGCGCCTTTAATAATTTACTCCCGTAACTGGCGGCTGATACAGGGAGCGATAACCGTATTTAATTTATTCCCCGCTATCGCTTTTTCCGCTTTTGTAATTCCTTTTGGAATCGCCTCAATAGAAGAAAATTTTAAAAGTTTCTCGGATATTTTTTTTAAAAGGTTTTTTTCTTCTATTATTCTTGTAATTTTTGCCGCAATTATTTACGGTATCATATTTTTTCTTGTTTCTCCTATGGTTATTGGTTATAAAGAAAATCTGCGGTACAGCGGCGAAATATACAAGGCTGCCAAAAAAAATGCGTTGGAAAACAGAGATTTGGAAGAGTGGTTTGACGCTTCTCAATTTTTGGCTATCTGCGATAAAATATGGTATAAAAGCCCCGAGCTTAAAGAGCTTAGAGATGAAATAGCGATAAATTTGCATGAAGATTTTTCTCTAAAGGGAGAAGAAAAAGCTCGAGCCCGAGCCGCTCTGGCGGCAGATCGCCGCAGTTTGGAAATCACTCCGTTATCTCCAAATCAAAATCCTATTGACGCTACGCAAGCTATCACGATGAGTAGGGCTGCGTTTTGGGAAAAACGCTATTATGATTCTCACTGGCTTGCCAATCTTGGAGTGCGGCTTGCCGAAAGGGGAAGCGTGGAAGCCGCAAACGCAACTCAGCTTGCAAGCGAGGCGTGGAATATGATTGCCGCTCAAGCGCCGACAGCAAAAGAAATGCGTCTTTATGAGTTGTATAATTTAAAAGTTTCAGGCTATCAGGCAATGGAGTTGAGCGAATGGATACGGGCGTATTATATTTTTCAGGAATTATTGACATTTACTCCCGATGACCCCGACACGAAAAATTTCCTTGCCGTCAGCGAGAGAAAAGCCAAAGAAGAGGCTTTTTTTATTGACGAGATGGAACTGTCATTGGGCGACATTCTGCAAGGCGCCGTGTTTTCTCTTCCCAGCGGCAGCGGAAGGGCTGTGCTTCGTTTTAACAATCTTACGACATCAGACGATATTGCTTACGGTATCGGGTTTGAGTATATGGAATTTGACGCAAACATGATACCAAAATCGGTAGTTAAATCTCGCTATGCAAAACTTACGCCTTTTATATTAAACGGAAAACCGCAGGTGCTTATTTTAACTCATGCGCTTGATCGTGAAAATAAAGATAATTTTTTTAAAAGTGAATGGATTCTAGGCAGCTCCGAAACAAGCGGGATATTTTTAGATTCCAGTTTTGAGGATTTGGTGCTTCTTACTGAAATCAGGAGAGGGCTTGATAATCTGCGGATTAATGAACTTTTTGCCGCTTCAAAAAAACTTGAAGAAGAGGGATATATCAATCAGATTTTTCAGGCTGAAATATTAAATCGTCTCGGTTCTGTTATGTATTTCCTGCCGATGGCTATTTTTGTAATAGTTATTGCATGGCGTTACCGCGCGAAAGAAAAACCTCGTTATCTTTTTGTTCTTCTTCTTCCCGTCTTGCCCATTGTTTTTAACGGATTTACTTTCCTGTACCGCTCTGTAATTAATACTCTTGGAATTTGGCTTGTTTTAAGTTTTGGTTTTACCGCCGCCCTAATTGTATTTATCGCTTCTGTGGCTATTGTCTTGTTTATTTCGCTTGTCTCGCTTTCCGCTCAGCATGGTTAGTCTTTAATTAGCCTTTTCTAAATCAAGCAGTCTTTGTTTAAGTTTTAATCCGCCGCCGAAGCCTGTCAAACTTCCGTCATGACCGATTACTCGGTGGCAGGGGATAACTATACAAATCGGGTTGCGGTTATTTGCCATTCCTACGGCTCTGCACGCTTTCGGTTTCCCAATCATAGCGGCTATTTCGCCGTAACTGCGTGTTTGCCCGTAGGGAATTTTTTGCAGAGCTTTCCAGTCTTTAATTTGAAAATCCGTTCCATGCAAAACAAGCGGTAAGTCAAAATCCCGCCGTTTTTTGTTAAAATATTCGTCAAGCTGTTTTGCCGCTTTTTTTAACAGCGGCGTTTCGCCTTTTTCAAAATCTTTGGGTATTTTGTCGGGAAAAAACAAAATAAAGCAGATAGCCCCGTTTTCTTCCCCAATAAAAAGCTTACATGGGTTATAATGATAAATATAGTATTTTTTCATTGTAAATAGTGTAACACAATTACCGCTTTTTGGTTATATATATAAGTACTATAAATCATGGAGGTATAGATAAAATGAAAAGATTGGTTATTTTCCTGATTATCGCCGTTTTGACTGCGGGCGCAGTTTTCGCTCAATCTGTCAAAGAACAAGGTGCTAACCCGCCGCCTAGAAACAGCCGTGTTCGTGATGACAATTCCGTAACAGTAGAAGGCGTCTTAAAGCTAGAAAAAGGACTTATCACGGTAGAAAGCTCGAATAATGTTTATTTTGTTCCTATGTTGAACAGATATATAGGTTTTATCAGCGGACTGCGTGAAGGGGCAAAAGTTTCTGTTGAAGGGTATGAATTCAGAAATACAATTCGTCCCACCAAAGTAACAATTGAAGGAAAATCCTACGATTTTATGTCATGGGACAACGATCAATCCCCCGGATTCGGAAGGCAGGATTTTCGATCGGATTATGATAGGCGAGGTCCCGCTCCTTATTGGAACAATCAACGTAATGGCAGGCGAAACAACCGTGGAGGTTGCTGCTATTATTGATAGGTTGTCTACGCATGACTGGCGCTAGTGTACCTGTAAAAAAAAGACACCATATATATGGTTTTATGCCTTGTGTACCCCTAAAAAAAATACACTATATATAGTGTACCCTATTGACAAAATTTATAAAAAGGGTGTATATTATAAAAAGAGGGAGGGTATAATTATGCCAGCAGCGAAAAAAACAGCTAAAAAGACAACAACGAAGAAAACCACAACAAAAGCAAAAGCTAAAAAAACAACAAAGAAGTAGTTTAAAATGTTATCGGTCTGTGATGGTCCACAGACCGATACATTCACCAAAAACAATTATTTAAAAATATAAGCTTTTCCAGTAACCCGGCGTAAACAAAACGATAACAGTCCATAGTTCCAACCGACCCGCAATCATTACAAGCGAGTATAATATTTTTAAATGAGGCTGAAAAACACTGAAATTATTGTGCGGACCGATTACTCCGAAACCTGTTCCTATATTTCCTGTTACAGAAAGAGCGGTGCTGAAAGATGAAAAAAGATCGAATCCCGATGCGGCAGTAATGAGAGTTGTTATAGCTACGATAAAAAAATAGAGGAAGATATAAGCCGCAACCCCGTACACTACATCTTTGCGCCCTACTTTCTTGTTAAGCTGAATACTGAAAACGCCTTGAGGGTAGAGTATGCGCCTAAACTCGTTTATTGTTTGTTTAAAAAGTATCGACCATCGCACTACCTTGATGCCTCCCGCGGTAGAGCCGGAACAGCCGCCTATAAACATAAGCAGAAAAAGAATAGTTTGCGCAAAACTTGACCACGATGAATAGTCCACTCTTGCGTTCCCTGAGCTTGTCAGTATCGACGCCGTTTGAAAAGACCCATAACGCAGAGCATTGCCGAATGAGCCGTATTGAGGAATAAGATTAATGCTGATAATCAATGCGGCGATTATAAATATGAAAATAAAAACTCGGAATTCTGTATTATTGATAACATCACGGTATTTTTTTTGAAAAATCCTGTAATACAAATTAAAATTGATCGCTCCAAGAAGCATAAAGAAAACGGTAACCCAATCAATAAAAGCGGAGTTGTAATAGCCGAATCCGCTGTTTTTTGTGCATACTCCGCCTGTGGACATTATTGTAAAGCTGTGGCAAACAGCGTCAAACCAATCCATGCCTCCAATGCGGTAGAGTAGAGCGAGAATGATAGTGAAAACACAGTAAGTGCCCCAGAGAATTTTTGCCGCTGTTGTAATCCTCGGCGTTATTTTTTCTCTATCAGGATCGGGAACTTCCGCCTTGATAAGCTGGACTCCGCCGACTCCAAGAAGCGGCATAAGAGCGACCGTAAGCAGAATGATTCCCATGCCTCCCGCCCAGTGACCAATGCTTCGCCAAAGAAGCAAAGACCTCGGCAGAGATTCTAGGTCGGAAAGACTTGTCGCTCCCGTAGTTGAAAAACCGCAGGAGCTTTCAAAAATCGCGTCGATTATATGTATGCCGGACGGCGACAGATAATAGGGAATGCTTCCTATAAGAGTGGAAAGAACCCATGTTAAAAAAACCAAAAGAATTCCTTCCCTTGGTCGTATGCCGGCGGCGTCCCTACGGATAAAAAGTACGGCGGAGAGAGCTAAAACAATTCCTGTTATTAATGGTATTAAAAAAGCTCGAACCATTTGAACTTCGCCCAGTATGATCGCTGTGAATAGAGATGGCAGCATAAAAAGCGTTACACCGCCTATGATGATGCAAAGAAGCCTGATAATTGTTAAATGCTTTGTTTTTGATCTCATAATTATTTTGCCATACCAAAATATTTTTCCAGTTCAGTTTCGTTGCCGTTTTTGACAATCAAGACAACTTTATCGCCCGCTTTGTAAATATAATCTCCCTGAGGAATAAAAGAAGTCTCGCCTCGATTAACTAACATTAAAAGTCCGTTTTGCGGAAGCCGAAATTCCTTTAAGTTTTTTTCAACCGCAGGCGAATCTTCCGCGATTTCTATTTTGACAATACTGACACTGCCGTCTCCAAGATTATGAACATCGCTTATTCCCCTGCCCCTAAGATGAGACAGTATTGAATCTACTACAACGAATTTAAGCGGAATTGCGACATCAACCCCAAGTTGAAGCGCCATAGTTTTATGCCCGGGACTCATGACAGCGGCGATAGCCCGCCTGACACCCAAAGATTTTAAGTAAATCGCCGCAATGATATTGAGGTCTTGATTACTGGTTGCGGTAATGATGAGATCAAGTTCGCCTAATCTTTCTTCCGCGATAAAATTTTCATCGGAAATATCCTCGTTCAGAATAAGAGCGTTTTGAAATTTGGCGGACAATTCTTTGCAGGTATTGTAATCATGTTCGATAATGGTTACGCTTCGTTTTGTTTTTGGAATAAAAGATTTAATGAAAGATTTTATATCATCCTTTTTTGTTTTCTTTGTATCGCCGGAATCGTTATTAGACAAAAGTTCTTCGGCGATAAGCTGTCCCAACCTTCCTCCGCCGACAATGCCGATGCGATGGATAGGAGTTTCGGTTCTTCCCGCAAGACTAAAAACCTGATCCATGTCTTCTTCTCTTGCGACAATATGGATTAAATCCCCCGGGCGGAGGATTGTAGAGCCCGAAGGAAGAAAACATTCCTGCCCGCGTTCAACCAAAGCGATAAGCCCTTCGTCTCTGACAAACGAATGAAAATCCAAAAGCGAAAGCCCGTCAAAAACACTGCCTTTGGTAATATTGACCGACCCTAATTCGTAAGGCGTACCCGGGAACTGCAAAATATTCCCTTGAGCGCCGTGCGATATTGCGTTTAACACAGCCTTTGCCGCCTCGATATCGGAATGAATAAATTTGTCTATTCCAAGAATCCCCGCTCCTCTGATATCGGAAGAATTAATTTTCATATAATCATCGTTTCTGACTCTGGCAATTTTTAATATTTCGGGGTAACAAGAAGCCGCAAGCCCGCAAATAATCATATTTATTTCATCGGACTCGGTTACGCAAACCAAAGCGTCCGCCTGCGCAATTCCCGCTTCCTCAAGCGACTCAATACTATTCCCCTCGTTATAGAGAACCATACAATCCAGCCGATTAGACGCATGTCTCGCCTTTTCCTCGTTAGATTCAATTATGGACACGTCATACTTTTCCTGTATAAGGTAACGTGCAAGTTGAGTCCCTGTAAACCCGGCTCCGACGATTATTACTCTCACATGGATATTATAGCGGATTTTTGGGGGTTGGGGGAGTAGGGGGGGAAGGTTTGAATTGCGAACGCAGTGCGAGCTTAATTGGCGTTTACAGCGAAATATTAATCACATCGCTTAAGAATTGTTCCGGTTGCAACACAATATGCTGACCATACGAATCTTTCTCAAAACAGTCCATGAATTTATCCCAACCATCAATAAATATGTTGATGGTTTTCATATATGTAATTATTATATAGTATCAAAACAATAAATTTGATATATTATTTATAATAAATCTAAATTGATGGAGATTTAATATGAGGACAACAAGAATACCATCTGAAAAACCTGTTTCTATTTTTGATATTGACAATAATGATGAGTCTCCTTTTCTTGAGACAATTTTTTATCGTATTAAATATTGCAAGGAAAGTGTTTTACTTGACAAGCGTATCCATGATAATCTGGCAAAAGTAGAAATTATAAACAAATGAACGAAAAACATGAAATCATAATATATAAATCCGCCGATGGTTTGGTGAAAATTGATGTTCGCATGGAAGGCGAAACGCTTTGGCTTACTCAGACGCAGATGGCGGATTTGTTTCAAACAACAAAGCAAAATGTAAGCCTTCATATTGGCAACATCTTTAAGGAAGGCGAACTTGACGCAGATTCAGTTGTCAAGGATTACTTGACAACTGCCGCAGATGGTAAAAACTACCGGACAAAATACTATAACCTTGATGTTATCATCGCGGTCGGATACCGAGTAAAGTCACCGCGCGGTATGCAGTTCCGGCAATGGGCGACGCGGGTATTGCACGAATACCTGCAAAAAGGTTTCGCCATGAATGACGATCAGTTAAAAAACATGGGCGGCGGACTATATTGGAAGGAACTGCTGGATCGCATTCGCGACATTCGTGCCAGCGAAAAAGTAATGTACCGTCAAGTCCTTGATTTATACGCAACGAGCCTTGACTACAATGCCGCAATGCCTGAAACGGTTGAATTTTTCAAAATTGTACAGAACAAACTTCACTACGCTGTAAGCGGACACACGGCAAGTGAGATTGTTTTTGACCGCGCCAATGCCGAATTGCCATTTATGGGTTTAACGGTATTCAAGGGCAAACGTCCTGTTAAAAGCGAAATAACCGTAGCGAAAAACTATATGACCGAAGAAGAACTTTTTGCTCTGCGGCGAATGGTCAATGCCTTTTTCGACATGGCGGAACTAAAAGCGGAGCGGCATGAACCCATGTATATGCGCGACTGGCTTGAAACACTGGACAAGTTCACGAGTGACTTTGGTTTTGGCGTTTTGGAGGGCTCGGGAAGTGTTAAGCATATTGAAGCGGTACAAAAAGCGAATCGAGAGTATGACATATACCAAAAACAGCTTCCCGATGAACTAACCGATGTGGAGAAGGCGTATCTTGATAATCTGCGAGATATGCAGAAGCAGTTAAATGGTTCAACTATTACTAAAACGGAAATAATTGAAATTGGGGGCGAAGATGAATGAGTTGGAGAAAAAAGTGCAGACAGTGTTTGCACTTTTAAGCTGTTCGTACAATACGCTGTTTAATTGAACTGTTGCAAAAATTGCATCATGATGATACATCGGTTTATACGATTGCTGATGAAGAAAATTTATTATTAAGTTTTTCATCATAATAGAATTTTATGGGGTTGGACAGCGTTGTCTTGCTTCCAGCGTTGATATTTAAAGCGAAATATCAATCACATCGCTTAAGAATTGTTCCGGTTGCAACACAATATGCTGACCATACGAATCATTCTCAAAATGGTTCATGAATATATCCCATCTACCGATAAAAATATCGATAAATTCGCTTGAATTACTTCTTTTTAAATAACGTTCCCGATAATTTTCTTTGTCTTTTCTTTGAGGATAACAAAGACAATAATGCAAATTTTCTTCTCTAATCAAGTTAAGTATGAGAAAATCAGATGGGATGAGCAGAATTTTTCCTGATTCTAAATTTTGCTTGATAGTTGAAATATAATTAAAAGGCCAATCATCATTCGGGATATTTTCAGGATTTGCTTTTGACGATTCGTTATAAGGCACTTCTTTCGCAAGTAAATATTTATAAGGCATAGATACTAAATCTATTGCAAATTCAGGGTATAACTAGGCGAAATGAGTTTTTCCTGTTCCGGCATAGGCTGCGATTATTTTGTTCATATTAGAATATATTTTATTATTATTGTTTTTTCCATGTTTCTGTTACCTTAAGTTTGAACTTGTCGGAATTTCCGACAGGTTGCCGTTTCTTCTTCTAATTCATATTCTTTACCCGTTATTTTCAAATTAGACGCGTGCCTAGCCTTTTCCTCGTTAGATTCAATTATGGACACGTCATACTTCTCATGTACAAGATGTCGAGCGAGCTGAGTCCCTGTAAAACTTGCCCCGACGATTATTACTCTCACATGGATATAATAGCGGATTTTTGGGGTTGTGGGAGTAGGGGGAGGGATAAAAATGTTAATATATTATATTTTACAAGACTTGACAACAATTATTAAAATATTTAATAATATATTAATTTTCAAAATATTTATTTTAAAAGGATTATATTTAGAGGAAAATATGTCTATTGAACCAAAGACTATTGGTCAGCTTAAAGATTATCATTTCTTTGTACCATCCTATCAACGAGGATACCGTTGGACAGAAAATGAAGCAGTTGCTCTACTTGACGATGTAAGTGAATTTCCTACAGAAGGCGGAAAACGTTACTGCATCCAACCGCTTATCGTCAAACGCCGCGATGATGATTCATTTGAAGTTGTAGACGGACAGCAGCGTCTTACCACAATATTCATTTTTATGAAAATAGTTGAAGAAACAACAAAATATTTTCCGTTTGAGCTTGAATATGAGACACGGGGAAAAAACAAAGATTTTTTGTCTACGCTTTCCCCAAAAGGCGATATAATCAAAGATGATATAAATATATTTCACATAACAACAGTAAGGGAAGCTATAAATAATTGGCTTGACAATCCCAAAAAAAACCCCGATGGAAAATCAAATATCAGATTTAATGCAATTACTAAGTTGTTTATTAAGCTTACTGAATCTGTTTTTTTTATCTGGTATGAGATACCATCTGACAGTGATCCGAATATTTTGTTTACAAAAGTTAATATGTGGAAAATACAGTTGACAAATGCAGAGCTTATAAAGGCGTTGATATTGAATAAAGAAAATTTTAATAAAGATATAAACAAACGACAGATTGAAATATCTGTTGCATGGGACAGAATTGAACAGGGTTTACATGACGATTCCTTTTGGTATTTTCTTAATGAAAAAGAGCAAAGCGGTACGCGTATTGATATGCTTTTTGATCTGCTGGCAAATGAATATAATACCAAATTGTCCGATTCGATATCTGTAAAAGAAAATTATTTTCCTTTCTTGGTTTTCTTAGCAGTTTTAAAATCAGAACCTGACAAAGATAAATTTGTAGAAAAACTGTGGAACGATGTTGAAGAGTTATATGCGGAATTCCGAGGTTGGTATGCCGATTTAGATAAGTATCACATAATTGGTTATCTTATATCATCTGGAGTAACAATGGATGAAATATTCAAACTTACACGCGGCGGACGAAAACACAAAATTATAAAAGAATTAATTAAAAAAGCCGAAGGAATCACGCCTAAAAAATATTTGGATCTTTCATATGACAACTCATCAGACCGAAAAAAAATCCAGCAGTTACTGCTGCTTTTTAATATTGCCTCATTGGTCTGCAAAAGTGAAAAGCAATATCGCTTTCCATTTGACATTTATAAAGGAGAAGCCAAGAGTAATCTTAAATTGCTTGAAGAAGAAACAGAGGATAAACTCAAATGGTCTATTGAACACATCCATGCAACTGCCGATGAAACTGATGATGCAGATGACAGTATAGGGAATCTAACATTGCTTGACACAAAAACAAATAGCAGCTATAAAGACGCGCCTTTTGATGTTAAACGAAAGGTAATTATTGAACGTGAATCAAAAGGGTTATTTATCCCATTATGTACAAAAAATGTTTTTTTAAAAGTGTATTCTAAAAAGACGGAAAATATAAATATGAATATGTGGGATGATGAAGATAAAAAAGACTATACAGACGAAATAGAGCAGATGCTTAAATTATTCTTTGAGATGGGGTTATAATATGAACGAAAAAATTCAGAATACGCTGACATTATTTGAATTGTTTAATTTTTTTGATGTTATAGAAATACCGATAATTCAACGGGATTATGCTCAAGGCAGACAGAATGACCATGCTAAAATGGTGCGCAGTAATCTTTTAAATGACATTAATTTAGCTATATTAGGTAAAACAAAACCGCTTGATTTAAATTTTGTTTATGGTAAAACAGAAGAAAAGAAATTTATTCCCGTAGACGGGCAGCAACGGCTTACCACTCTTTTTCTCCTGTATCTATACGCATTTTCTGATGATGAATCAAAAACTGAACTTTTTTACAGATTCACTTATGAAACACGCTCAAGTTCGCGAGAATTCTTAAAAAAAATAATAGAAAAGCGTTCATCTGTTTTTAAATCTAACCTATCGCCTTCCAAAGAGATTGAAGATTCCGAATGGTTTGTTTTCGGATGGAAATATGATCCGACAATACAATCCGTTCTTACAATGCTTGACGATATAAAAACTGTTTTTAATGATACGAATAATCTTGCGAAATGTTTGTCTGATAGTAAAAACAAACCTATTACATTTAAATTTCTTGAGATTGAAGATCTTGGTAAGGAGGATAGTTTATATATTAAGCTTAACGCTCGCGGAAGGCCTCTCACACAGCTTGAAAATTTTAAAGCGTTGCTTATAAGCCGTATTACAAAACTTGGCTTGGATTTTACCCGTGAATTTGAAATAAATTTTGACGATAAATGGACACATCTATTTTGGTCATATAATAATGAAAGGTTTGATCTTACATACCTAGCTTTTTTTGGCGTGCTCCTTATGAACAAGGATATATGTTCAGATAACATCAACTGGTCCATTAATCTTGATTATGATAAGATTGATATTGAAATATTTAAGACGATTTTTTTTACCCTTAATTATTTGAGTGATAATCCTGAGAAGAAAGAAATACACCGGCTTATATTCAATGCAATAAATGAAAAACGAACTTATCAAGACAGGGTATTATTCCACGCAATTACGGTTTATATGTATATGTCAAAAGGAATTGAATATGATTCATTAAAACAATGGGTTAGGATTATTAAAAATTTGACCCTTAACTCAGTAATTGACGAAATATCTGATTACCGCCGTGCCATTGATGGCATAAATGGGATTGCGGAAAATTGGACTGACCTTCTGGATTATTTCGCTAAAAACGGTAAAATATCGGGTTTTTCTACGGAACAAATTGAAGAAGAACAAAAGAAAGCGCAAATTATAATGCAAAACAAGGATTTTGCAGAAATTATTTATAAGGCGGAGGAACATCCCTATTTTAACGGTCAGATACGCTCAGCATTATATTACGCGATAGAAAGAAATTCCGATAAGGAAGTTTTTAAAAAATATTGGGATAAAATATCAGTATTATTTGATAACGCGAAACCTAAGCATGGAAATCTATTACGGCGGGCATTACTTGTATTTGGAGACTATACTCTACAGGTAAGAGAATATAAAACATTATGTATTGATAATCCAAAAGAAACAGCAAGTACTTCCGGTATGAAAAAACTTTTTTCAGACAGAAACGAAGTAGTAAAACAACTTCTTGATACGCTAAATTTGAATAATTCCATTGAAGAACAATTAAAATTTATTGTTAATAATTCAGAAGTTCCAAAAAATAATTGGCGATATTGTTTTATTAATTATCCCGATATATTTAAACGGATGAGTAGTTCTTATTTAAGGTTGCGTAACGCAAATAATGAAATGATTATTGTACCGAATAAATCCTCAAGTGGTTATAATTATGATGTGTTTTTATCCGCATTGTATATATTATTAAGACAGAAAGGTATAGAATCGATCTTTAGAGGCTACATGGGCACTTGGGCGGATCGTTTCTTGTCGATCAATCAATTCTATGTGCGTTTCAAAGAAGGAAAGTTTTCTATCAAAGATACAGCAAATAATTTAGTGTTTGAAACAATAACAAATGACCCATTAACTGAAGCATTAGACTATTTACAAAAGAAAAACGTTAATGAAACTGATAAAAACTAAAGGAATATTATCTAGAATGATTAGTCTATTATTCCCTCAAGCACCCGATTGGAACAACATACACACCATCATCCCGTTGATAACACAATTCCGTTGCTGTCAATACCATAAGAAAAGACGGTTCTTTCATCTTATCAAGATTTATTTTTTCACGTAAACTTTTCAGATTCTCAGCAGCTTTTTCTATTTCTTTAGCGCCCATCTTTACCTCAACGGCACCCCATCTTCCATCTTTCAGATGAACAATCGCATCGGCTTCCAGTCCGCTTTTGTCGCGGTAATGAAATACTTCGCCGTCAATAGCCTGAGCATATACACGCAGATCACGAATACACAACGACTCAAACAATAAGCCAAAGGTGTTAAAATCCTGTAACAGATTTTTTGAATTGGCGCGAAGAACAGCGGCGGCGATGGAAGGATCAATAAAGTGTCTTTTGG
>Ga0268262_10004800_pt1 | contig 13741 bp, 9 predicted proteins | sample TergutNc150P3_FD_190354 | JGI IMG/M metagenome (GOLD analysis project Ga0268262, IMG submission 190354) | Nasutitermes corniger P3 segment gut microbial community from laboratory colony in Florida, USA - Nc150 P3 (SPAdes) (version 2) | ecosystem: Host-associated > Arthropoda: Insects > Digestive... | reverse complement strand
TTTTCCCCCCCCCCCCCCCGAATATTTAGCGAAAATTCGGGAGATGTGGCGACCCGCAAAAGCAAAAGCCTGCCGACTGGCTGGCTTGGCCCGTCCGCTCGGCTGCGCCGCCTTGGTACCCTTTGTCCCTGTGTCGCCTAGCATGTGTGTCCTGGGTGGCTCGCGGTGTTGATGGGTTAGTGGTTCAAACTGCTAACAACTTTAGATTGACACAATTTGGGGAGGTGGTCTAGGGGTTTTTAAGGAGAATTAGGGGAAGAAGTGGTCAGTGACGGATTGAGGGTTTAGCACCTGACGAAGCCATATTCCCGCTTGGGGTGCCTTTCTCGAAGCCATCTTCCAACCATCTGCCCACCCATCGAAGAGGCCGCTAAACGGAGCCATCTTCCCTAAATCACGCATCCATCGAAACCATCCCCATGCATCCGCCAACATATAGAAGCAATGTGCGATGCGAGTACCCGGGGTCTGGGGAGCAATGAAGGGTGGACTCGCATGCGAGGCCGCCCCGAGTGAATCCCCAGTGAACATTCAGGAAGGGTTTCCAATACCCGGAGCGAAACGAAACAGGCCGCAGAGGGGGCCTGGCGAGGCGCGGTTTCAAATCCGCTCGCCGCGTGTCCAGTCGGCGCGATGGGGCTACCGGCGTATGACAGAGCATTCCGGGCACTCCATGCTACGGCGCAAGACGAACCAAGCTACCGGACCGCGAACCCTAAGACGAAAGATAGGAACAGTGGCTTGGGGTTAGAGATTTGCGATGCCGCTTGCGAGTCCACATTTCGTTATCCCCCAAGCCCCGGGCGCATGTTTTTTGTAAAATAATATGTTGCCAGTCGGCTACATTTGTAAAATACTGTACTTTGACATTTTGTTTACAAGGAGCTGTTATGGCATCTCATTGGTTGGTTTTTGGGCTGGCGGCCTGCTTGGTGGGTTTCTCGGCACCTCAGCAAGCTCCGCAGGCGGCAAGGCCAAAAGCGGCCGAAGTTAAGCATCAGATTCAGCCAATGAGGGCTGAAGACCTGACCTTGGAAAAACTTTACAGGAGTAGGCCATATTCAGGGCAGCAGGCCAGGGGGGCAACGTTCAGCCACCAAGGCAGGTACTTGGCCTATCTTTGGAACCCATTTGGCGAGAATGGGGCGGACTTATACATCCATGACACCCAGACGGGGCAGACCAAAAGGGTGACCAGCATGGATGTCTTGAAAGTGTACGACCCACCTGAAATAACGGATAGATTCACCAAAAAGGCCGGAGAAAGGGAAAAGCAAATTGACGAGGCTCAGGCCAAGGTAGATGCACAGGCCGCATACCTGTTGGGTGCCAACATTGACCTAGACAAGTGGGACAAGGCGGCGATAGAGCAGCTAAAGAAAGAGGACGCTGATAAGAAGGCAAAGGCCGAGGCTGAGAGGCAAAAAGCCGAGGCCGAGAGGAAGGCCAAAGAGCAGGAAGGACAGAAAGATCAGCAGAGTCAGCAGGGACAGGCCCAAGGGCAAGGACAAGCACAGGGGCAGGATGAGCGCGCTGCCGCCGGCGGGCCCCCAAGGAGAGTCGGCGACGGACCCGGCAGGCAGGCCCAGAACCAAGAGAAAGAGATGTGGGAATGGCGCGACGAGCTTAAAAAAAGGCAGGAAAAAGACAGCGTCAAACCCAGCGACCTTTACCCCGGGGTGTCGAATTTTGAGTGGGCACACAATTCCGATGAGCTGATATTCGCCTACAGGGGCGACTTCTACCGCTACGCCCCGGCCTCTGGAAGCATTGAGCGCCTGACCAACACAGACAGGACGGGGCGCCTAGTGGGCTATACACCGGGCGACGATGGCTACCTGTACATGGATGGTGTGGGGATTTACAAAGTTAACTTCAACAATGGTCGGCAGATCCAGCTCAACCGCGCCCTTGTGTTTGCCGATGACGTAGAAAAGAAGTACGCCGTCCAAAGTACCGAGCTTTCCGAGGACGGCAAGTGGATGGCCATAAGTGCCACGCAGCAGGATGAATCCGCCACAGGGGCCGGGGGAAGGGGTGGCCAGATGATGCAGCAACTGCAGGGCGGCGGCGGGGCCGGCGCTCGCGGGGGCAGGCAGGTTCAGATTATGGATTTCACGAAGCGCTTTTCCGAATCTAGGACGGTGCAGCGCGAAGTGTCGGACGACAGGCTGAGGACTCAGGCGACGGGCATCTTCATACGCAGGGTCGATGAAAACCCGTCCCGTCAGCAGGGTCCGGTGATCGCCTTTGAGGGCGGGGACGTGTGGTTCGAAAAGACTCCGATAAGTTTTTCTAAGGATGGGACAAAGTACGCTTTTGCAACTTGGGAGAGGGAAAAAGAGCTATTAAAGGTCTATTTGGGCAACACAAGCGAGACCGACAAGCCAGAGGTGATAATCGAGCGCAAGGGCGACGTTGGCCACGAGGTGGTCTCAACCCTAGCCCCAAAATTCACCCCCGACGGCAATACCCTTGTGGTGGTGCTGGACGACGTTGCCAAATTCCGCCAGCCAATGGCCTTTGATGTAGAGACTAAATCACTGAGGCCCATTGTCAAAGGCAATTTCGAGGCCCATACAATCATGGGCTTCAGCCCGGACAGCAAGTTCATGTTTTTGCTGGCCAACAAAATTGACCCTGCGGCGATGCACCTTTTCAAGGTCGGCATGGCCGCGGGTGACATGGAGCTGGTGGGAAGCCGCGACGACTACCACAGAAGTCCCGTCGTTTCTCAAAATGGGGCCAAGGCAGCCATGAACGCCGGCAACTGGATGAAGAGGAACGAACTGTACGTGATAGACATAGCCAGCAAGAATGTCAAAGTGCTGACCGACAGCTACGATCCCGAATGGCACAGGGTTCACCTGATGCGGCCCGAGCGATTCTCTTACACCAACCGGCACGGCGACAAGATAGAAGGCTACATGTTCAAGCCAAAGGGCTGGAATGCGTCCGACAGGCGGCCCTCCATAGTGTACGTCTATGGTGGCCCGCTGGGCGATAGGCACAGCGTAGAGATTGACAGCTTCCAGGGTACGGGCTACTTGTTCGGCATGTACATGGCCGCCAAGCACGGCTATGTCACCATAACCATTGACCCAAGGGGCCAGAGCAACTATGGCCGCAGGTTCTCGGATGCCAACTGGGAGCAGCCGGGCCTGCCCCAGACGGAGGATTTAGAGGACTTGATGAAAAAGATGCCAGGCTATGGCGTGGACACCAAGCGCGTGGGCCTTACAGGCTGGAGCTTTGGCGGCTTTCAGACCCAGTACACCATGTACACAAAGCCCGACCTGTTCGCCGCTGGCATCGCCGGAGCAGGACCCACGGAGTGGGAGAATTACAACAATTGGTACGCCGGCCGCACCATCGGCAAGGTTGACCGCTCCAAGCCCGTGCTAAAAAAGCACAGCCTGATACCGCTGGCGAAGAACCTTAGAAAACCGCTGCTGCTTGTACACGGCATGGTGGATGACAACGTACTGTACCAGGACACAGTAAACGTCTATCGTGCGCTGCTGGAGAGCGGCAAAGAGTCCATCGTTGACCTCCTTCTGGACCCAGAGGGCGGGCATGGCCTCGGCGGGGCCATAAAGACTAGGGGTCAGCACAAAAAATTCGAGGCGTTCTTCCTACAGCACTTGGGAAGAGCGAAATAGCTAACTGCTTTTGCCACTGAATACCGAACTGCGTCCATTTGTGGTCTAGCGCGGCTTGGGCATTTATGGCATGTGGTGCAAGAGCGGAAAATTGTGCTTCCGCCAAACAAGAATAGAAAAACACGGCCATAGTGCCGCCCGCCATCCGCGAAGCGCGACAGCCCACTAAGGAACTTATGGAGACAAAACACACTGGAATAGAACTGATGGAGACTGGCCGCGTGAGCACAGCCATCATAAAACTGGCACTGCCGATGCTGGCGGCGCTGCTGGCGCAGGCACTGTACAACATGACCGACATGTTCTTCATCGGCAAGACTGGCGACACCAACATGGTAGCGGCGGTCTCCCTGGCCTTTCCCCTGTTCATGCTGGCGCAGGCCATTGGGAACATATTCGCGGTGGGTGCCTCCAGCTACATCTCGCGCAAGCTGGGGGAAAAAGACCACGACGAGGCAAAGCGCACATCTGCCGTGTCTTTCTATGCCGCCATAGGGATCGGCCTGCTGATGACCGCCGCCATTTTTGCATTCAAAGAGCCGATTCTGTGGATGGTTGGTGCCAGCAAAGACACTTTTTCACACACAGACAACTATTTTTCTGTGTTGGCGGCGTTCATGCCTTTGGCGGCGGCTTCGGCGTCGATGAGCGGGCAGATGCGGAGCGAGGGTGCCACGCAGAAGGCCATGACACTCCAGCTAATAGGCATCGTGCTGAACATCATCCTGGACCCCATTTTGATACTGGGGTGCAACATGGGCACGGCCGGTGCGGGGTGGGCCACGGTAGCGGGATGGGTTGTTTCTTTTGCTTACGGGATCCGCTACTTCTTGTCCAAAGAGACGGCCCTTTCCATAGCCCCCAAAGACTTTTTGCCGAACAAAAAAATGGTGGCCGACGTGCTTTCCATTGGCGTACCCGCCGGAATAAACGCAATGGTTATGAGCATTTCCAACATCCTCAGCAACCGCATTTCCGCCAGCTACGGCGACCACGTGGTGGCGGGCTTTGGCATCCAGATGCGCGTCGTCAGCGTGGTTTTTATGATGGTGTTCGCACTGGTTCTGGGCTACCAGCCATTCGCAGGCTATAACTATGGCGCAAAGCAGTTTGTCAGGCTTCGCAAGGGCTTCAAGCTGACCCTTTTGTACGCCACGGGGCTATGCCTTTCGTGGAGCGTCATCTTGGGCATTTTCGGGGATAGCTTTCTTGGGTTCTTCGTCAACGATGCCAAGACCGTTGAGGCGGGGAAGGCGATATTGGACCCATTTTTGTGGGCCCTGCCATTCATCGGGCCACAGATAACGCTGATGGTCTCGTTTCAGGCCCTTGGAAAGCCATTGCAGGCGATGGTCATCACCCTTGGGCGGCAACTATTGTTCTTTCTCCCTCTGCTCTATCTCCTGAACTACCTGTTTGGCTTCAGGGGCTTCGTCTGGGCGCAGCCTGCAGCCGAGATGCTGAATACTGGCACGGCCATCCTGATGGGGCTCTCCTTGATCAAATTGATGCGCGACGATGGCAATCATACCGCGTTGATAAGGCATCGCCCCCCGACCTCCTTCGCCGCCTGGTTCCGCCGCTGGCTGTCGAAATAGGATCTCCTTGGTGTGGTGGTTGGTGCCGAGTACCGTGCGAGCATTCTACCCGCTTGAATCTCTTACCTCGGGGTCTTTATAGCAATTCAACTTATTGTGGCCCATAGCCGCAATGTCTGATCCAACAATTGCAATTATTCAGCGTATATAGCAACCGGCGTCACTCGCCTGCTTCGTTGCCAGTGCCACTGTCAGATAGTGCCATTGGCACTTTTTCGTCATCTTTGTACCGACCATAGAGCATCTTTGAGAAGGGGGAGAACCATCCCCTCTCTATCAAAAAGACTAGCAGCGACGTGGCGACTATCGTGAATAGGACGACGGCGAAGACTGTCAGTTGGATCTGCTTGCCGGCGAACGCCCCTTCTCTGCCAAGTTGCATTTCCCTGTGCAGGGGGATTGACGCGGCCACGGCTGCCGCGAGTCCCTTGGGATTCATTGCGCCGGAGATTGCCGCCTCAAAGCGCGAAAACGATGCACTTGGGATCAGGCTGGCGTGGACGACGGGGACACGCAGGAGAAGCAGCGCGGCGGCTATGCCCAGGCCTGCGATTATTAGCGTTGTGTCGTCCAGCTTTATTGAGATGCCGATATAGACAAAAAATAGCGTCTTTAGCAAAAAGGCGACTTCTTCAAAAACGGCGAATTCTGTCTCAGTGGGGTTCTCAAACATGTCCTTTCGCGATTTCACCAGCGAGCGCGGCAGTGCGCCTACGTTGCCTAGGGTTATACCCATCAAGAGGGCAGCTATGGCCCCGCTGAACCCCAATGACTCCACGATGCCATAGACCACCAGCACAAATGCTGGCGTAGTGAATATGGACTTTTTTAGGCCGTGCAGCCAGTGCAGGGCCAAGGACCAAAACAGCCCGGCCACGCAGCCCAGCAGCCCGGCGATCAAAAAACTGGCCACCATCCCGCCGAACAGTCGGCCGATGAGGATCTCCCCACCCTCCAACGCGCCAAGCAGCGTCAGGGAGACGACGATGACTAGGACATCTGACAGGGCTGACTCCAGCGTGAGTATGGTCTTGGCTTTTTCTCCAAGTGCCAAGTGCTTTACAACGGGTATCACAACGGCCGAGCTTGTGCCGCCCAGTGTAGAAGCCAAGATGAGGGCCTGCAGCCAAGTCAGGCCCATCGCAAAGTGGGCTATTGGGCCGACTATGGCAAGTGTGGCGATGAAGCTCCAGACTGTGAGTCCTGTGGCACCCACTAAGCTGCGGCCCAGCGTCCTGAGGTTGAGGCCCAGACCGCCCTCGAAGAGGATTATCACAAGCGTAAGCGTTGTGAACACGGGGGCAACATCGCCCATGCTCTTGGCCGGGTCAACTAGGCCCGTCAACGGACCCAGCACCAAGCCTATGCACAGAAGTATCAGGACATCGGGTATCTTGGTGCGAGTGAACACGCTCTCCAGCCCGTGGGCGATGAACACTAGCAACCCTAGCATGATCACTGCGCCGATTGTCGGGTCCATGGTTTTGTCCTTTATTGTTCTATTTTTGTTTTATTTGATTCGGCCCTTGGCCCTGCCCAGCACCCAGGACAGGCCGATTGGGCCAAGTATGGTTGTCATCAGTATAGCCCCAAGCACGCCAGCCTGCACCTCAGGACTCAGCAGGGGATGGCCGTTGACTTGGATGCTGCGCCCGACTGAAACGAATATCAGGCCCACCTCGCCCCTAGGCACCATGCCCCACCCAATGACAGGGACGCTGAGTCCGGAGCCCGCTACGTAGCCAGAAATGTACTTGCCCAAGATGCCAGCCACAGTCAGCAGCAGGGCCATGGTGATGGTAGATGGCTGCAACAGTGCCGAGGTCTCCACGCTGGCCCCAGTCAGCACAAAGAACAGCGGGGCAAAGATAGAGACCACGGGCTGGACCATTTCTTCCAGCGAGCGGTTCTCCCTTTCCTGCAGTTTGCCTACGTGGTGGTGCTCGAGTATCAGGCCGGCGGTGTAGGCCCCCACTATTGTGGCCAGCCCCACCAGGCTGCCCAAGTAGGCCAGCACGAAGGCGAAGGCTAGGGCGAATGGCAATAGTATTTCCTCGCCTTTGAAGCGAGCGGCCCAAGCGAATATCCAAGGGGATAGCCAGCGGCCAAAGGTCAGCGCGGCGGCCAGAAACAGGAAGGCTAAGCCTAGGGTCTTGGCAAGATCGCCCCAAGGCAGTGTCCCGCCGCTCGCCGTGGCAAGAGCTAGACCCGAAACGGCCACCAACACCAGCAAGCCCAGAACGTCGTCTATGACCGCAGCACCTATGACCACCCTGCCCGCGCCAGACGTCGCGGCATTCCTCTCCCTCAGCACGGATGCGCTTATGCCTATGGACGTGGCGCAAAGGCAGGCGCCTATGAAGAGGTCAACCGCGTAGGATGTGCCCTTGGGCAGCAAAAAATACGCGACTATCAGGCCCAGTGCCATCGGCCCAACGACGCCGACCACGGCCACGCGGGTTGAGGCCCACCCCACCTTCATCATCTGGGAGACAGAGGATTCTAGGCCAACCATGAACATCAGTAGCACTATGCCGATGTACGCCAGCACGTCCGCCGCCGGGTTGTGGGCGACGTCGAGGAAGTGCAGGAAGTCGGTGGATTTCAGGAAGGCAAGTAGGCTAGGCAGGTCGGGCAGGTTGGAAAAAAACCTTGGCAGTGCCGCCAGCAGTACGCCGACAGAAATTTGCCCTGCAACGGCGGGCAGCCGACAACGCACAGCCAGCTCGCCGCCCAGCTTGGCGGCCAGCCAGAGAAGAGCCAAGACCAGCAGCGTGGGGGCAAGGGGGTCAGAAACTAGAATCGCGAATGGCATTGCATCTCCATAACATAGTTCAGTTCAATCCAGACCAGTGGGACAAAAAGTTTTTATTCTGAACAACAATTGCCCAAGGCCACAAATGAGGCTCCATAGTTCAATCCGAGCCAGTTGGACATAAAATATTATACTCTGAATAAAAACCATTGGGGCCACAAAATGAAACCCTATTGCGAAATATGACGGTTTTTCGCAAGCGGCTCAATAATAAATCGTCCAATGTGTTTTTTTGTGACATTCTTGAATTAATATGGAATAGCCTTTTGCCAACCGGAGGATTGATAATGTCCAGCGACCCGTCCCTGAAACCGCAGACGTCATTGTTCAGCAAAGGGTACGACCCGCACCGCTCGGAGGGGGCGGCGATACCCCCCATTTTCAAAACATCCACATTTCTCTTCAAAACAGCCGAAGAGGGCAAGCGGGCCTTTGAAATAGCGTACGGTCTGTCCCCTGCGGAGATCGGCGAAAGCCCTGCGCTGATCTACACTCGGGTCAACAATCCCAACGTCGAGATGCTGGAAGAAAAATCCGTTGCTTGGGACGGCGCGGAGGATGCGGCGCTGTTCTCCAGCGGGATGGGGGCCATAAGCAGCACCTGCTTGGCCTTCCTGAAACCTGGCGACACGCTTGTGTTCAGCGACCCCGTATATGGCGGCACCGAGTTCCTGTTCAACAACCTTTTGCCCCAGTTCAACATCAAGACTAGGTATTTCCCCATAGAATCAGGCTTGGACGCACTGGAAGCCATCTTAAGAGATGACTACACCGTCAAGGTTGTCTATCTGGAATCCCCCGCCAACCCAACGATGATGATATGCGACGTCCCAGGGGCCGCGGCTCTGGCAAAAAAATATTCCACGATGGGTCGCCGGATATTGGTCTTGGTTGACAACACATTCATGGGGCCGATATTTTCTAGCCCGCTGAAACTGGGTGCTGACATCGTCCTGTACTCTGCCACAAAGTTCTTTGGCGGCCACTCCGACTTGGTGGCGGGGCTGTCAATGGGGCGCAGGGAGCATATCGAGCCGATAAAGGCGTATCGGACCATCCTTGGCTCTATATCAGACCCGGACACTGCGTGGCTCATCCACCGCTCCCTTGGCACGCTCCAACTCAGGATGGAGAGCCAGCAAAAAAGCGCGGCAAAGATAGTCGAGTTCCTTTTGTCGCACCCGTCGGTGGAAAAAGTGGCGTACCCAGGGCTGGAGTGCATGGGGCCGCAGCAGGTGGAACTATGGAAGCACCAGTTCACTGGTACGGGTAGCCTGATAAGCTTCTTCGTCAAGGGCGGCCAAGCCGAGGCCTTCCGCGTCCTTGATTCCGTGGAGCATATCAAATTAGCTGTGAGCCTTGGCGGCATCGAATCCCTCATAGAACACCCCAGCACCATGACGCACTCTGACATGACATCCGAACAAAAACGCAACGCCGGCATCACAGAGAATATGATCCGCCTGAGCGTGGGGCTAGAAGACGCCGATGACTTGATGGCAGACCTGAAACAGGCACTGGATAAGATTTAGATATCCCTTTTTCTCAATGCCGCCAAATATCTGTTATCGTAATATCCATGCCAAAAAAAACAATTTTTTTGACCAACGACGATGGCATCTTGGCCCCAGGCCTTGAGGCCCTTTCAAAAGCCGCCTCAAAATTTGGCAGGGTGGTGCTGGTCGCGCCGGACAGGAACCGCTCGGCCATTTCGTCCGCCATGTCCGTTCACGATATTTTGCGCCTAGACGAATTATCGCAAGACCGCTACGTTTGCAGCGGCACTCCGGTGGACTGCGTGCTGATGGGTCTGCGCCACGTGCTAAACTCGCCGCCCGACTGGGTCCTCTCCGGAATCAACTGGGGCTACAACTTGGCGGAAGACGTCATTTATTCTGGAACCGTGGGCGCAGCATTTGAAGGCCGCTTGCACGGCGCTAGATGTGCAGCGTTTTCGTTGAGCCGCAGTGGGGATTTGGGCGTGGCGGAGAAATGGGTGGAGCTCTTTTTGGCCAACTGGGAAAAAATAGAGTTGCCGCCAAACAGCATCTGGAACGTCAACATGCCTGAAAAAGAACCCAAGGGCCTCCGCCTGACCTCCCAAGGTCAGCGCAGCTACTATGACCTAATGGAGCAGAGGACAGACCCAAGGGGCAAACCGTACTTCTGGATAGGGGGCGAAGGGGTACCCGAGTACTCAAAGCACGGCGGTACCGATGCAGAGGCGGTACACGACGGCTATGCAAGTGCGACGCCGCTGAATATGGACCTCACCTGTAAGGCAACGATAGCAAATGGCTCATTGTTTGACGAGGCATTTGGGGGATAGGCGACAACGAGTCAGTTGCCAAGGCAAGCCATGAGGACACAAAGGAATGAGCTAAATAGAACCGAACGATTTGAAAAATGGCTTGATACCCTTAGCGATGTGGCTGAAAGTAAAATTGAAATCCGAATCGAAAGAGCCGAAGACGGTAATTTTGGCGATTGCGGATCAGTTGGTGGAGGCGTTTTTGAAATGCGGATACACTGGGGATCAGGCTATCGCTTATACTATTTTCAGAGCGCCCCTCAAATTTATTGGCTTCTGGGTGGCGGCGACAAAAACACGCAGGCGGCAGACATAGAGCTTGCCAAGGAAATGAAGCGCAAAATCGAAAAGGAGGAACCATGCTGAGGGAAGACGGAACGCTGATTACGCCAGAAAACCTGAGCGATGAAGACATCAAGTCTAGGCGATGGAATATTCTTGAGCGTCTTAAAAACGAAGAAAAAATCAAAAAGTTCTTGGCGGCCGCACTGGAGGAGGCGCCCGACGATGCCTTGTTCCTGTCCCGCTGCTTCATCAAAGCTGCCCAGGCGCGCGCCATCAACCAACTGGTCGCAGAAACAGGCATCAACAGGCAATTGCTCTGCGATTTGTTTCTGGATCGCTCTGACGTGGACGAGCCATACGAAATCACCCCAGACGTTATAGAGAGCTTGGCTGAGGCGTTCGCTGTCCCGCTGCCGACTTGAGGCCAGTTGCGAATTATAGGAGAGAGCCACATGCCGCCAATCCTGAAACCAATCGCCGTTATTCTGCTGGCTGTACCGTTGCTCGCCCAGTCGCCCATCGTTGCGCGGCGGATAAACCCGTACCCAAACTTCATCCCCGAAGACAGGCCAATGGCCTCTGGCTACCTGCTGCACGTTGGGGAGCGTTCCGAGCCGTTGCGCGCTGGGCTGCAGTCGCTGCCGAGCAGCGAAGAATTGGCCGAGATGAACATCAAGTTTGAGTCCATTGCCGAAAATGCCCCGCTTTATTCCCAGTTGGCAAAGGAGATCGGCCTGCTGCCAGGCTCGAAGTGGGCTCTGACGGACGCCGATGGGCGGCTGGTGGCGCAGGGCACAGAGGCGCCAAAGGCGGCAGACCTGAGAAAGGCCATGGACGGCGCCGGGGTTAAAAGCCCCATCCAGCGCCTGCGCGAGTTTTTGAAAGTGAACCCAAGCAACCTAGACGCGCGCCTAGACCTGCTGAACATGTTATTGGAAACCGCCGAGGCCGCCACCAAGAAAGTGCTGCAGTTGGGCGTTCCGCTCCCGGCTGCCGCAAGGCGCAGGACAAGAAATAGTACTTCCGCGTCCCTCATCTTCGACTTAGCGCCGCTGGACGGCAAAACGCTGGATTCAGCCGAGGACGCAAAAATATGGGGGCCGTACGCCGCAGAGCTGGACGCACTTTTCACAAATGGCGACTGGCGGTTGTTGAAGTTGCCCGACAGCACCAACGCGCCGCTGGAGGCGGCCAGCCCCAAAATGGCCCAGTTGTATCGCCGCCACCTCCCCAAGATAGAATCGGCCTTGGAAGAAAATCCGAGAAGCGACGACCTTTGGCAAGTCTATAGCTTGGCGCGCGCCGTGGCGGGGCGCGGCTCTGTGAGGACCCTAGTAGAAAGGCTGGTCCCGGGGCCATGGGAAGAAGGATCATGGCCCAACGACAACGTGTTCGCCCTACTGATGTCAGAGGAAATGGCAAAGGGCAACTGGGGGACCGTGGCCCAAGAGCACTGGTCGAGGTGGCCAGCGCTGAAGAATGTGGCGCGCGAGAAAGTAGAGTTCTTGAAGGAACTCAACGCCGGCGCAAACGTCCAAGAAAGCACCACCAAAGCGATGATCGCATCTGAAGTCGCGCCGTTGATGAAGGACAACTTTGCGCCGCTGGTGGAGTCGCTGCTAAAAGCGGGCCGAGTCCAGGACGCAGAGACAGTATTGACGGACATTGCAAGGCTGCCCGACTACAGGGGCTTTCAGCGCATGGCCGCCGATGCCGCGCTAAAATGCGGCAGGGAGGATCTGTCGCAAAAATGGCTTGCACTTGAGATACCAATAAAGGACAAGCCCGACAAAGACGACTTTGACCTGATGGTCAAATTCCTCGGCCGATATATACCTGTCCTAGTGGTGGCCAACTGGAAGCAGAATCAAGAGCGGCGCGATGCAATGCAGGAAGTTGAAGTCATGTTGAAACAAGGCCCGCTGTTCGATTGGAATCTGAGCTACACCATTCTGAACCAGGAGATGTCCGAAATAATGAACAGGAGCTATGGCCTGCCAGACAAAGAGACCAACTGGCTGCTGGTCGGCGCGAATGGCAAGACCGTTGCATCAGGCTCTGGTCGGCCGACCCCAGAGGTTTTGAACCGTGCGCTGGTTCATTCGGCGATACCGACCGAGGTGGACGTTCTCAGGCGCTTTGCCATGGCGCACCCTTCCCACTATGACGCCAAAAATTCGTTCCTGCACGAACTGCTGCGCCTGGCTAAGCAAAAGACCAAGGACAAACTGGGCGCGGGCGCAGGCAAGGACAGAACTCTTATGCTCAGCGCCGAAGACGACGAGGCCATCTGGGGCGAATACGCTAACGCCTTCTCCCAAGTGCTTTCATATCAATTGGAGAAATCGGGCGCGGGCGGCAATTTGTTCAGCATGTTTTTCATCCACAGCCCAAAGATGAGGGCCCTAGCCGCGCTGCAGCTTCCAAGGGTGGAAGACGCGCTAAAGCGGCAGCCCCTGAACCAATATTTGTGGGGATACTGGTTTTATTTCGCCCCCTTCAGCGAAAAGGCCAGATTCAAAACATTTAGGGAGTCGCTGGCCATACCGCCCATGAGGCGCCAGCTTGAATCGCCGCCCAATTTCTCCCTGTGGTCACATTGGGCCACGCTGAATATCTTTGACCAAGCCCCCGCCGACTTGCAGGTAAAGATAGACGTGTTTTCGTGGGTGATGGAAGCCTGGCGGCCCATTTTTGAAAAAGAGCCGGCGACGATGGCATTTGGCGTATGGAACAACGTAGGGAACCCACTGATGGAAGCGTACCTGCTTATGGACAAGGACAGCGATGCCAGTGCCTTGGCCGATTGGTGGAGAGAGTCGCCCAACTGGGACCGGATAAAGCCGGACATGGTTGGTTTGGCGAAAGAATACGGAAAGGACGAGCTTGCGGAGAGGTGGGGGAAGCTGTAGGTTGTAGGGTTCAGGTGTTAGGTGTTAGGGGTTAGGGGTTAGGGTAAGAAGGGTCTGCCGGCTCTTTTAGAGTGGTAACTCCAAGTAAAACAGGCTGCCATTCTTTAACGGTTCGTAACCGGCGCTGCCACCGTGGTCTTCGGCGATCTTTCTAGCTA
>Ga0268262_10004799_pt1 | contig 13742 bp, 14 predicted proteins | sample TergutNc150P3_FD_190354 | JGI IMG/M metagenome (GOLD analysis project Ga0268262, IMG submission 190354) | Nasutitermes corniger P3 segment gut microbial community from laboratory colony in Florida, USA - Nc150 P3 (SPAdes) (version 2) | ecosystem: Host-associated > Arthropoda: Insects >... | reverse complement strand
CCGTCAACGCCGAAGGCGGCTGCCGCAACGCGGTCCGCGCGGGCGTATCCGTGCCCGTCCGCCGCGTCGATAGCGTCGGCAACGGGCAAAGCAATCACCGTAGCGGTCAGCGTGTAAAGCGTCCCAAACGCCATAAATCCCCCGTTCCCCAATCAGTTTCGCAAGAGCAGCCGCCGTACACGGGCGGTGCGGTGATGGTCATCATTAATACCAATATAATTCATGGGGGCGCGGGGAGTCAATAGCGAGAGAAAAAAAGCGTTTAGAGCCTGAACAAGACCGCCAAGGAGATCATCATCCTGTCCCAAACCCTCTTGACCATGTCGCCCCGCGTCTCCGGCGCGTCCACAGGGTTTTCGGGCTTGATTTTGTCGATTATTTCGTAGGCTAGGTTGAAGCCTTCTTCAATAACTTTTATGTTGCGTAGTCCGTCGTAATACCCGGACAGGTGTATGATTTCATACTCTGCTTGCAGGGTAGACAATATTTTATTGTCGATTTTGGCGATATTGTCAGTATAATACCCGATCGACTTGCGCTGTTTCTTCTTAGGTTCGGGCACTTCTTTGAGTATAAGCCACGCGTCAAGGGCGATTAATACGCCCACGTGCGCGATTCCGCAAGCGGATTTGACGTACTTTTCGTCCTTGTAAAACCTGTTATTATCCTGCTTTCCAGCCCTTTTCAACGTCTTTTCGGCGTTATCCATGTAGCGGATGGCCTCGGCGTACTGTTTCGACAGAAAGGCGTTTTGTTCTACCGGCGTCATTTCGGGTCTCCTTTGCGATGTCCGTCATTGCTTATTAATATAATATATGTACGGCGCGGGAGTCAAATTTTATGGAAAAAACTTCAAAATCCACTAAAATCAAAGTCTTTAAAGTCTTTTTTAGACGGAAGGCTTAAAGTCAAAGTCTTTAAAGTCTTTTTTAGACGAAAGGCTTCGCCTTTCATAGATAGTTCGGGGGCTAAACCCCCGAACTTCAGTCAAAGTCAACAGAAAAAAGCCTTTCGGAGCGATTTTGACGTTGATTTTGATTGAAAATGCGGGGTTTAGCCCCGCATTTATCTATGAAGCCGAAGGCTTCGTCTAAAAAAGATTTAAAAGATTTTGACTTTCAACTATCCCTTATATTATATTATGTTATATTATAAATCTGTCGATAACAAAAACAAACATTTAAGGACCGGGAAGCGGGTGATGTAAATGAATGGTATAGTCGTACGCGAAGACGAGGCTTTCGAGAAGGCGCTGCGCCGTTTCAGCAAGACTTGCGAGCGGGCGGGCATCCTCTCCGACATGAAGAAGTACAGGCACTACGAGAAGCCCTCCGAGGAGAAGAAGAGGCGGCTCAACTCCTCCAAGCGCAAGCGCATCCGCGAGGAGAAGCGCGTGACGTGGAGGAGCGTCGAGAAGTAGTTATTTGCCGTGTTAACACGTTGATTAGTAATGTATTACGTATTATGTCTTACGACTTCCGTCTTTTGGGGGTGTACTGGTTTTCGACGGGGGATGGGAGGCATTGGTCAGCATGCCGAGGACGTCGGTTGGCCTCGTTAATAATCCGACAAAAACACAATTGCCGAAGATAACTCTTACGCAATGGCTGCCTAAATAAAGGCGGCGACCCGACGGCGGAGCGCGCCTGTACGTCGTTGGGCAGACAGGGCGCTGGCTCGCGGAAGGAACCGGTCCGAGGGCGAGATTTAGGTTCTGGCGACCCTTGCAGCCCGCCGACCGGCGGCAGGGGGAGCGAGATTAAAAGGACGGCTAAGCATGTAGCGGGCCATGTTGATCGTCTTTCGGACAGGGGTTCGACTCCCCTCACCTCCATTTTATTTGTGTTTTAGAGACTAGGTAAGACCGTATGCGCTTATGCTCTGCGCGTACGGTTTAACCTTATCAAAAGGTCTTAACATCATGAAAAGACTGACATTCTTTCTAATAGCAACGCTCTTTATAGCGGTACCCGCCGCGTACGCTCAGATTAAATACGTGGCGGTCGTAGAGACGGAGCTGGACGCGACGTCCGGCGCGGCCGACGATTTAAGCGCGGCCGAGGTGAGGCAGATAACCGCCGAACTCCGCCGTGAAGCCGTCGAAAACCTGCCGCGCGCCAGATACAACATTATGACCTCGGAGACCGTCCAAGCGCAAGGCGGCGCAGTCTTGGAAGAGTGCGCCGACGAAAACTGCGTCATCATCCTGGGAAGCAAAATAGGCGCAGATTACATCGTGCGCGGTATTGTAAGCAAGTTCAAAACTAAACTCACGCTGTCCATAGAGATGTACGAAACCGAAAACGGAACATTGGTAGCCTCCTCCGACCCCGTCCGCTCCGAAAACGCCGCGGAACTCTTGGAGCGATCCGCGGCCGCTTGCGCGAATATGTACAAAAAGTTCTTGGACGCACAAGGTCCGGCGCCGAAACAGCCCAAACCCAAGCCTGAACCCAAAAAATCTGAGACTGAGTCCAAGTCTGAATCTAAAGATAAGGCGCGGATAAAATTGAGTTACGGGGGCGGCGCGGTCTTATCGAACGATTTCGGCGGCGGGTTGAAATGGGACAACGGCGAGCGGGTGGCAATGCCCCTTACAAGCGGCGGCGCGTACCTATTCTTCGACGCCGTGTACGCCGAAGCGTTCGCGGGGTTCATGATCGGCGGCGGCAAGTGGGAAAGTCCCGACGTGACCTATCCTAACGTCTTGCCCTATATGTCGCGCTCTTGCGTTGATATGGGCGTGTTCGTGAAATATCCGGTCGCGGTCGGGAATGTGAAACTGTTCCCGCTCTTGGGGTTGGGATACGAAGTTGCCATATCTGGCGAACTTGACGCCGACGGCTATAAGTACACGTTTGACGGGGATGGCGGTGAGCGGGAGAGCGTGGACGCCCTTAACGCTCTGTGGTTCAAGACCGGCGCAGGCGTCGAAACCGATCTGAGCAAAGCCGTATATATGCGCGCCGAAGTATTTTACGGCGCGAGAATGGCAAACGGGTTTGAGAACAAGCAAGCCAAGGCCGACATCCACAAAGGTTTCGTCGCCGGAGTCGACAACTTGACGGTCAAAATCGCTGCGGGAGTTAGGTTTTAAACGAAAAAGATAAAAGAATCACGATTAAGGAGGCTCCTTGTGAAAAAGAAGGCAATACTGATTTCGCTGATGTTCGGATTTGCCGTTGCGGCGCTGTTGTGCGTAATGTGCAATGATAACGGGGCGGGCGACGATAACAAGGGGTACGCTAACGAGTTTGTGAGCAAATTCAATAAGCCTGATATGTCGTCGCCCGAAACAATGTACACGCTCAAAATGATAGCAGATCCACCGGAGTGGGGTTCCGTATTTCGTGATCCCGACAGTGAAAATGATAAATATGCGGCCAACGTGAATGTAAACGTGAGAGCGGAAGCGAAAGAAGGTTACTCGTTCGTGGGTTGGGATGGGGATGACGTGTCAAATAACGTAAGTGACCAAGTGACGATAACGATGGATCGCAACAAAAATCTGACGGCAAAATTTGTTCCGAAGCCCGATAGTACGTACGAACTTAAGGTCAAAGCGGAACCGGCCAAAGGTGGCGTTGTGAAGCGTGACCCCGCAGGACCGATTTACAAACTCAACGATTCTGTTACCGTAACCGCTAACGCCAGTTTGGGGTACACCTTTAGCGGTTGGTCTGGGGCGTCAACGTCTAAAGAAACTCAGGTAGTGATTACAATTAACGGCGACACGACGCTGACAGCCGAGTTTAATCCTATTACTTATGAAATAAAATATGTGCTTAATGGCGGCGAATTGGCTGAAGGGGAAACTAATCCAACGTATTATACAATAGAGACAACGTCTTTTAAGCTGATTAATCCAACAAAAGAGAATCATAAGTTCACGGGTTGGACAGGAACTAACGGCAATGATACTGATACAAATGTGACGATTAAGCAGGGGACTACAGGCCACCTGAGTTACATTGCCAATTTTAAAGAAAGTAACGTCGTATCACCACCTGATCACGATTACATGGTAACACTTGAAAACGTCGGTAACTATGCGACGGGTGGCGGCGAATATAAGCAGGGTGCGACGGTATCCATATACGCCGGTACGGCGCCGACCGGTAAGCAGTTCAAAAATTGGACGACGAGCGATGGCGTGACTTTTGAAGACTCGACCAAAGTGGAGACGACGTTTACGATGCCGGCGAACGCAGTTACGGTGACGGCAGTGTTTGAGCTTATACCTAACACGTTCATAGACACTAGAGATAGTACGGTATACTGGATAGTGAAGATTGGTAACCAAACGTGGATGGCGGAGAATTTGAACTATACAATGGTGGATAGTTCGTGGTGTTTGCAAGATATGTCAACGAAGTGCGTTGACTATGGCAGGTTGTACAATTGGGAAGCGGCGGTGAATGCTTGTCCAAAAGGATGGCATTTGCCGGATCGTGAAGATTGGGGAGTGTTGGCAAAATTTGCTGGCGGTACTGGTAATTATGGTGATCAAGGTGATGCGGGAGAGAAATTGAAATCGAAATCCGGTTGGCTTACAGATGCGTTCACTGATTGTAGTGGTTCTGAAGATAAATACGGATTTTCGGCCTTGCCGGGCGGCCGCCGCGTAGTCGATGGCTCTTTCAACTCCGTCGTCGATGGTTTTTGGTGGTCGAAGACGACTCTTGGGGATGATAGCAGTAAGGCTTACGGCCGAAGCATACGTTGCAATGATCGCACACAAATAGAAGAAAATATAAACAGTAAAGCTTATGGGCTTTCAGTGCGCTGTGTTCAAGACACCGCTAAGTCCGTCTCAAAGAAAAGGATTTCAAAATGATGAACACTCTAAAAACCACAGTGCTTCTCGCCACGCTGACAGGTCTCCTCGTCGCTATAGGCTACTACTACGGCGGAGTGGAGATGGCGTATATAGGGTTCGCCATAGGCCTTGTTATGAATTTCATTTCGTATTGGTTTTCCGACAAGATTGTGCTGAAAATGTACCATGCGCGTCGAATCGAGCAATACGATTCGCCGCAACTTTACGGGATTGTCGAAAAGCTCGCCCGTAAAGCGAATCTGCCGATGCCTAAAGTATACATAATCCCCACCGACACGCCCAACGCTTTCGCCACGGGCCGCAACCCGTCGCACGCGTCTGTGGCGGCGACCGAGGGGATTTTGCGGATTCTGAACGCCGAAGAACTTGAGGGCGTGATGGCGCATGAATTGTCGCACGTGAAGCACCGCGACATCCTTATCTGCACAATAGCCGCCACGCTCGGCGGCGCGATAAGCATGCTCGCGCGTGTTTTCATGTACGGCGGCAACGGCAGGAGCAGAGACAATAAGGGCGGCGGCGCGATAATCGGCTTGGTTTTGATGTTCCTCGCGCCGTTAGCCGCGATGCTTATCCAAATGGCCATCTCGAGAAGCCGCGAGTACGCCGCCGACGCCGCAGGGGCGCGTATCTGCGGCAAACCGATGGCGCTGGCCAGCGCCCTGAACCGTCTGGAGTTAGGCTCTCAAAGAATCCCTATGGAAATGGGCGACCCCGCGACGTCGAGCCTGTTCATCGTGAACCCGTTTAAAGCCGGCTTTATGGCCAAACTCTTCAGCACCCACCCGCCCATGGACGAGCGCATCAGACGCTTGCGTGATATGGATCGCGGGCGGATGTAGCGAAGTTTCCGCGGGCGGCGCGGTACAGCCGCCCTTTTTTATCAAATATTTTGAATTTTATCGTTTGATTTTCACCCCGCCTCTATTATATTAATTATATACATAACCCAAACTCAACCCTAAACCCATAATAAGATGATTCGGAGGAACAGTTCATGAAGAAGTACGATGCCGTCTCTATCCGCAATGTGTGTTTCGTCTCCCACGGCGGGGTGGGCAAGACCACCCTCCTCGAAGCGGCCTGTTTCACCGCCAAGGCCACGTCCAAACTCGGCAAGGTCGGCGCGGGTACAAGCATTTTTGACACGCGGGCCGATGAAAAAGCCCACAAAATGACGATTTCCACGCACTTGGGGTTCTGCGAGTGGAGGGATAAGAAGATAAACGTACTCGATACGCCGGGCTTTCTGGACTACTTGGGCGAGGCCAAAGCCGCCCTGCGGGTGACTGAAACGGCGGTTACGCTCATAGACGCCGTCGACGGGATTCAGGTGGGGACGGAGCTTGTCTCACGCTATATAGACGAGGTGAAGACCGCCCGCCTCTTCTTCGTCAACGGCATGGACAAGGAAAACGCCGACTTCGACAAGGCGCTCGCCGTCATAAAAGAGGCCTACGGCAACTCCGCCGCGCCGCTCACCATACCCATCGGCAAGGGGCCAACGTTTAGGGGCGTGATTGACCTCGTGACAAAGGATGCCTACGAGTACGCGAAGGAAGGGGACGGTTGCGGCAAGAAGATCGACATACCGGCGGATATGCAGGAGTCGGTCGGCAAACTGCGCCAGGCGCTCATGGAATCCGTTGCGGAGACGAGCGAGGAACTGATGAACAAGTACTTAGATGAGGGAGGGCTTTCCGACGATGAAATCCGCGCCGGAGTGGCCAAGGGCGTGCTTGACGGCTCCGTCTGTCCGGTGCTCGCCGGTAGCGGATTGCTCAACATCGGCGTTGACCAATTACTGACAAAGATTGTGAACCTCTGCCCGTCGGCGGCGTCGCGTACCGAGATTGATGTGGTCGAGGGTGAAGAACAGAAGACGGTATCCCTTAAGGCTGACGACCCGACGGCGGTATCGTTCGTATTCAAGACAGTCTCCGAGGAACACCTCGGCGAACTCAACTTAGTCCGCGTATTCAGCGGCAAGGTCGCCACCGGGCACGAATTGCTGAACGTTAGCAAAGGTACGGCTGAGCGTATCGGAAATATGTACTTTATCCGCGGCAAAGAGAGGGTGGACACCGACGAGATCCACGGCGGCGACATCGGCGGGTTGCTCAAACTGAAGGCCACCCACACCAACGACTCACTGGTTGACAAAGCGGTCAAATACCGCGTAGCCCCGACCGCTTACCCGGAGCCGTTGGTCAGCGTAGCCATCGCCGCCAAGGTCAAAGGCGACGAGGACAAGATCGCCGTCGGCATAGCCAAGCTGAACGAGGAGGACAAGTGCTTCAGCTACAAGTTCCACTCCGACATCCACCAGTCCATCCTCTCCGCTATGGGCGACATCCAACTCGACATCATCTTGGAAAATTTGAAGAACCGCTTCAAGGTGGAGGTCGAGCGCAAGCAGCCCAAAATATCGTACAGGGAGACAATCACGAAGTCGGCCAAGTACGTGGAGTACACGCATAAGAAGCAGACAGGCGGCGCCGGACAGTTCGCCAAAGTCTTCATAGATTTAGAGCCCATGCCTCGCGGCGGCGGCTACGAATTCGTAGATAAAATCGTAGGCGGAGTGATAGACCAGACGTTGCGCCCCAGCGTAGACAAAGGCGTGAGGGCTAAGTTGGAGGAGGGGATCATAGCCGGTTACCCCATAGTAGACGTGCGGGTGTCGCTGGTAGACGGCAAGACGCACCCCGTAGACTCCAAAGACGTGGCCTTCCAGATAGCCGGTCGCGAGGTCTTCAAGAAAGCTTTCGAGGCGTCGTCGCCGATACTGTTGGAGCCGGTAGTGGAGTTAAAAGTTACCGTGCCGGTAGAGTACACCGGCGACATAATGGGCGACCTGTCGTCCCGCCGAGGCAAGGTAGGCGGCATGGAGCAGGCAGGGAAATTGGAGACGATTACCGCAAAGGTGCCGGAAGCGGAAATCCAGTCCTACTCAAGCACGCTGAGATCGCTGACGCAGGGCCGCGGCTTCTACTCCAAAGTCTTCTCGCATTACGAACAAGTCCCGCCGGACAACGCGAAAAAAGTCATAGAAGCGCATCAGGCGGAAATGGCGCATCACGAGAAAGCGGAGTAATATAGTGTGGAATTGTGTAGATATTGCAGGGGCGGGGTCAGCCCGCCCCTATTTTGATTTTGATAAGGAAATATCCAATCATTATGGCACGGCTAAAAACAATAGACTGGCAAAACGACCGAGTCAAGCTCATTGACCAAACGCTTCTGCCGAATGAAGTCCGTTATATTGATATTGTCAACGCGGAGAGTATGTACGAGGCGATCCAAGTCCTCCGTGTCCGCGGCGCTCCGGCTATCGGCGTGGCGGCGGCTTTGGGGCTTTACCTCGGCATACGCGATTTTAACGGCGGCGCAGTCGGTTCATTTTTAGACTTTGTGGACGAACGCGCCGCCTATTTGGCCTCTTCACGACCCACGGCTGTCAACCTCTTTTGGGCGCTTGACAGGATGAAAAAATTTGCTCATGACCAAGCGGAATCTTGTGCGGATATTGGTATCGATACATTAAAAAATCGTATCCTAGAAGAGGCCGTCCGTATCCTTGAAGAGGACAAGCGGATGTGCCGGGCGATAGGGGAGCACGGGTTTGAACTCCTCAAAGACAAAGATTGTATACTGACCCACTGCAACGCCGGCGGTTTGGCGACAAGCGAACTCGGTACCGCTCTTGCGCCGATATACGTCGGTCAGGAACGCGGAGTATCGTTTAGGGTATTCGCCGACGAGACGCGCCCGCTGTTGCAGGGCGCTCGGATCACGGCGTTAGAGTTGAGCGAGGCCGGCATCCCCGTTACGGTTATATGCGACAATATGGCCGCCTCCGTCATGGCGAGCGGCCAAATCAAAGCCTGCATCGTCGGCGCCGACCGCATAGCGGCCAACGGCGACACGGCCAACAAGATCGGCACCTACGGCGTGGCTATAGCGGCCGCCTACCACAAGATACCGTTCTACGTCGCCGCCCCGTCGTCGACCTTCGATCTCAAAATCAGGAGCGGCGCGGACATACCTATAGAGAAGCGCGGCAGGGAAGAGGTGGCGGTTTGGGGCGGCGTCAAAAAGAGCGTCCCGGACAAGGCTGAGGTGTTCAATCCGGCTTTCGACATTACTCCGGCGGAGCTGATTGCGGCCATTATCACAGAAAAAGGGGTGATTTATCCGCCGTATAGTAATATTAAAGAAATAATTCGGTAAAATCAAAATATCAAATTCAAATACCGACAATATTCGCCGCCATTAGGGCGTATTCATTACCGCAAGAGTAAGGATTCTGGCCATGAATCGCGATGTTCCACAACACACAAACGGGGAGGGTAATGATATGCAATGCGGTACTGTCCTCTTTTTTAACGACATTAGCGGTACGGGCAAGATAATGGCGGATAACGGCGCCCATGTCAGAGTGTCCCACAGGGCGCTGCAAGGCGATGGGTACAAGGTTTTGGACGAGGGGCAGCGTGTCAATTTTAAGAGCGTTCGGCGGAAGTCGGGCCTTGAGGCGCTGTTTGTGGAAATAATCGATAAGTTTTTCTGAATTTTACCAGCGGCGTTCCTTTGCAGAAGTGCGACATCAGCGAGGCGAAAGCCCGTGATGTCACGCTTGACAGGGATTGTATTGACAGTGACGGTATCAATGCCGAACGCGTATTATGCGATGACGGCATTGATGACGACGTCGTCTGTGATGATGCTGCGGACATTGGCGCGGTTTGCTGTAACGCGGCGATGTCCACAGCCCTATTGACTGCGTCTATGGCCGAGTCGAACCGGTAGACCCCGAAAACCGGCATGAACTCCGGCGGGGCTAGGCGGTGGCCGCGGTAGACGGTCGCGTACTCGTACCCAACAGACTTGGCGGCGTCCCACACTCGCTTGTTCCAACTGCCGAACGGGAACGAGAGACCGCGCACGGCGGATCCGGTGATATCCTCAAGTATCAATTTCGATTCGCGAAGTTCCTTTATCAACTCGTCGTCGCCGAGCCAGATCAGATTGGCGTGCGTGAGCGAATGGCTCCCGACCTCGTGCCCGCCGGCCGCAATCTCCCTGAGCATAGCGGCGGTTACATGCCGCGTCCTGCCGATAACGTCCCAGTCGCCCCTTTTGCCGATAAGACCGGCGACGGGGAAGATGGTGGACTTGATGCCGCGTTCCTCTAGCATGGGGTAGGCGTTGTCGTAGAAGGAGCATAGACCGTCGTCAAAGGTTATAGCCGTCGTCGGGGCGGTATTAACAATACCTGCCGTATCATCCTTTGATGATAACCGCGACGCGGCGTACTGTGATACGGTAATCATATTGATATTATTATTTTTCAAACAATCCAGTATCGCCCCGAATGTATTTTTTGATATACCGGTGAGGTTCAATTGCGGCTTATCATAGACTGAATGTATCAATAAACCGGTAACGGGCACGGTTTTTCTATCCGTACCGATATTATGGACTGACTGGGTTGATACGCGCCGCCTTTGGAGCAACGGAGTCAAAGCCGTGGCGACCGCTCCGGCGAGCAGGGGAGCGGCGGCGAATGTTGCGGCGGCGGTTATCGCGGTCATGGCGTTCATGGTCGGTCTACAGTAAAAATAATATGCGGAGGGGTTTATGGGTAAAGAAAAAGAATCGTACTTCGTATGCCCGAACTGCGGCGCGGAACTGCCGGCGGGCGCCCGCATTTGCCGTGAATGCGGTTCCGACGAAAATACAGGGTGGTCGGAGAGCACCTACTTGGACGGGATCGACCTGCCGTTCGACGAAGACGACTACGAGGAGGTCAGGGAACGTGAATTCGGCGGTAGCAAAAAAGGGCTTCATATTAGTTGGATGGCGGCGGTAGGGATTGCGGTAGTGATTGCTATGCTGATGGCGTTCGTGTGGCAGTGCTGATTAAATCAACAATCCGACCCACACCGCCACAAAGACCGGCGGGGACGCGGGAGCGGGGCTATTCTATTTCCCTACCAACTCCACGAAAATAGCCTCGACTTTCTTGGCGAAATCCCAATAACACTTGGCTTCTTCCATTGTCGGTAGGCGTCCGTCAGGCATCATGCCAATATTACCAGGATAACGCGTTACAGCATATATATCGTTAATGTCTCTAAGTATGGCTTTGTCCAAATTCCAATCTTTGATACTCTCTACTTCCGAGTACAACATCAATAGGTCATGGATTTTTTTGATTTTCTTGCCACGTTCCACCAAATAGCCCTTAAAATATTTTTCAATGGCCTGCTGGCAATGAAACGCGACTTCCCCTGTTAATTCAGCGTGGTCAATTATTAATTCCGCCGTAAGCATATCGTTTTTGGCAAAAAATACCCAACCAGACGTTTCACTTTTCATATAGAACCTTCCCTGTGCTCTCTATTTCCTCTATGAAACTATTTCCTTCTGCTTTTAGGTAGTCTATTTCGGCTTTTGAATACACAAGAACATCCATAGCGATTTTGTAACGGATATCCATGACCGCGCCTGACACAGGACGCTGCCGCGCTATCCATTCACTGAAAGTCCTCGCAATCTCGTCCGAATCCAAAATAACGGCGACGTCGAGGTCGCTGTCTTCCGTCGGGTTGCCGGCGGCGTAGGAGCCGAATAGGATGACCTTGTACGGGTTCAGCGCCTTGAGACGCTCGGTCATCTCTTCCACCAAATGCCAGTTCTTCTCTACAAGCTGCGTCATTCTGTCCCCTTTTCGCTATAATCGCAACGAATATTACCCCTATAAAGATAATATCCGCCGACCGACAATGTCAAATTATTGTTGGGGGCGGGGACGAAACGACCGGACACACTACTACGAAACTCTCCGAACGGCAGGGACGCGGGGGGAGGGAGCGACGTATCTTGAGGATACGGCGCTCCGAGAGAAAAGAACTCTTTGTTGCAGAGGGAGAGGTCAGTCGTCCCTAGCAACGCGCCGTTACTACCGCTTTGTGTAGGTATCGTTAAGCCTTCCGCCGTTGTCGGGTTTATTGCCGGTAATGGTTATGCTTTGTCCGTTTTCGCTAATGGTGATTTCCATTCCGTCACTGCGCTTCCATGTGCCGTTAAGCGTGAAACCGCCAACCTTTGTCCAAGTGTTGCTTCCGGCAGACCGCGTGTATGTTCCCGCGCCGTTGGCTATGTACTTATGATATAAATCACCGGGAAAAGAGCCTGTTCCACATTTAATATCACTTCCCTGAAAAGTAACGCTGGTAAGTTTTGCGCTGTTAGCAAAGGCACTGCCGTGGACAACAGGGCCTACGGGAATAGTAACGCTGGTAATTTCAAGACAACTACCGAACCCAGTGATGAGAGTCACAGGTCTGTTGTTGTAGGTGGCGGGAATGACCACCGCACCGCTTATATTAGTATTTAGCGGTTGGGCCATAAAATTCGACCCTGCCTGATCGATCTTCAACTTGTCCATCGTCGGCTCCTGCGCGAATACCGCGCCTGTCCCGACCAACACCATTACCGCCATCGCCGTCAACATCAACAGCGCCCGCCCCGACTTCGTTAAGATAAAGCATTTCATACGGTACTCCCCTTTCAAAAAAGTAAATGGTTAGTTAAATTTAAAATAAAAATCAATCTTCAATTACACCCCCGCCCCATCCCCCGAATTCTCCCCGCCGTGCCCCCCGTGCCTATGCTTATGCCGCATAGAGGCGTACCTGTGGATAGTCTCGTTCGCGGTATTCACGAACTCCTCTACTTCCGTCCCCGTCAACTGCCCGAGCAAGAGGTGCGCGTTGATAATATCGACGATGTGTCTGTACGATTCGTCTAAGGCGCGGCGCTCGTCCATGACGTGCGTATGCGGTTTGCCCGCGTTTTCGTGGTCGCGCTCCTGCATGAGCGACGAACACGCGTTGTTTTTCTGTTCGATTTTGAGCAGATACTGCGTAAGCCCGAGCTGCCCGACGAGGTTGTTGTACTTTTCGGACTTCAATTCCTGCACGAGGTTGTAGACGGCGCTCGTCTCCTCGCTCATGGATTTGACGGTTACGTTGCCGTAGGTATGCACTACGACCTGCACCTTGAGCGCGGCGTCGCGCAAGACGCGGTCGTAGTGTTCGCACAGCCCCGCCAAGAGTTTCACGAAGCCTTTGTAGAGTTCGTCGCGCTCTTTGTCCGCCTCTTGGATTTTGGGCGTGGTCGCGCTCATGCGGATTTTCTTGAGCGCCTCGTCGAGTTTGGCGAAGAGCGCGGTATGCGCCGTCCACAGCGCGTCGATTTTGAGGTTCGCCGCGCCCGCGCCGTTTATCAGCGCTATGATGTCGGCGTGGAACTGGAAGTGCGCGTCGTTCCGCAGGTGGGTAACGGGAACGCTGTTGATTTTCATAGATACCGCTCCTTTCTTATATGGATATAGACGTTTTTCGGGTCGATTCGGGCCTGAAACAGAGCGCCGACCGCGGTCGGGCGGGCTTTCCGGCGCTGAAAAGCGGCAAAAACCGCGGTCGGAGGGGCTTTTCGGGGCTGAAAAGCGGCATAAACCGCGGTCGGCGGGGCTTTCCGGCGCTGAAACGCGGTATAAACCGCGGTCGGCGGGGTTTTTCGGGTCTGAAATACGGCGTCAACCGCGGTTGACGGGGGTTTTGCGGTCTGAAACGCTGTGCCGACCGCGGTCGGCGCGGTGTTTGGGGTTTCGGTTATAGTATCGTCCGCGGTCGGCGGGTCTATCGAGTTTCGCGCCGAAGCGCCGCCGCCGGAAGAAAGCGTAATCGGCGCGCCCCCGTAGACAGCGATTTTAGCGCTTCTACGGCGTTTCTCGGCTGGGGGGTCAAAAATGTCTCCCCATGTCATTGGATGCGTTCTATGGGGCATATAACCCCCAAAAAAGGCTAAAAAATAGGCAGTGGGGGGGTGG
>Ga0268262_10004798_pt1 | contig 13746 bp, 11 predicted proteins | sample TergutNc150P3_FD_190354 | JGI IMG/M metagenome (GOLD analysis project Ga0268262, IMG submission 190354) | Nasutitermes corniger P3 segment gut microbial community from laboratory colony in Florida, USA - Nc150 P3 (SPAdes) (version 2) | ecosystem: Host-associated > Arthropoda: Insects >... | reverse complement strand
AGCCAGCTCCTTGGTCACAGCGATGTAAAAATGACCATGCGCTATGCCCACCTGGCCCCGGATACCCAAAGAGCGGCGGCGAAGGAGTTGGATAATTTTTTACCCTGAGCGCTTATCTTCACTTTGGAGTAAAAAAAGCGGCGGGCCGTATGGCCCGCCGCTTTTTTGTCTTGAGGCCGAGCATAATCAGCCTCTTGGAAGATAAAGACATTGTTTTACTCCAAGGGGAAATTTGACCTCGTGAAACCATTGAAAAGTAAAGGCCCGCGATATGTTTGCCGTGGAACATAGCGCAAGCCTTTTTGAAACAATGACTTCAGATGTGAAATATTTTAAGCGGCGGCGATTTTTCTAAGAACGCGACTTATTTATAACTTTGCAATAGCCCGACCTCAAATTTGTATTCAGGCAAACACAAAAAATCCACAATGAGAGTTCAAAATGAAAAATCTTTTGGCAAAAAATCCAGTCTCGTTGAGCCCAAAGGGCGAATAAGAGTTCCCCGAGGCCTTGGCGGGCCTCGGGGCCGGACGTGAAGTGGTCTCACTTCACCTGTCCGGCCTACCCACTCGCCCGTATTTTACCGTATTCATCAAGAGTCAAGAATGGCATAAAAATCCAAAGAGCGGATTTTTAATAGACCAAGCGCTTGTGAATATTTCTCCAGAGTGCGCTGACTTTTATCAATTCGGTTTGCCACATCTGAACGGCGGCGAGTTAATTAAGCGGCTGGGCCTTCTACTCTGGAGTATCAACCTCCTCCGTTTCTACGATTACTCTCTTTTTATTCCGCGACCGTTCCCTTCTTATTTAGAGGCGGATCCTTTTTATTTCTATGGCGGTTCCCTTCTTATTCCGCGACTGCTACCTTCTTATTCCCCGACGGTTCCCTTATTGTTCCGGGGTGGTTCATTTCCGTTGCCCAACATGGTATCAGCAAGCCATTGGGCAGATTGGATATGTCAGAACAGTAGGCGGCTTGAAATGGTTAGTTTATTGAGCGCTATTATTGCTTGCAGCATGGTAAAGCCGTCAAAATGAAGCGTATCACATGATATTGCTCTATGTGGTAATTAGTTATTTTTTATTAGATTCCAATTTGATCTGTCAACGATGTAATATCATACCACATAGACTGGCCCGACGGTATGGTTTACCACCGACCGAGTTCTGACCGCATAGGCTTTCTCTTGAACTAAGGCCAAACCGCTATTGCCCACAACTAACGGCCAATGCCTTTTCTCAACGTGCTTTAACGTCAATAGAATATTGTACCCCAATATATCGTAAAATAGTCAAGGCCCGTCATTTGAGGGCAAATTGGAGCATATTCGCAAAAGTTAGGCTATCGTCACCATAAAATCCATCAGGCTTCCGAGACAGGATAGAGCGACTGGTCCCAGTCGCTATCCTGGCCTCCGCCCCCGAACGCCGCCGGCGGGGGCTTATTCGCCCGGGGGCTCAACACTAAGAACAGCCAAGGCGGCCGGAGAGATTTTTTTATGCATAAATTCCACATTAAAGCCGCTCAATCAGAGTAATATTCCTAAGCGTCCGTTAAAGAAAGAAGGACATTAAGCGCACTCCAACCACGTACATAAATTTTCCAATTGGAATTTTATTGCCTCCCAATCATGGTTAAGGTCTAGTGTCTTCAAACTGATTCTATTGCCGCCAATAATCATATCCTCGTCAGGGGTGACAATTTCATCGGTCTTGGCGTAAAGTAATACGCCAGCCACCTGGCCCGTTGAGTCTTTATCGCTGTTCTTGACGTAAGAGTAAATTTGATAGAGGTTAGATGAAATATAAGTTCTGCTGTCGTAGCGCGAGTTTAACTGCATAGTCCGCCCATAATATTTCGTATCAATAATAAGACGCCTCTCACCACTTTGCAAAGTAATATCGGACTTCATTAGAGGCAGATAAGCACTTTTCTCTGTATCAGCGATATCCCAATCGATGAAGGAGGCTTTGGGCGCAAATTCTGGATGATGCCGCAAATAATAAGATAACACGAATTTTTCGTACAAGCGGTGCATTTCTTCGTCCTGAAGCCAAGTAGAGAGCTTGTGCGTTCCCGCTTCTTTAGTTAAAAGCAATCCTTTGACAGTCAATCGGCAAATGCCTATAAGCATATGGTAAGAGGAATTGTTACGGTGGCACTTTAAAGCGTCCCAACGAATTGCCGCTGGTGTGATTTCCGTGACTTGGTCGAAATATAGGAACAGTTTTAGAAGATCCTTTTTTCTTTCCGATTTCACATTCCCGTGGCGGAGCAGTAAAAGCATAACGCTTTTTAGGGCCTGATTGTGAGGCGTATCGGGTGAAAACTCATCATACACGCAGACCAGTCGTCTTTGAGTAATAGTCTGTCGTTTAATGGTTTCGGAAACTTTAATCTGTCCTCGAAGACCGGCCAGGGCTTCTTCATTTTGAATATAATCACGGTGGAGGCCTCGTTTGATTTGCGTTCTTATGCCGCAAACAAGTATCGCCGCAAACAAATCGTGGATGTTCTCAAAATCTTCGGCGGCGAGATTGGCAAAGCCGGTTTCTTTTAAAGCCTGGAAAGCATAAGAGAGCATATAGTAAATATTCTTAATTCTGATATCAGGCATTTAACGCGCTTCGTAGTCTGCTGGTCCAACTCTCCACCTTTGAAGGCTCATCAAACCAGTATTCATGTAAGAGGGGTAGTAACTCATACTCAATTACAGAAGAAAGCCAATCCTGATTAACCTCATCGTTTGTGCAGAAATAGCTGTGCCCGATGCGGTAGCCAAGGCCAAGGGAGGCATCTTCGCTGATAACCTTGTTAAGAGATTCAACCACGGCCACCAAAGCATCGAATTTCGGATTTTGAATCGTCGCTTGGCGGGCTTTAAATCCATCGGACGAAAAAGCCGGTTCCATATCGAAAAAAGCGAATCGACGGCGAAGAGCGTAATCAATCATCGCCAGGCTTCTATCTGCCGTGTTCATCATGCCAATTAGGTAAATATTGTCGGGAACGGAAAACTGCTCGTCTTTATACAAAAGCCGCAGGGAGTTTTTTTCACCGCGCTTGTCTCCTTCAATCAGCATAAGCAGTTCGCCGAAAATCTTACTGAGGTTACCGCGATTGATTTCGTCAATGATGAAGAAGTATTCATTCTCATTATCTTTTTCGGCCTTTTTGCAGAATTTATAAAATGGACCCTCGGCTAGACGGAATCCGTCACCATCGGGACGGTACCCCATAACAAAATCCTCATAACTGTAACTCTGATGGAACTGGATGATTTTAACGCGTTTTTCGTCTTTTTGGCCAATGATGGAGAAAGCCAATCTCTGGGCGGCGAATGTTTTACCCACGCCGGGTGCGCCTTGTAGAATAAGGTTTTTCTTGCGAAGTAAAAGCCCTTTCAGCGTGTCATAGCGTTCCTTGCTGATATAGACATCGAAGAGGAAATCATCTGCGGAGTAGTCGGGATTTATTTCCGGCTCATCGTCAGATTCGAAAATTTCATCGCCGACAAACAACGACTCTAATTTTTCAACATATTCAGTATATTGAGTTATATCCGTCAATGCTTTTATTGCAGCCAGCCCCGGATGCTTCCATTCTCCTTTTTGCGTCCAGTTTACTTTACGTATATGCTGAAACTCTTTTCGTTCAGAATCATAAATATATTCTGAAGTAACAATACCACGCCCCAGCACAAGAGAACGACCTTTTTTGACAAAAATGACATCACCGATTGAGATGTCATTCGCAAACTGCCACAGGGCAAGTGCATCATTCATATATGATCTATCGCCACCATCTAACTGCATCATCTTTGATTGGACTTCTAATTTAGAGGTAAACCCAGTTAATTCCCCCAGTCTGTCCCAGCCGATGCCCATAATTCCGTCATTGTAAAATTCATCCCAAAGTCGAGCCTGTTCACCGGGCGAGTAGAGCCAATAGCGACGCTTGCCGACCACTTCAACCTTGGGTTCGTCAAGCGCCGGAACGCGTTCATAACTGCCATCAATGAGGCTTTCAATGACGGCCATTTGCGTTTTAGTCACACGGAAGTTAGTTGCGCCTGGGTATGTCAGAATTTCAAGCTGCTTTGTCCTCTCATCCGCGAGCAGCACCGCACGGGAGACCTTTTCTAGTGTGAGTTTGCGTTCGATTCTGATATCAACCGCTAAATATGGTGATGTCTTTAACGCCTCCCCGCGATTGTATGGGTCGTTAAGATTCGGCTCTCGCATTTCTGGGGCACACATAATTGTACCAGAGGCAATGATACCGCCATCAGTGCCGGACAACCAGATATACGCCCGGTCGCCGTTTTTTATTTGCCTTTTATATTGGTTTACCGCCCAAGTCAATGAGTCTAGGGCTTCAACCGCCGCGATGACATCGTAATATTTTGGGTTGCCCTGAAATATCCAAGCGGATAGTTCGCCCTGTTCTTTTAGGAACTTTGCATATAAAATCAAGCTGTTGGAATAGGCTTTGTTGCCCGCCGCCATATCAATTTCAGCAAAGTTGGGCGCGGCGAGAATGGTTTGATGCACCTCCTCGAACTCGTCCGCCGAAGTGTAAAAGAACAAGTCCGAGTTTACAGAGTCGCCGAGCCCCAGTTTAGCGGTTGCGTTCTTCAAGGCGGAAGCGTAGGTAATAATAGTACTCGGGCTGTAATTTTCACCATTTGGTTTTTTTTGAGTTTTCATCCAGGTTTGAAAATCAACTTTGAGATTGACATTGCTGACCGCCTTGCCGCTCCAATCTGAGGGAAGATTGGGATGCTTGGCATCCAAGAACGCCTTCAATAATTGTAAAGAGTATAAATAGCCATTGGCCAGCTCATCCGGGCGTTTAGAACCCCTGGTGCTTGCCAGGTAATCCCGTATCTTGTCGCGGGCGGCCAGTAAGGATTCCTCGTTTACAAGGCTGGCCCAAAAATCAAAGCCGACATTATAGTTTAAGGCAAAAAAAGCATCTGAGCAACGAGCGGAAAACGTATTCTCGTTCCATTGGGGGTTGGTTTCACGTAAATAGGCTTTAAAGTCGTTGCGTAGATTTCTCAGTTGGTCAACACTAATTGTATCTTTCATATCGGTAGCCTCTTGTTATTTCGATTAACGGGCGTGTGACCGCAACGAGGTATTTAAAGTCCTAATTGAAATTACAACATAAGGAAAATAAAAAGTCAAGCACCATGATTTCAATATGTTATGACAAAAAGAAGGAGGGCGGTTATTGTCGATTTGGCTTTTAGGCAAGGGATTTTGGGCCTGGACTTGAAGCGAGCGGCGGTTTTAAATATAATGCCAGAAAATCAACAATAAGGAGAAGGCATGACCAAAGCCGAATTTGTGGAAAAACTGGCTCACGAGACCGGCCTAACTAAAACCCAGGCCAAAGAAGTGCTTGAATCATTTATAGCCCAGACGACCAAGACCTTGAAAAAGGTAGGCCGCGTTGCCATGTCTGGCCTTGGTGTTTTTACAGTAGTTAAGAGGGCCAAACGCACCGGCCGCAACCCTCGCACCGGCGATGCTGTGACCATAAAGGCCCATAAAGCTGTCCGCTTCCGGCCGGCCAAAGCCTTGAAAGACGCTGTCGGCTGAAATAGGGGGACGGCTCGGCCGCACAACAATATTTATGGCGGTTTCCAGTTGGCCCTCCAATTCCATAGCCGCCGCCCTTTTTCATCATTTTGGTGAAGCGTTACTTCCTCTAATGGGCAGTTGCAAAGCAAAGGCCAAGCGGGTTATAATATTACATCAGGTTGCTTTGGGCGCGCAAAACTCGTTCAATCCGCAGTTCCCCTAACCGCAAGAGCGGCAGACTCCACCACCCAAAGGACCATCCGTTATCCCAAATGGTCCTTGGTTATCACCGGCGAATTCTGTACTATACCTGTACAAAACTGCAATTTTGAATGTCCAATAATAACGCGCCAATCTCTACAGTCTTTGCCAATAAACACATTTAGAAGATTGATTGAAAATTTTTGTACAGCGGAGTGAGTCCACAAACGGCTTCACCGTTTGGAACGCCGCCGGCCCCTGGCAAACTCTTGGCCTACAAGGAGCAGGGGCCGACGACCATTGTGCGGATACGAAAATGACGAAACTCGGATACGGGTTATACATGGCCTTAAAACATTCTCCCGGAATCTTCGGAGATGGTGGTGTGTGCTTCCGGCTGGTCTGATGGGCCGGATTCAAATACGCCGGGAATCACAACCTGTGCGGCTGTGGTTTCATCTGGCGGAGCGGCCTTAGACTCGGGGGGATCTGCCTTAGTCGTTTCGGCGGAGGTTTCCTTCTCCCGCCCGGCTTGGTATTCGCTCAGATAGCGATTCAGGGTCGGAGGCTTGATGACGATTTCCTGCTTGGCCAGGGCGGCCGCCAGTTGCTTGACGGAAAAGCCCAGTTCCTTCATCTCCGTCAACTTGGGTGCCATGAAGAAGATGGTCTCGCGTAAGGAAAATTCCCGTTTCACGGACGGGTTCAGGCGGTCCGGACGAAGCCGGGAGAGATTGTCAAGAGCGCTTTGAATATGCTTCGTGGTGAAAGACATGGCTATTCCCTTTCTGCCTCGGTTGAGGCGATGGCCATTGATGCCGGCTTTTGGGGATTAGGTTTACGAGACTTGGGCGGCCCGGCCAGAGAGGCAAACCAGACCACCACCTGTTCGCGGGGGTAACAAACCTTCCCGGCGAAAACCAGGCGGCCGGCCGGGCCGCGCCCTTTACAATCAAGGTTGGCCAAACTACGGGGCTTGAAAATGCGGATGCGCTCCGACACTTCCTCGCGGGTGGGGAACTCTGAAAACTGCTCCCAGAGGCGAACATAAGGTTCGCCCAGGGCGATGATGGAGAGAGGGATTTCAGACATAGGGCAACGCTCCTGTCAAATTAGGGTTGACGATGAATCGGCGTTGCGCTATTCTGGGAATTGCCATGTGTCCCAAAGCTGTATGACAGTTCCCGTGGCAACGCCGCCCTGATTGACGCGCCAACGTCAATCAGGGCTTTTTCTTGGCCGTAAAACCGCTATGGTTTCAAACAGCCAGCAAATCTAAAATAGCATAGACCAAAATTTTTTCAAGATAAAAAAGGCTTATTAGCTGATTTAATTGATAAATCGGAAATTTGCGCCGATTTATCGGCAGTAATTTCCGATTAGGTTTTCAAGATGGCCGGTGTTTCCGTTGGGTCACTTATCTTTTGCCTCCTCTGACGGCTTTACTATGGACCAAGCGGCGGGGTTTAAAAATGCGAATACGCCCCGTTACTCATAACTATCATAAATATGATGGCGAGAAAAGACATTTCGCATGAAATTATTTCAGTTCAAAGACAGTAGCGAAACATATCTTGATCTGAAAAATATTAATGCGGGTATAGTGTTCACCTGGAAGTAATAGTCAGGAAAAGAGAGTATGCCCATAGGAATTCAATTCCTACGAAGAACCTTGCCGCAATTCAGGCATGTTACCTGAATGATTTTCCTGTCCTTGCCCCATCTGAAGCCCCATGCTATTGCGCCGCCAATCCCCCCCACCGACGCAACCCCAGAGTCGCCGCCGGAAATGATAAAGGTGATGATAGCTGATATTATATAACCCCATATCGCGCCCTTTAGGGTAAAGCTCTTTATTTGCGGCTTAGTCCAGTTCAATTTGCCGCAATCCGGGCAAGGAGACTCATTGTCATCCTCCTTCTGGCTGTTGATGCTTTCTGGTTTTGGCGTGGCCGTTGCCGATTCTTGCACGGCATACCCGCAACTTGGGCAGAGCGTGGCCTTGTCGGATATTTCTCTGTTGCACTCCGGGCAGTTAATCAGCGCCATAAAGCCTCTCCATTATGCCGTCAAAGCGGCTACCGGCCTGACTTGGAGTTGGTATTTTGTCGTTATTGAACAAACTGCCGCCTCCTTTACTTTGTAATGATGACAATAAACGCGCCCGGCTTATTATCGACTGAACCCACCTTGAAGTTTATTTCTTCAATAATTTCTTCGACAACGTCCCCTTTATGACCGACCATCGCCGAACAAATTTTAAGACCACTCTGACTGGATAGAGTGCGTGAATTCACCACACGCACCTTAGTCCAGTCAGCTTGCTCTTGGAGGATCTCCGCCAGAGTTTTTTTGACCGCCGCGGCTGAACATCCAGGCATATTATCCTCCAAAACCAGCTTATCCAGCAGCATGGAGGGGAAGCCCATGAGGAGGAAGCATAATAGGGCCGACGCGACGCTGGTGCCGCCGCGCTTCCGCAAGATATTTTTCGCCTGCTCCAGGTCACCTTGGGCTATGGACAAGGCCCTTTTTATTTCAAGTCCTGTGGCGCGCCAAAGCCATTTCGTCCCCAGTAGGCCGCCCGTCAAAAAAACTGCGACCCAACAAGCCACCACTAACCCGGCATGGGATTTAATAAAATGAAAACATACTGCTGGCAGAAGTGACAAGACGACCAAAAAAACCAATACAGGCCAGTAACGGTAAAGTTTGCGGGCAGCCAGCCAGAGTCCGGGGAAAAACGCCGCCAAGACATTGAAGCCTCCCGAGCCGCCGGCGTCCAGCTTGGCCATCTTTTTGGCGTATTCTTCACCAAAGTCCTGGAGATAAACTTCACGCAAGTTGGTCAGTTCGGTCTGAGAAAGTCCCGGCACCGTCCCCCCGACTCCGCCGCCCACTGTTTGGTTTGAAGCACTTGCAAAAGTCATTATCGCACCCTCCATTTCATGCAAAGTTGGTTACTTTGTCATATTAAGCCGCACATATGGCGGCCCGGAAAAACAAAGGCCCAGATTTAGGCTGAAAAGATGATTTTCATTCATCCCCTAAAAACCGCGCCTCAAAACCTGCGTCAGTCCCGAGGAATGCGCCCAAGGGACTGCTCAAGCCGGACGAGCCATACCTGGGACGTTCGGAATTTTCTCTGTTGCGCTCCGGGTAATTAATCAGCGCCATCGGGGGCCTCTTTAAGGCTACTCTTTATGGAATTCAGCGCCAATCGGTAAAATGCGCTCCATTTTTCCAGATCGTCTCCCTTAGTTCCCAGGGGTAAGGTTCTAATCTCCAGCCCCAAGGCATACATCAGTTCACAAATTTCAGCCTCCGGTTCATCGCCGTTGCGGCAGAAATAGACAATCTTATTTTTCGGAGCCTGGGGATGCCGCAGTTGATATTGAAGGCGATAGGTCAACAGCCACCACAAGTCTATTTCCATGAAAGACAAAGAGAGCCCGATGATGTATATATGGTGGGTAAAAAAAAGGGTAAGCCAAGAAGTGGGTTCCTGTTCCCTATTTTCCAGAAAACGGTTTATATAAGTCCTTCCAGGCAATTCTCTATGGGGCTTGGTCAGAAGCTGACGCATGGCGGCCATTTGAGCGCAGTAGTGTTCAAAGCCCAGGCAGATTGATTCAGGTGCCCCGATTTCCCCGTGAATATGCCAGACGACTTTGGCGGTTTCTCGTGAAGAATGGCCGTCCGGCGTTATCTTGCGGTATAGGGAATAGAGCTTTTCCTTGGTTTTTTCCGGTGACTTCTCGCGACGGAATTGCGGGTTGACGGCTTTTTCCAAATTGTAATCATAGTTGGTGGTCAGAATGTGTTTGACCGGCAGGGTGGTGAAGTCTTTAAGCAAAGGCCAAACATTGACCGGTGGAAGTATATTTTCAAGCCAATCCCTAATTTGTTGTTTCAACAAACTTTTAGAAACGGTCTCTTTGCCATGTTTTATGTTTCTCTCGCTGTAAATCCTTTCAAACTTCAAAGGCCAGGAAGGTTCGCTGTCACCTGATTTCCCCCGGTTTGTCCTTTTGCCGTCGGCCAGAAAGTCCATCAAGTCGGGCAAATCCAATGTTACGGCGAGCCGGTTCAAACCATTGCCCAACAACAGGGAGCTTTTCATAATTCACCATTAAATAATCTTTTCTTGCTGACCGTATCCCCCTCATCCGCAGCAAAAACTGGATTTGACGCCTTCGGCTTGGGTCAGTAGGGCCAAAAGGAAAAAGCAGCAGAAGCAGACGGCATATTTACGCATAGCCGTAAAATTCCAAAGCCCTCGCCACGTCTGACATGGCAGAAAAGCCGCGCCAAGAGTAGGAAATATTTTTTTAGCGGAGAAGGTGGATTTGGAGGCGAGTAATGTGGAGAACAATGCTGCCATTGAGCACCTTCCAGCATTTCACTGGATGGCCGCTCAATATTTAAGCGGCCGGGCGCTAACTACAGCTCGTAAAACTGCGGACGTATTCCCAGTATGGTATTGTATTCAGCTTAAGTTTTACAGATTTCACGGACTTTCCCAGCCTGTCATAATTCCTTTAACTTAATTAGAAAATCAATGATTTATGCTAAGTCGGCCGCAATTTTACATCATCGCTCGACCTTGCATATAAAGCAAAAATGCTGTACTATTTCTGTATAGACCTTTCCCATGATTGTCTCCGGCCAAGGCCGGGCCGAAAGGAGAACGCGCTATGACTACCTGCTGGATTCGGGCCGCACGCGGCGTCCGTTATCGGGAACACCCCACCCGAAAGCAAGGCAAACGCCCTGACCGCTATTGGACCATCTTTTATCGCTTCCAAGACAAAAATTTCTTTGAGGGCGTGGGCTGGTGGAGTGATGGCGTTACCCAAGGCGAGTGCGAACGTATTTTGACCCGCCTGAAGGAAAATCAGCGTTGGGGGCAAGGGCCGCAGACCTTCAAAGAAATGCGCGGCACACCCGGCGCGTCCGGCGAATCCACCATTGAAAGCGAAGCCGCAAGCGATGACCTGACTTTGGCTGAGTTTTTCGAGAGTGAATATTTGCCCAAGGCCAAGATAAATAAAGCCCCTTTCACCGTTTACAAGCAAGGCCTGGATTTGCGGACCTGGCTGGCCCCTTTGGCCAATAGGCCCTTGAAGTCTATCACGACCGCCGACTTGGAAAATCTGGTGGTCACGCCCATGATGGCGGCCGGAAAGTTGCCCGGCACTATCAAGTCCGCCTTAGACACCTTTTGCGTAGTCTGGTACACGGCCAAGCGCTTATCGCTGGTCAGCGGGGATAATCCGGCGACCAATGTAAAAAGGCCCCGCCGGGATAGTAAAAGAGTGAGATTTTTGACCCGGGTTGAAGCAAATAGTCTTTTGGCTATCCTGAAAGAACGCTCAATGGATGTTCACGACATGGCTCTTTTGTCGCTATTCAGCGGTCTGCGTCTGGGCGAGTGCGCGGCTTTGACCTGGGCGGAGGTTGACTTCGAGAATGGTCTTATTTTCATCAAGGACACCAAAACGGGCCGTAATCGTCACGCCTACATCATTGCCGAAATCCAGGAGATGCTTAATCGCCGTCAAGCCGGGCAAAAGAAAACGGCCCTGGTTTTCCCCAATTTTTACAAGTCCCAGATTTGGGCGGTATATAACAAGGCGGTGAAAGACCTGGGCCTCAATGACGGCATCACCGACCGGCGGCAGAAGCTGGTTTTCCACTCTCTGAGGCACACTTTCGCCTCCTGGCTAGTGCAGATGGGCAAGCCCTTGTACACCGTCAGTCAGCTTCTGGGGCACAGCGATATAAAAATGACCATGCGCTACGCTCACTTGGCTCCCGACACCCAAAGAGCAGCGGCGAAGGATTTGGAGAATTTTTTAAACTGAACGGCGTTTGGAATAATCTTCACTTTGGAGTTAAGGACAGCGGCGGGCTATTCGGCCCGCCGCTTGTTTTGGGCTTGAGGCTGTCCACAATTGGCGTTATGGATTACAAAGTTATTCTTTTACTCCAAGGGGAACGCGTCTCGTGAAACCATTGAAAAATAACACCTTGCGTGATGTTTCTTGTGGAACATAGCGTACGCCCTTGTGAAACAAGGGGTTTAACCAGGCGCAATTTTTGGCTCCTGGCGTTTTTTCTGTGACTGCGACTTATTCATCACTTTGTAATAATCCGGCCAAAAATATGCACTCGGGCAAACACAAAAAATCCAATATGAGAGTTCAAAATGGAAAATTTTATGACCAAAAAATCCAAAACAGGTTCCTGAAAGAAAGAAGCTGGTATAAGCAATATTCATTTCTCGTTGAGCCCAAAGGGCGAATAAGAGAACCCCGAGGCCCGGAGGGCTTAGGGGCAGGACGTAAAGTGGGCTCACTTTACCTGTCCTGCCATCGGTTTCAGGCAAATTATAGGCTAACTTTTAAGAACAAACGCCAATATCGCCCAAATCGACGCAGATCATCCAAGTTCCGGCATTATAGTTTTCATTGGGCCAATTTCGTAAAAATTGGAGAGTTGCCGTCGTGGTTCGTCCTTAGAGGATTTTAGTGGACATCTATCTTTTGAAGTAGCCCGACCTGGTCATTTCAGAGTACATTGAGAAAAAAAATAGTTCGTCCTATGATATTTTCATCCACTTGATAAAATCCATTAACGAGACTATAATTTTATTTTCGGAATAAACACAAGGAGGCCATCCCTATGAGCGCTAAACCTCACCTCGGCAAGTTGGAACGTGTCCCTCTCCGCGAAGTCTGGAAACACGAAGCAGGCGACTTCACCCCTTGGTTGGCCGAACCAGATAACCTAAATACTTTGGCTGACGAGTTGGGCATCAGCGAATTAGTGCTTATTAATACCGAGTACTGTGTCGGCGACTTCAAACTTGATATACTATGCGCCGATGGCGATGATCAGGTCATCATTGAAAACCAGCTAGAAAAAAGCGACCACACCCATCTGGGCCAACTAATCACCTACGCGGCCGGGATCGGTGCTAAGAAAGTCATCTGGATAGCCGAATCATTTCGGCCAGAGCATACCACAGCCCTTCAGTTCATTAATGATAACACAACAGAGGCCCTAAATTTCTTCGCGGTTGAAGTTGAACTGTGGAAAATAGGCGCTTCACCCTTGGCCCTAAAATTTAATGTCGTGGTCAAGCCCAACGAATGGGCCAGATCGGGTCGAGATCAGGCTCGCTTGGCTCAGGCTAAATCCCCGGCCGGACAGCTTTTGCAAAAATTCTGGCTGACCCTTATCGACCACTTGGCTGTCAAGGCCCCTCAAATCCGCCCCCACAAACCTCGCCCACATGCCTGGCTCATCAATTCCATCGGTCGGGCCGGTTTTTTCTTAAATGTCGTCGCCAGCGCCAGAGAACAGCGCCTCAGCGTCGATCTCTGGATGTCGGGAGCGGATGCTAAGCAGCATTTCAAAAATCTCCTGACCCAAAAAACGGAGATTGAAGCCGCGCTAGGCTTCGACTTGGAGTGGCAAGAACTACCTGACTCCAAAGCTTCCCGCATCACTTCCTGGTATCCCGAAGCTTCTCTTGAAGATGAAGAACGCTGGCCGGAATACATTGATTGGATAACCAATCGACTCCTCAAAATGGATACAGTCCTGCGCCCCTTTGTGAATGACTTGCGTTGACCGCTCAGCCTATAATATATTCTTGCCCCCTCTGCCGGTTGAACAAGTCCTGACCTCCGGCAGAGCCTAGGTTTTAACTCGTATCCGATTTCCGATCTTTTCGCCTCTGAACAATGGTCGCCGGCCTCTAGTCTTTGTCCGCCAATGGTTTGGCAAAGGACGGTGGCTTTCAGAACGGTGAGAGCCGTTTGTGGACCCACTCCACAAAAGCTACCGCTTTTGCTTCGCGGGCTCCGGCCTACCGGCCGGAGATTGAAGGCGTTGGATTACACCTACCGGCGATTTTGAAGATACGCGCCTTTTACAGGT
>Ga0268262_10004797_pt1 | contig 13747 bp, 18 predicted proteins | sample TergutNc150P3_FD_190354 | JGI IMG/M metagenome (GOLD analysis project Ga0268262, IMG submission 190354) | Nasutitermes corniger P3 segment gut microbial community from laboratory colony in Florida, USA - Nc150 P3 (SPAdes) (version 2) | ecosystem: Host-associated > Arthropoda: Insects >... | reverse complement strand
GTACTGTAATGGCCAGTTATGCCTTTAACGATCTTAAAGCCAGAACAGCCGTTATCGTTCAGGAAATTTCAAACGATTATTCGGTAGGGTTGGCGAAGTTCTTCGTTGACACCTTTGTCCAGCTTACCGGAAACCCCAACGCGATTCTTGCTACGGTAAACTACAACACAGGCGATCAGGATTTCAGCGCCCAGCTCACCACCGTTCGCGCCCAGAACCCGGACGTGATTTTTGCTCCCGGGAACTATACCGAATCGGCGCTGGTTATTAAGCAGGCCAGGGAGCTTGGCATTAACACGCCGATAATCGGCGGCGATACCTGGGAAACCCCTGAGTTTATCGATGTAGGCGGCGACCGCGTGAACGGCTCCGTTTTCTCAACCTTCTTTGCCGCCGAATTCGCTGGCACTCCCCAGGCAAAAACCTTCCTTGAAGAGTACACCAAGCAGTACAACAAGGAACCCGCCGCGGTTACAGCCCTGGGCTATGACGGCTATCTGGTTGCCCTTGACGCCATCAAGAGGGCTGGCTCTATCGACCCGGCGAAAATCCGCGACGCAGTTGCCAAAACCGCCAACTTTATCGGCGCGACAGGGACTACAACCCTTGACGCAAACGGCGACGCCACCAAGAGCGCCTACATCAAGGGTGTGGAGAACGGCAGGTTTGTTTTCAAGACTATCGTTAATCCGTAGTTGTATGGAAAGAAAGACGGCGTGAGTGACATAGCGTGACTGGTATCGATCAGTTTTTACAATACTTGGTCAGCGCCCTGGCCCTGGGGAGCCTGTATGCCTTGATAGCCATTGGCTATACCATGGTGTACGGGATCCTCAGGCTGATTAACTTTGCCCACGGCGAGGTATTCATGCTGGGCGGCTACATCGCTTTTTACGCCGTTACTGTTTTTTTGATGCCCTGGTGGGCAGGGTATATTGTGGCGCTGGGCCTTACGGGAATCTTTGGCGTTGGCCTTGAACGGGTGGCTTACCGCCCGCTCCGCCATTCGCCAAGGATTTCGATTATGATCAGTGCCATCGGGGCGTCCTTCTTAATGCAAAACCTCGCGATTGTAATTTTTGGCGGAAGGCCGAAAGGTTTTCCCATTCCTGAAATATTTAATAAGATAGTAAAAATACACACCGCTTCTGTGGTTAATGTCAGCATAATTATCCCTGCCATAACCGCGGTATTATTGGCAATACTTTTGATAATCGTACATAAAACAAAAACAGGCATGGCCATGCGGGCTGTCGCGACGGATCTTCCCGCAGCCAGGCTTATGGGAATAGACGTAAATAAAATTGTCTCGTTCACTTTCGGAACCGGATCGACTTTAGCCGCTATTGGGGGAGTAATGTGGGCGTTGAAATATCCCCAGCTCAACCCCTCAATTGGAATGATTCCGGGACTTAAATGCTTCATTGCAGCAGTCATCGGCGGTATAGGAAATATTTCCGGCGCGGTGCTGGGCGGATTGCTTTTGGGCTTAATTGAAATCATGGTGATTGCCGCCCTTCCTACCCTGACTGGTTACCGTGATGCTTTCGCTTTTATCTTGTTGATAATTGTATTGCTTCTAAAACCATCCGGGCTTTTGGGCAAAAACCAAATAGAAAAGGTGTAATAGATGGTTCAATCGAAGGCATTATCAAAAAAGCAGAATAATATATATACCCTCATTTTACTTCTTGTCCTTGCCGTGTTTGTAATTATTGCCGACAAATTTTTCAGCTCGTTTGTTTTGCGTATATTTAATCTCTGCGGCATTTACATCATCCTGGCGCTTTCCCTCAATTTGATTAACGGCTTTACCGGGCTTTTCTCCCTCGGCCATGCCGGCTTTATGGCACTCGGGGCGTACACAAGCGCCATTCTGACGATGAGCCCTGCTTCAAAGCAGATGAATTTTTTCCTTGCTCCGATTGTCGCGCCATTGGCGAATATTAGCCTTCCTTTTATTCCCGCCCTGATCGTTGCGGGCCTCCTGGCAGGATTGGCGGGCTTTCTTGTAGGCGCACCCGCGCTGCGTTTGCGTGACGATTACCTTGCAATTGCTACCCTGGGTTTTTCGGAAATAATCAGGGTGGTTATAACGAATTTGCAGTCTGTCACCAACGGCGCTTTGGGCCTTAAAGGACTGCCCAGGTATTCAACGACTTATATGATCTGGGGCGTTGCGTTTATTTCGGTCGTGTTTATCATTGCGCTTGTGAATTCGGCTTTCGGGCGCGCCTGCAAAGCTGTAAGGGATAACGAAATTGCCGCCCAGGCTATGGGAATTAACGTAGCCAGAATAAAAATAACAAGTTTTACGATAGCCAGTTTTATGGCGGGCATAGGCGGCGCAATGCTGGGGCACATGTTAAGCACGATTGATCCCAGAATGTTTACCTTTACCCTTACGTATAACGTTTTGCTCATAGTAGTTCTTGGAGGAAGCGGCAGCATTTCAGGATCGATAATTGCGGCGATTGTCGTAACAATTTCCATGGAAGCCCTGCGCTTTCTCGATGGCCCCCTTAATTTTCTCTTTTTCCGCACACAAGGTTTGCCAGGTTTGCGGATGGTTGTGTTCAGTATCCTTTTGCTGTTGGTAATTATTTTCAGGCAGCAGGGCCTGATGGGAAACCGCGAATTATCCTGGGAGATGGTTATCAATTTCAAGTCAAAGCTTCCCAGGTTTAAAAAGACGAGGGCCGCCTGATGCTTCGCACGGATAAGGTGACCATGCAGTTCGGCGGCCTTACGGCTGTTTCCGATTTTTCAATAAACGTGAAAGACGGTGAGATCGTCGGGCTTATTGGGCCTAACGGTGCGGGCAAAACTACGGCCTTCAACATGATTACTGGCCAATACACACCCACCAGTGGCCAGATTTTTTTTGAAGAAAAAAATATCACCGGCAAGAAACCCCACATAATAACGGAAGCGGGCATCGCCAGGACTTTTCAGAACATCAGGCTGTTCAGCAAAATGACGGTTATAGAAAATATCCTTGCCGCCTGCACCCTTCGCGAGAAACCAGGTCTGTTTGAGTCGGTTCTGCATCTGCCGGCTTACAAAGCCAAAGAAAAACGCTCCCTGGAATTTGCCAGGGAGATGCTCGCCTCGGTCGGCCTTCTGGAAAATCAAAATGACAACGCCGTGTCCCTGCCTTACGGCAAGCAGCGCCGCCTTGAGATTGTCCGCGCCCTGGCAACCCGCCCCAAGCTCCTTTTGCTTGACGAACCTGCTGCCGGAATGAACCCCCAGGAATCAAACGAGCTGATGGACTTTATTGTAGCCGTGCGCGACAAGTTCAGGATTTGCGTTTTGCTTATTGAACATCACATGCAGGTAGTGATGGGTATCTGTTCGCGCCTTTATGTGCTTGACTACGGGCTTACCATCGCAGAGGGGCCGCCTCATGAGATCCAAAAAAATAAAAAAGTAATTGATGCCTACCTGGGGGTGGGATGATGCTGAAACTGGAAGGGCTTTCTGTTTTTTATGGCGGTATCCACGCCCTGCGGGGAATCGACATGGAAGTTCCCGATGCCCAAATTATCAGCCTTATCGGCGCGAATGGGGCGGGCAAAAGCACCATGCTCAACACGATTGTGGGCCTTGTTAAGCCTGCTTCCGGAAAAGTCATTTGGGACGGCGAGGACATTACAGGCGCAGACCCAAAGGACATTGTCTCGCGCGGCCTTGTAATGGTTCCTGAAGGCCGCCGCATTTTCCCGAATCTAACTGTTAACGAAAACCTGACCCTGGGCGCTTACTCCAGAAGCGACAGAGAAAACATCGAAAAAGATCGCGAAAGGTGTTTTGAGCTTTTCCCCCGCCTTAAAGAACGACACAGGCAGCCGGGTGGCACGCTGTCCGGCGGCGAACAGCAGATGCTTGCTGTTGCCAGGGGCTTGATGTCCCAACCAAAAATACTGATGTTGGATGAGCCAAGCCTTGGGCTTGCGCCTATTGTCTCAAAAATGATCTTTGACATTATCGGAGAAATTAACCGGAACGGGACTACCATTCTGTTGATTGAGCAAAACGCCCGCGCTGCGCTTGAAATTGCCAATTACGCCTATGTGCTGGAAACCGGTGTAATTACCATGCAGAACATTGGCGCGGAGCTGCTGAAGGACGATGGGATACGGCGAGCTTATCTGGGCGAAGGATAAATCATAATTTGTCGTTCCATTACCGCAAACGGCTTCAAGCTTAGTCTGATTCATTCATATAAATTATAGTTTTTTTCAGATTTTCTTAATAAATAAATTTAGTGCCTGTATTCCCAAAAGTACCACAGATGTAACGACAATACCGGAAGTTATTATACCCAATAAAACCGCGAGCATTGTTTTGCGTTTTGAAAGGCCAAGAACCCACGCGCCCAAGGTGCCGGTCCAGGCTCCGGTTAGCGGCAAAGGGATCGCAACAAACACCGCGATGCCAAGCCAGCCCCAGCGCTCTACGTTTTTGTGGAGTTTGTTTCGCGCACGTTCGATAAAGCGCTCAAAGAAGTTTTTGTACCAGTTCATCTTTAGAAAAAGCTTATGGAGGGTGGAAAGGAAAATCCAGCAAGCCGGTGCGACCAGGGCGTTGATTAAAACAGCAATGACGAATGCGAGGTACCATGGCAAGCCATTGGCGATTGCGAATGGGATTGCGCCGCGCAGTTCAGAAATTGGAAGGAAAGAAAGAAAAGCGATCCAGAAATAAACGCCGAATTGAGTCATGGTGGCTAATTATACCACATTGTGATATGTTGAAGCCATGATGCATAGTATGCGAAGAAAAGATCGGGAGCAGGATGAGGATTTTGCCCTTACTGTAGCGGACAAATGCGCTTATGCTACGATGGCGACTGTGAACGTTGATGGAACTCCTTACTGTATCCCCATTTCTCCAGCCAGGGAGGGGCAGTGGCTTTATTTTCATTGCGCCCATGAAGGGCACAAAATCGACAACCTCCGCCAGCGAAATAAGGTATGCGTTTCCTGCGTGAGCGAGCAGGAAGCTATCCCTGGAAAATTCACCCTGAAATACAAGTCCGCTGTGATTTTCGGCACGGCTACGGATGTTACGGACCGCGAAGAAAAGATCCACGCTCTGAATTTGATCTGTAAACGCTACACTCCGGGTAACATGGCCGCTTTTGATGAATCAATTGAGAAGCAATTGGACACAACCGCGATCTGGAAAATCCATATAGATGAAATCAGCGGAAAAGCAAGATTGAGATGAAAACAGATGAAACGACATTCACCTTGGTAACGGAAACCCCTTTGGGGAAAATTCAAGCCACCGCCAGGGGAAATGCTCTGACAGGCCTTTGGTTTATCGGGCAGAAATATTTCCCCACCGGAACTGAAGCCTGGAGTAGCCAGCCTGATCATCCTGTTTTTATCTCGCTTAAAAGCTGGCTTGAGGATTATTTTGGCAAAAAGAAACCAAAGGTAAAAATTCCGCTGACACCTAGCGGGACGGATTTCCAGCAGGCTGTATGGAAGCTGCTCCTTGAAATACCTTATGGAAAGACAAGCACCTACGGGGCTATAGCGTCACATCTGGCCGCTGCTGGTAAAAAAGCATCCGCCCAGGCCGTAGGCGGCGCTGTAGGGCACAATCCCATCTTGCTATTAATTCCCTGCCACCGCGTCCTTGGGTCCGATGGGAGCCTGACCGGCTATGCAGGCGGCATAGAGAAGAAAAAAGCTTTATTGGAACTTGAAAAGCATATGCATTAACTTAATTCTCAATATTTCTCACAAAGGCACAAAGCTCACAAAGGACACAGAGGAAAATATAAATTTTACTAATTTCTCAGCTTTTGTATAACAAAAATACTGAAGGGTAAATCGGAATTTACAGATTTAGCCCAGAACTCCGTGTTTCTTTGTGTACTTTGCGCCTCCGTGAGAGGTCTTTTTGGATCGATCTATTTCTTAAGTTAACGCATATGACTTGAAAAGGGTAATGGTTAGTGTTGGTTCTTGGTTAATAACCTTAGACACCAAGTGAGTGTATTTTGAAAAGATACCTGTCCATTAGAATCTGTTCCGGAAAAGAAGAAGAAGACCTGAGAAGCATGTCATATTCGGCGGTAAGAGCAAGACAGGCTTCCGCTCTGGTTGTATCGTAGCGCCTGCCGGCTGCGGAGTAGTCGCGTTTTGCTCCGGGAGAATACACGCCGATTTTTCTGTATTCTTCATCGCCGCCGCCTGATTTTTTAACGGCGATGTAACTGATCAGTTTTCTAAAGCAGGATGCGAGGGCAGCGAAAATCGCGGGGGGGGCTTCTTTGGCTGCCAAAAGCATCCTTGAGGATTCAAGGCTTCGGGAAAAATCCCCTGCGGCAATCCGCGAAAAAAGGGTAAAAGGCGATTCTTCCCTAGTATGGGAAAGCCATTTCTCGGCTTCTTCTCCCGTGATCTCCCTGTCCTTGTCAAGAAAAACTGTGAGCCGCGAACATTCCCGCTTAAGGGCTTCCGTGTTGTTCTCCACCAATTCAAGGATGGTTTCTGTTCCGTCTTTGCGGATTCTGAACCCTTCCCGCCTGAAAAACGTTTCGACCCATTCCGCTTTTTTGCTGTCTGAAAGCTCCCAGAAAATCCGTTTGTTGGCTGGCGCGATGATCTTTTCCAGCGTCCTGGAAATGCTTGTTTCCTCTGAAATTAATATTACAAAACTGTTGTCCGCCTGGGACTGGAGGCAGGAAGAAAGCAGGTCTATGTCTTCTTTTTTTTTGATTTCTTCGGCGCACTTGACGCAGAATAGCTGAGAGTCGGCAAAAAGGGAGCCGTTGCGCATGGCGGATACCATGATGGAAACTGCCGTTTCTCCGGCGTAGTAAACGGTTTCCTCAAGCTCCCCGCGCTGCGAAAGGTTTTTTCTTATTTGGCTTATCGCGGCCTGTTTCTCTCCGATTTCAGGTCCAAGAAAAAGCCAGGAGCCGCTGTTTTTATCCATTGTTAGGTGCAAGCGTCAGGCGTAAGAACGGAGAATGTGCGCCAGCCGTCCAAGGACACGCACATCACGGCTGCAATAAATGGGGGAGTATTTTGGGTTTTCAGGCTGGAGCCTAATCCTGGCGCTTTCGCGGTAAAAAGTCTTAATGGTAACCGCCTCATCCAGCATGACCACGGCAATCTCACCGTTGCGTACCGTGTTTTGCTGTTGAATTACCGCGATATCTCCGTCCATTATTCCCGCGCTTTCCATGGAATCCCCCTTTACCTTGAGGGCGAAATATTTCGCGTTGCCGCTTAAAAATGTCCGGTGCATCTTGATGGAACCGTCCATGTTCTCAAGCGCGAGTATGGGCCGCCCGGCAGCTACAGTTCCAAGAATCGGTATTTCCGCGAAATCCTCTTCATCTCCTGACCTTACCAGCTCCAGGGTTCTGTATTTTTTATCCCCCTGTTTTAGAAGCCCCTTTTTCCTGAGGGCCGCAAGATGGTCGGAAGCCCCTTTTATTGAGATGGAAAAATAGTCCGCCACTTCCCTGATCGTAGGCGGATAGGTGTGGATGTTGATATAAGCGGCGATGAAGTCTAACACCTCTTTTTGGCGTTCGGTAGGCCCTTTCATCGTTTTCTATTCCTCCTCAAATTTCGACTCAAAAAGACGGACTATGGCCTCTACAGCCAGTTCTTCATCCTCGCCTTCGGCAATCACCTTAATCTCAGTACCATAAGTCGCGGCAAGGGTCAATATTCCCATTATGGACTTTGCGTTGATCCTGTCACTGTCTTTTTCAAAGTAAATATTGGAACTGAAATCCTTGGCTGACTGAACCAGCACAGCCGCCGGCCTTGCATGAATCCCCGCTCTGTTTACAATAGTTACCACTTGTTCAGTCATTTTTAAATAATATCCTCGCTTCCAAAATAAACCGCCCTTGCGTTATCGCTCTCAAGCCACTTGAGGATGTTATGGTTGAACTCCTTTGCCGCGTTGTAACCCATTTTTTTAAGCCTTTCGTTCATGGCGGCGGTCTTGATAATGGTCGGGATATTCCGCCCTGGCTTTACGGGAATCTCCAGGCTGGGAATGCTAACGCCCAGGAATTCCATGTACTGTTCCTCAAGGCCGATGCGGTCGTAGTTCTTTTTGGAATCCCATTCAGCCAGGGTAACTACAAGCTCAATCTGCTTGCGATCCCTGATGGCACCGACCCCGAAAAGATGGGTAACGTTTATTATACCTAAACCGCGGATTTCCATATGATGGGCGATTATCTTATTGGCTCCTGTACCCATCAAGGTATTGCCGTTTACGCAGTGAATTTCCACTACATCATCGGCTACAAGGCGGTGGCCTTGCGTGATGAGTTCCAGGGCTGTCTCGCTTTTTCCGACCCCTGAATCCCCCAGAATAAGGATCCCAAGGCCATAAACTTCCACCAAAACCCCATGTACGCTCTGCTTGGGGGCAAAGATCCCGGAAAGCACCCGGCTGATCCTTGTGCTGAATTCCGAGGTAGAAAGAGAGGTCTGCAATATCGGGCATTGGGCTTTTTCGGCAATCTCAATAAAAATGCCATCCGGAAAAAGGCCATGGGTAAAAATGCAGCATGGAATGGAAAAGGTAAACATCTGCCTGATGGTGTCGTATGAGCTGTCATTTTCCAGTTTTTTCAGGTAAGCCGCTTCTCCCCGCCCAAATATCTGGAGCCTTTCGCACGCAAAGGAATCAAAAAACCCGGATAGCGCAAGCCCCGGCCGGTTTGTGTCAGGAATGTTTATCTCCCGTACAAGCCCCTTCCGACCCGCTATGCACTTCAGTTCCAGAGAATTATGCTCTTTTAAATCGATGTCTATGAGATCCAAAACCGTGAACCGCTTCTCGCTCATTAAAGATATAATAGCGTAAAACTTCCAGGCGTGCAATGCAATGCGCGACACCTTGCCGCTTACTGCCCTTTACTGAATTGCCCGAAAAGTATATTTTATTCTTATGTTCAGCAGCGAAATAAAAAATCTGCTTATACAGGTAATCAGCTCCTGGCAGGTGATTGCGGTAACTGTCGTCCTGATCATTTACGTTTCAATCGTGAATTACGTAGCCAGGATTCACAGCCGTTCTTCCCGCCGTTCAAGTATGCCCTCAGCCCCAAAGGAAAAGAAGAAAAAGCCAGAAAAGCCTATTCATTCAGATACCGACGATCTGGGTTTGGAAGAAGCTAAATAATTTATCGTTCCATTACCGCAAACGGCACTTACGATAACACATAGGCACGGGGCGGGTGCTTACTCGGCCTAGTCGGTCGTGACCTTATTGGACGCAGGCTTTGGCCTGGCCTTTACGATCTCACGCCGAGCGGCCTCATAATCCCCCTTCCCCGCGCCTATGTGATACTCTCGGCAGCCGCCGTTTGCGGTAAAGAAAGCGTAAATTATAAACAAATTCTGCATCTCACCGCACAAATTTTGATCTGCCTGCTATAGCAAGGTGAAATGCAAATCATTGCCGAATGTAACCCCCTTTTTTATTCGAAAAACTCTTGGCTTCGAGCTTAGCTTGATTTTTTCGAATAATTAAGGTTTTTTTGTGTATTTTCAAAGCAAAACTATGTTTCCGTGCAGTATATGTTTATATGACAGATGACCCCATCACTAACGCTGTAAAGAAAATGTTTGGGTTTTCCTATGTGTTTCCGTACCAGAGGCTTGTAATTGCGAATATTCTGGAAGCGGCTTGTGCCGCCGGTATTGAAATTCATTGGCCGACAGATGGTTCTTCAACAGGCGAAAGTGGCTTTGATGGCGATGCCGATTCAGACGCCGCTTTTTCTGACAGGGAAGGTTTAGGACGGCAGATCGTTATTCTACCGACAGGCGCGGGAAAGTCCCTGTGTTTCCAGCTCCCGGCCATGCTTATGGATGGCCCTACCCTGGTTATTTTCCCCATTCTGGGGCTGATGGCCGACCAGGAACGCCGCCTCACGGAAAAGGGCTTTTCGCCTGTTACCTTGAGGGGCGGACAGAGCAAGGAAGATCGGGATGAGATTTGGAAAAAGCTGCGTGGCGGCGAGAGTAAATTCGTTATCGCGAATCCGGAAGTGTTGCTTACTCCACCTGTTTTGTCCAGGCTAAAAGAAGCCAACATTATTCATATAGTTATTGATGAAGCCCACTGCGTTTGCGAGTGGGGAGAAACCTTCAGGCCTTCTTACCTGGAAATCAAAAAAATAATTGAGGAGGCTGCCTCGCCGCTTGTTACTGCCTTTACTGCAACTGCTGGTACTACCGTACTGGATAAAATCGAGGAGTACATTTTCGGCGGCCCTGTTTGCCGTATCATCGGAAACCCGGATCGTAAAAACATCAGATACGCAGCTTCAGGTTGCATACTGCGAAGCCTGGCGGTCAGAGATATGGTCCTGCAACACCAGCGGCCGGCGATAGTGTTCTGTTCATCACGGCAGGGGACTGAAAACCTGGCTCGCTATCTTAGAGACGAGGCAGCTGAGCGGGCCTTGCCCTGGCAAAGGGAAATTCGCTTTTACCACGCTGGCTTAAGCAGAGAGGAAAAGAAAGAAATTGAAGGCTGGTTTTTAAACAGCTCGGAAGCGGTGCTGACAGCAACTTGCGCTTACGGCCTCGGAATTGATAAACCCGACATTCGCACGGTTATACACCGTGACTGTCCCCCTTCGGTAGAAGCGTACCTGCAGGAATCCGGGAGGGCAGGCCGGGATGGGGAGCCGTCCAGGGCACTTTTGCTGTGGGGGCCGGAAGATGAAAGAAGTCTATCGAGGGCAAAAACCGAAGCTGACAAAAGGCGGGTATCGAGCTTAATGGCTTATGCCAGGGATACTAAAAAATGTCGAAGGGAAGCGCTTCTGGATCTCCTTGATTATGAAGGAGAAAAAGACAGCCCCGGTTCCTCCTGCTGCGATGTTTGCGATTGTTCATCGCATACGGAGCTTAGGGAAGAACACAGCTTGCTGGATTTCTTTCGCAGAAACAAAAGGTCTTTCACAGCAGAGGAAGCTGCCGGGCTCCTTTCCCGCTCGGAAAACATCTCCTGGAGCGAGGAGGATGCAAGCGAGGCGATTGAGCAGCTTATTAAGATGGGGAAGGTAAGGAAAGCGTGTATCCCGCTATGGAAGAATAAGCTGACAATATAACCTTTATTTTGTACTCAATAACATACTAAAAATAAAAACGAATTTGTAAGGAAGGCAGAGATGGTTAATCTTCCTTGCTTCGCCATTAGAAATGTAAAATAGTAAAATATGGATGAGAGTGTAGAATTTATTAACTCTGCTTTTAAACACGGTATAAAAGAGGAATTATGGCGCGAATGACCGAAGAAGAAGCGGATGCTTTGGACGAGTATTACACTAAAAACCCGCCAAAGATTGATCCGGCTAAAATGGAGGCTGTTTTACACGTCAAAGAGAACTGCTTGATATTTTGGAGAAAGTATCAGCCGACTATATTTTAAGCTGCTCAATATCCACCAACAGAATGCCTGCCCAAATTATAGGTGAAATGGTTCGGGAACGGCTTGCTGCCGTAACACCCTGAGACGATAAATGGTGCCTGGCGCAACAAAATAAACTTAAGAAAAAATTATTTCAAAAGAGCTCTCACGGAGGCGCAAAGTACACAAAGAACACGGAGTTTTGGACTGGTTTTGGTTATTTATTGTAGTGAACCCCATGAACTTTTACTTCGATATTTGCTGGAAAACCTTTATGATCCTCAATTCGAGCCTAAAGAGCGTCGACTGAAAGTCCGCAGTTTCTCTCATGATTTTTCTTATTTCATGGAATCTGAAGGTTATAAATGGTTCTCTAACAGAAAGTTCGTGATGGTTAGTGTGGTTTGTGGTAAAAATTCATTCATACGTTTATCGTGCAGTGAACCCTGATATAAATTATGGTTTATGTATTATACTTCACCCATGGCTATCCCATCTTTCCCTGAATTCACGCCCCTCACTTTTGACCTTAAAGACGAGATGCAGCAAAAGCTGTACCTTGCCGCGGACGGGGTTTCGGAATTTACTTTTGCCGGGCTTTATCTGTTCAGAAAGCGTTACCGCTACCGCCTTTCGAGGCTAGAGGATAAAACCTTTATCATTTCCGGGATTCAGCCACCGCACGCGGAGGGTGACAAGGAAAAAAGTTTTTTCATGACCCCCCTTGCCGCGCCAGGCAGGGGTGTGCTGGAAGAGCTTTTTAAAACCCACGATTATTGGAAGAATATCCCGGACTCGATAATAATCCCCGAAAGGGAACGCCTTGAGGAATGGGGCGTAGAGATTAACGAAGACAGGGATAACTTTGATTACCTGTACCTTAGAAGCGATCTGGCGGAACTGCCCGGCAAGAAGTACCATAAAAAAAGGAACCTTGTTGCGCAGTTTTTAAAATCCTATACTCACGAGGAGAAGCCTTTAACGCCTGAGCTGTTAAGCGATGCAATGAAAATCCTTGAACTTTGGCGGGAGCAGAAAGGGAACGAGAGCGATTACATAGGTTCAAAGGAAGCCCTGGAACATTTCCGGGAGCTTAACATGAGGGGGCTTTTGTTCTATATTGACGGTAAGCCCGCCGGCTGGTGCCTGGGAGAACCGATTGCACGAGGCAGTATTTTTGCCATTCATTTTGAGAAGGGCCTGGAAGAGTACAAGGGTATTTATCAGTTCATCAACCAGGCTTTCGCGGCTTCGCTGCCTGAGTCCTTTACCTACATCAATCGCGAGCAGGACCTTGGGGACGAAGGGTTGCGCCAGGCAAAGATGACCTACAGGCCGTCAGGGTTTGTGCGCAAGTATACTGGGCTACGCCCTTAGCATAGCCCTTAACAATTAAAAGAAAAAATTTGAAGGAGACAATATGCAGAAAGATATTTTTGTTTTATTTGCCAAGTACAACAAAATGGTCAACCAAAAAATGAACGAGATAATTAGAACGCTATCCAAAGAAGAATGGGATAAAAATCTGGGCGGGTTCTTTAATTCCGTCAGGAGCCTTTGCTCTCATCTTTACATATGCGACTTCAACTGGCTAAAGCGGTTTTCCCGCCTCAGGGATTTCGATATCTTTAGAGAAGCTTTTTTTGCGCGGGAACCATATTCTTTTAAAGAAATACTTTTCGCGGATATGGATGAATACTTAAGCAGTCGGCCTTTGTTAGACGAAAAGATCAACGCTTTTATAAATGAAGTAAACGAAAAAGATCTAAACTCGGTTTTAAAATATTCCGATTCTGAAGGAAATACCTACGAAAAGAATTTCGGCTGCCTTATCATACACAGCCTGAACCACGACACACATCACCGGGGAATGATTTCACTTTATCTGGAAATGCTGGGGCGTGAAAATGATTTTGCTTCTTTCAACGCTGTATTATAAAACACTAAAACCCTAAAGCAAATTTTTCATCTACCGATACTCTAAATGATAAAGGATCAGAAACCGTGCGCCCGTCGGGCCTCCACGATTCGATCCGGAGGAACATTTTATGTTCCCCCTCACCTTCCGGGAACGGGTGGGGTCGAGGGTTCATGGCACAAATTTCCATTTATGAGTATTTCTTTATGGAATACTCTGAGAGCTGTGCTTGCGCGCAGATCTCACGGCATGGATGCCGCGGCGTCTAAAGCTGTCACAGGGACAGAAGGCGCCGGAAATGCCAAAGGAGTGTTATATGATAATTAATCACAACTTGAGCGCAATGTTTGCCGACAGATCCCTCAAAGTCACCAATCTCTTTCTTGACAAAAATATGGAGAAACT
>Ga0268262_10004796_pt1 | contig 13754 bp, 9 predicted proteins | sample TergutNc150P3_FD_190354 | JGI IMG/M metagenome (GOLD analysis project Ga0268262, IMG submission 190354) | Nasutitermes corniger P3 segment gut microbial community from laboratory colony in Florida, USA - Nc150 P3 (SPAdes) (version 2) | ecosystem: Host-associated > Arthropoda: Insects > Digestive... | reverse complement strand
GCCGGGGAGGCAGGCAGGGGCTTTGCCGTAGTCGCCGATGAAATTCGCAAACTTGCGGAGACATCGGGGAAGCAGTCAAAAACTACCGCTGCAATGCTCAAAAAAATAAAAGCGTCCATAGACAATATTACCAAATCATCTAACGAAGTATTGGAACGTTTCGGCGCTATAGACTCAAGCGTAAGAACAGTTTCAGAGCATGAACAGAATATCCGCAACGCTATGGAAGAGCAGGAAATAGGCGGAAAGCAAATTCTGGAATCCATAGGCCGATTAAGAGACATAACTGCTTCGGTAAAAAAAGGGTCTGAAAACATGGCGGAATCGGGGAAGACTCTTGTTCAGGAGACGGAAGGATTTATAAAAACCAGCAAAGAAACGGTAGAAGGCATGAACGAGATACTGAAAGGCATTAATCAGATAAACGCTTCTATAAACCAAGTTAATGAAATGAGTTTGGAAAACAACCGAAACTTTGAATCATTAAAAAATGAAACGCAGAAATTCAACGACACTGTCGGCGACGAGAAGAAAAAAATCCTTATGGTAGATGACGACACTATACACCTTGAAATGGCGAGTGAAGTATTGAAAAATGATTATGAGGTATCTACCGCCACATCGGGCAAAGACGCTCTGGGCTTATTCTATCAGGGGCTTGTTCCCAATTTGATATTATTAGACTTAATAATGCCGGATATGGACGGATGGGATACATACACCAGAATAAAGGCGATAAGTAATTTACACGATACCCCGATAGCGTTTTTAACATCTTCAAACGACCCGAAAGACATAAAACATGCGCAGGAAATGGGGGCGGTTGATTACATCAAAAAGCCCTACGACAAGGACGATCTTTTGAGCAGGATAGGGAAAATCCTATATAAATAAATAAAAAATACCTCTTGACAAACTTAAAAATATAGGTCATTCTATACATAGTAATCCTATATGATTACTGAATTTTAGAGATAGGAGACCATTATGGCAAGAGTAGAAAAAATCACCGATCTTATCGGAAATACACCGTTGGTCAAGGTTAACAAACTTAATGACAGCGGGGCGACTGTTTATGTAAAATTAGAGAGTTTTAACCCCCTTCACAGCGTTAAAGACCGCATTGCGCTTGCAATGATTGAAGCCGCCGAAAAGGAAGGCAAAATAAAGAAAGGAACGGTTATTATCGAACCGACAAGCGGCAATACCGGTATCGGACTGGCTTATGTGGCGGCGGTTAAGGGTTACAGAATTATCCTTACAATGCCGGAAACCATGAGTATTGAAAGACGCAAACTGCTCAAGGCGCTTGGAGCGGAGCTTGAACTGACAGAAGGCGCAAAGGGCATGAAGGGCGCAATCGCCAAAGCGGAAGAGCTTGCGGCGGCTACACCCAATTCATTTATCCCTCAGCAGTTCAACAACCCCGCCAATCCTGCGGTACACGAAAAAACCACAGGCCCTGAAATTTGGAACGATACCGACGGAAAGGTTGATATTGTGGTCGGCGGAGTCGGTACAGGCGGAACCGTAACAGGCGCGGGAAAATTCTTAAAATCGAAAAAATCGAGCGTTAAGATTGTAGCGGTAGAACCTGCCGCATCTCCCGTACTTTCAGGCGGAGCGCCCGGCCCGCATAAGATTCAGGGTATCGGAGCGGGATTTAAGCCGCAGGTTTATGATTCAGCCGTCATCGATGAAATTTATCAAACTGATGAAGTAAAAGCGGGAACCATTGCCAGAAGGCTTGCAAAGGAAGAGGGCATTATCGTTGGCATCTCGTCCGGCTCTGTTCTTGAAGCGGCATTAACCGTCGCCAAAAGACCGGAGAACAACGGAAAAACAATAGTAGCCGTATTGCCGGACACCGGCGAGCGTTATCTGTCTACATGGCTGTGGGAGGAATAAAATATGGCAACAACAGAATTAAACGCGCTGAATAAAGCGCAAGCGTATCAACTGGCGGATATTACAAAAACCCCGCCTCAATTCGGCGCAATTACTCCGCGCTGGCTTACACGTTTTTTGGAATTCAAAGGACTGGATGCCGGTATTTACCGCGTTAACAAGGTGCAAGAGGGCGAAACCCCGCTTGACGTTCTCTGCTCATCGGAAAAAAAGAGCGCGGAAATTCCCGAAGGCTATGTGCAGTATCAGCAAAAGCCCAGAGAATATACTCTCAATTCGATTTCTACCATTATAAACGTAGATACCGCAGTGGAAGATGTTTATTCTTCACCCTACGACCAAACAAAAGAGCAATTGCATTTGGCGATTGAAAGTTTGCGTGAAAGGCAGGAGAGCCAGATCATCAATAATGATGATTACGGCTTGTTAAAAAATATTCCCGACAGTCAGCATATAAAACCCGGAAACAAAGCCGGTTCTCCTATGCCGGACGATTTGGACGAATTGCTTTCAAAAGTGTGGAAAGAACCTTCGTTCTTTTTAGCGCATCCGAGAGCTGTCGCCGCTTTCCAGCGTGAATGCACACGCAGGGGCGTTCCTCCGAATACAACTTCGCTTTTCGGCGGCACTTTTATTCTGTGGCGCGGTATTCCGATTATTCCCACCGACAAATTGCTGGTGGACGGATTAAAGACGCCCAAGAGCAAAAGCGGCAAGACCAATATTCTTTTGGTGCGCACAGGAGAGGCAAAACGAGGAGTTGTCGGCTTGTATCAGACAGGTTTGCAGAATGAACAAGGCAGAGGGCTTTCCGTGCGCTTTAGGGGAGTAGATAATAAAGGACTTGCGTCCTATCTTTTGTCGCTGTACTGCTCAGCCGCAATTCTTTCAGACGACTCTATAGCCGTCCTTGAAGATGTGGAAGTGGGTAACTACTATGATTACAGCTAACGGTTACGGATTACCTGACCCGGAAGAGCTTGAACGGTGGGCGCTGACTTATTTTCCAGAGCTACAGGAAAAAAAGATCGAGACTGAAAAATCTCAAGACGCTCAAGAGGCTTATTCTCCCGTTGTCGCTCCGTATAAAAGCGCGGCTTTCAGTACTCCGTCCGAAGGCGGTTATAAAAACTCTCCTTTGGGCGCCGGCAGTTTCGATGTAAACCGTATCCGCCGCGACTTCCCTATTCTTAACGAAAAGGTTGCGGACGGCAAACCGCTTGTCTGGCTGGACAACGGAGCGACAACACAAAAGCCGAACGCCGTGATAGAACGTCTTTCGTACTTTTACAGACACGAAAATTCAAATGTCCACCGAGGAGCGCATGATCTTGCCGCCCGTTCCACCGACGCTTACGAGGCGGCGAGGGAAACAACCGCAAGATTCTTAGGCGCTCCCTCAAAAGACAATATCGTCTTTGTGCGCGGGACAACGGAAGGCATCAACCTTGTGGCTCAAAGTTACGTTAAGCCCCTGCTTAGTCCAGGCGATGAAATAATACTCACCATTCTTGAACACCACGCCAATATTGTCCCTTGGCAGATGATAGCGCAGGAAACAGGCGCTTTAATAAAAGTCGCTCCTGTTGACGATACGGGGCAGATTATTTTATCCGAGTACTCCAAGCTCTTTTGCCGCAGAACAAAATTTGTTTCCATAACTCATGTTTCAAACGCATTGGGAACAATTACCCCCGTTAGGGAGATGGTTCAAATAGCGCACGGTAACGGAGTGCGTATTCTTATCGACGGAGCACAATCGGTAGCGCACACGCCGCTTAATGTCAGCGAATTGGACGCGGACTTTTTTGTGTTCTCAGGGCACAAGATTTTCGCTCCTACGGGCATAGGCGCTGTGTACGGAAAAGCGGACGCTCTTGAAGAAGCGCAGCCGTATCAGGGCGGCGGCAACATGATAAAGGACGTAACCTTTGAACGCACGGTATACAATCCCGCTCCGTCAAAGTTTGAAGCCGGAACAGGCAACATTGCCGACGCAGTAGGGCTTGGCGCCGCGCTTGATTACGTTTCAGGCATCGGGATAGCGAACATCGGCGCATACGAGCATGAATTGCTTAATTACGCCACAGCCGAACTCAAGCGCATAAACGGTCTGCACCTTATCGGCACTGCCGCTGAGAAAGCGAGCGTACTGTCCTTTGTACTGGACACCGCAAGCGTTGAACAGGTTGGCAAACATCTTGCAAGCCACGGTATCGCGGTTAGAGCGGGACACCACTGCGCCCAGCCAATCCTGCGCCGCTTCGGACTGGAGTCAACAGTGCGCCCGACCATTGCGTTTTATAACACAGCCGAAGAAATCGACAAGTTGGTAATCGCTGTCAGAGAACTGGCATGATTAAGAATTTTTTACCACGAACCACACGAACACTCACGAACTTTTTGTACATATCTTATCGTTGTTCGTGAAAGTACCGAAGGTACTAGTTCGTGTGGTTCGTGGTAGAAGTAATTTGGGAATAATGTATGGAAATAGATCAGGAAATTGAACAAATAGCCGCTGAGTTACTGAGCGACTTTCAGAAAAAGCGTGATATTGTAAAACAGCCGGTTAAATCGGTCATTATCGATATTATCGGGAAACTTCAACATCTCTTGTTCCCGGGAATTTTTGAGAGCGTATTAACAACCGGCTCCGCAAAAAACAAACTCAATGTAATACTGGAAGAAGTCTCGCAGGACTTGGCGGCGCAGACAAGACTGGCTCTGCGTTATGATTTACGCTACAAGGATACGGAACAGGACGAGATTGATAAAATAGCGTGGGAAATAACTCGTCAATTTATTTTAAAGATTCCGGCTATCAAAGATTATTTGGAGAAAGACATTGAAGCGGCATATAACGGCGACCCTGCCGCATACAGCAAGGCGGAGATTGTCATTTCGTATCCGGGCATTTACGCCACAATGGTTTACAGAATAGCGCACGAGCTTTATTTGCTGTCCGTTCCGCTGATACCGAGGATCATGAGCGAATACGCGCACAGCTCTACCGGCATTGACATTCACCCGGGAGCGGCGATAGGGAAATATTTTTTCATAGACCACGGTACGGGAACTGTAATAGGAGAGACCGCCGTTATCGGGGACAATGTAAAATTGTATCAGGGAGTAACGCTTGGAGCGCTGTCAACAAAGGGCGGGCAAACCATTAAGGGAGTAAAACGCCATCCGACAATAAGCGATAATGTTACCATATACTCAGGCGCAAGTATTTTGGGCGGAGATACAATTATCGGCGAAGGCGTAATAGTCGGCGGCAATGCTTTTGTGATACGGTCTGTTCCCGAAAATACCCGTGTCAGCGTAAAAAATCCCGAGTTACAGTACAAGAGCAGCGGTAACATTTCCGCTCACAAAGAACTGGATCAACAGGACTTTTGGCACTACGAAATATAATTACCGGATACCCCGATTTTGTTTATCCATTACCTTATCGATATCAAACAGTTTCTTGTCGCTGTTTCTGAACAGCCTAAAGTAACAACCGTCGATATTTCTTCGGGCTATATAAATATATTCTTGTCTCGGACCGACTCTATAGCCGTATCCGCTGCCGACGCCGAAAAATAAATTAAAATTTCTTTCACGCAGTACTTTATGTTTCTCCTCTTGCTTTTCCAGCGCCGACCCAAAGGGATATACGTAAAGATCCGTTTCGCCCAAAATAGGTTTTACTTCTTTATCCCATTTGTCAAGGTCATTTAAAAATGCCGGCATATTTATTTTCTGCATATCCAAATGCCTGTAACTATGAGACGCAAAACGCCATCCCAGATCTTTTAATTTATTCGCTACCTTAACGGCGTCCTCCACTTCTTTTTTATACCCGGGGGCGTTTGAATTCTCCGCTTGTGTTCGATATCCCAGCACCCCTTGATATCCTGTAGGCGCAATAATACCCTTCGCCCCCCGGACTGAAAAATCAGGATGCTTTTTAATAAAATCTTCCGTAATGGTAATAATATCCAAATCATAGGACACCTCGCCGCCGGACGAACTATTCGTCCATGCCGCAATGCCGCCGTTTTTATCGATTATAAGTTTATGTACAGTCCCGTTTCTTCTGTTAGTGTCATAATAAGATAAATCGTCAACGGATAAAACGAGAGGCCTTTTCCCCTGAGGTATCAGCAGTTTTTTTACTTGAACGGTTTTTCTGTTTCCGGTATATGTTACGGTATAAAAATCCTTGATATCGACCAGTACATAATTCTGTAAATACAGTTCATCCAATATTTTTTTATATTCATCGGCGGTAACGAACCATTCTTTATAATGATCTTTCCTGCTCCCGTAAAACGCAATTTCAGGACGGGCAATAAGCACGTGAAAAAAGATATTGAGTAAATCGCCGTCATAATAAACCATAGCGGACGCGTTAGAATTATCAGCTTCTTGTTTATTCGCGCCTTTAACGTTTTTTGAGACGGAACAGGAGGAGATCAGAGAAAAAAATAATAAGCAAAAACAAATTAATGTATGTTTATTACGCATAATTTCAGACATATTCTATAAATATAGTATTAATATTCGTTAATCTTGTAAATACCTTTAAAAAAAACCTTTTATTTTGACTATAATATGGTATAATTAAAATAATTATGGTTAAAGTAAGGATGGATTCGCTTATCAAATCTATAGCTACCGCTTTGGATATTGTAGAGGGCGAACTTTTAGGGGCAAGTACCAATCACGGCAAGCGGATTGCGGTTCTTTGCGCAAAGATGGGAAAGGTCTTGGGGAAAAAGCCCGAGGAAATCACCGCCCTTGCAATTTGCGCCCTGCTTCACGACAGCGCCCTTACCGAATATATTCTCTCAGAACGAATAGACGGCGACAGCGATCTTGCCATGAAAAAACATTGTGAAATAGGTCAGAATAATGTGGATGCCCTCTGTTTAGAAACAAACGTAAAAGATTTTGTCCGATACCACCATGAACAAGCCGACGGCTCAGGACCTTTCGGTATAAAGGAAGGAGAGGGACCGCTGGAAGCGGAACTAATCTCCATTGCCGACTCGCTTGACGTCGCCCACCATCTGCAGAGACTGATGCCGGATAATTTGATCGACATTAGAAATATAGTTGCCAAAGAAGCCGGAAAAAAATACAGCAAGAAAGCGGCAGAGGCAATGCTTGAGGTTCTCGACATGTCCACAGTTATGTCCCTAAAAGACTACGCCATTAAAAGAACTGCGGAGAATTCCTTGTATCCGTGGATTGTCGACGTGCAAGCGGATACGGTTTTCAGTCTTGCCGGTTTTGTCGCAAGAATTATCGACTATAAATCGGTTTTTACACGCCAACACTCAACACAGATTGCCAATAAGGCGTGGTTCATGGGGAAGTACTATAATTACGAGCCTGAAAAACTTGCGGAGTTTTATCTTGCGGCCGCTCTTCACGATCTTGGCAAGCTGTCGATTCCTTCCGAGATTCTTGAAAAGCCCGGCAAACTTACCGCTGAAGAATTTGAAATCATAAAGGGACATGTCAGCTTAACATGGAAACTTCTTAATGATGTTGAAGGCTTTGAGACTATATGCCGATGGGCGGCTAGTCATCATGAAAAAATGGACGGTAACGGTTACCCCTTTGGGAAAAAAGCGCCCGAACTGGACTTTAATTCCCGGCTGTTGGTCTGTCTTGACATATATCAAGCAATAAGCGAAGAAAGACCTTATCACCCGAAACGCAATCACGCTGATACAATAAAAATACTCTACGAAATGGCTGAGACGGGAAATATCGACAAGGATATTGTTAAAGACATGGATATTGCCCTTGCTCCGTTCGATTGTAACGATATGCCGCCGCCCGACGGTTTTAAATAAAGAGACTATATGGAAACTAATGAAAAACAAAATTTACAAAAACGCTCATTCCGCATAGACGGGATGTATTGTCCAAACTGTCAGAACATAATTGAAAAAGGATTAAAAAAAACGGCGGGCATAGAGAAGGCGTCGGTTAATTACCGCACCGGACATGCGTCTGTTACTTATAATACCGATGTAACCGACTTTGAAAAAATTTCCTCGGTAATCGAAGAACTGGGTTACAAAGCGCTTGAGAAAGAAGAGAAAACATCTTCGCCCGGCAAGACAATTCCGCAAATCATCGGAACGCTTGTGATTATACTGGCGCTGTTTATGATCCTTCGGACATTTTCAAACAGCGAACTTGCCGCTTCTTTCCCGCTCGCGCAGGAAGGCATGAGTTACGGAATGCTGCTGGTAATAGGACTGCTTACAGGCGTTCACTGTATCGCCATGTGCGGCGGGATAAACATTTCGCAAACTTTAAAAAAAGAAAACTCGCCATCGCCCTCGGCTAATCAAACAGCCGTCTCTAAACCGCCGTTTGATTTTAAATTGCTCCTGCCCGGCATTCTCTACAATGGCGGACGGCTTATCTCGTATACGGCGGTGGGAGTTTTAGCAGGCGCGTTAGGCTCGGCGATTACTTTGCCCGGACATTTTAAAGGAATAGTACAGCTCATCGCCGGAGTCTTCATGGTGATCATGGGAATCAATATGCTCGGACTCTTTCCGTTCTTGCGGCGGTTAATTCCGCAGATGCCTGTCTTCTCAAAAAAAATTGACGAACAAAAAAATACGCGCGGCCCGCTCGTTGTCGGTTTCCTGAACGGCTTTATGCCGTGCGGTCCGTTACAGGCGATGCAAGTCTACGCTCTTTCAACAGGGAGTCCTGTTAAGGGCGGCATTTCAATGTTCCTGTTTTGCGCCGGAACAATTCCCCTGATGTTCGTTCTAAGCGCGGCAAGTTCCGCGTTAAGCGGCGCAAAGGGGCAAACACTTTCCCGCAGAGTTATGCGGGTTGGAGCGATCCTTGTCGCCGCGCTGGGTCTTGTCATGTTCTCAAACGGTTGGAGTCTTTCAGTATATACTCCTTCGCCGATGGAGACTGCCATCGCAAGAACCGCCGACACGAATAAGGCACAGCAAACACAGCCGGCTCCAAACGCCGCCGATAACCCGCCTGCCGCTAAACAATTTACGCCCGTAATTGAAAACGGCGTGCAGATTGTTAAATCGACACTGCGCTCGAACCGCTATCCTGCAATAACCGTACAGCAGGGTATTCCCGTGCGTTGGATAATCAACGCTCCGCCGGGAAGCATAACAGGCTGTAACTATGCCGCTATTTTTAACGAATACGGTATTGAATATGTTTTTCAGCCCGGAGAAAATATAATTGAGTTTACTCCGACCAAGACCGGCAAGTTTCGCTACTCCTGCTGGATGGGCATGATCAAAAGCACCATCACAGTAGTTGCCGAACCGGAGAAAGAAGGTTAACTATTATGACTGAAACTTTAACCATCGGCGGTATGCACTGCGCCGCCTGTTCCGCGCGCATTGAGAAGGCTCTGCGTAAATTAGAAGGAGTCGAAACCGCCTCGGTAAATCTTGCCACTGAAAAGGCGTTGGTTGTTTTTAATCCGCAAACCTTGCGCATTTCGGCAATCAAAGAAGCCATCATCAATACGGGGTTTGAAGTAATTGAAGCGGCAAAAAATACTTTGGACATGGACAAGCTCCGTAAAGAAAAAGAAATAAAAACCCTGTGGAAAAAATTTATTGTTGCCGCGGCGTTGGGGCTTCCTTTGCTGTATATAGCGATGGCTCCCATGGTTAAGTGGGTCGCACTCCCCTTTCCCAAAGCTCTGTCTCCGATGAATTTTCCTCTTATTTATGCCATCGTACAGCTTGCGTTAGTCATCCCGATTATTATCGCGGGCAGCAAGTTTTATACCGTCGGTTTTAAAAACCTTTTACAGCGCAGCCCCAACATGGATTCACTCATAGCGATTGGAACAACTTCGGCGGTTGTTTACAGCGTTTACAATTTGTTTCAGATTGCCAAGGGGAATTTTCATGCGGTTGAATCTTTATACTTTGAAACCGCCGGGGTTATTATCGCCCTGATTCTTTTGGGCAAATCCCTTGAAGCGGTCTCCAAAGGCAGAACGAGCGAGGCGATAAAAAAACTTATGGGTTTGGCTCCCAAGACAGCCATAATTATCGTCAACAGCAGTTCAGGGGGAATATCGGAAAAAGAAATCCACATTGACGAAGTAGTTGTCGGCGATATCATCATGGTAAAACCCGGCGCAAAAATCCCGGTTGACGGAGTCGTAATTGACGGACAAAGCGCCGTTGACGAGTCCATGCTCACCGGGGAAAGTATTCCGGTAGACAAGAAACCCGGCGACCATGTTTACGGCGCTACCATTAACAGTAACGGACGCCTATGCTTTAGGGCGGAAAAAGTCGGCAGCGATACCGCGCTGGCTCAAATAATCAAACTGGTTGAAGATGCGCAAAATACAAAAGCGCCGATAGCGCAAATGGCGGATATTGTTTCAGGATACTTTGTGCCGGTTGTCTGCGTAATCGCTCTTGTTGCCGGTATTGCGTGGTTCATAGCGGCAAGCGCCGGAATTGTTAATTTGCCTGCCGGAAAATCCATAGCCGAATTCGCCCTGACCATTTTTATTTCCGTGCTTGTCATCGCCTGCCCCTGTGCGTTGGGGCTTGCTACTCCCACGGCGATCATGGTGGCAACCGGCAAAGGAGCTGAGAACGGCATCTTGATAAAAGGCGGCGACGCATTGGAAATCGCAGGCAAGATTCAAACAATTGTGTTTGATAAGACGGGAACAATTACCGAAGGCAAGCCCGAAGTAACCGATATAATTATCGAGAAGAAAGAAATTACCGCGGATCATTTTCTTCAGCTGACCGCCGCCGCCGAAAAATATTCGGAACACCCCCTGGCGTCCGCAATTGTCCGCGAAGCGGAAAAGCGCGATATCTATCTGCCGCCTGTGGCGGATTTTAAAAACATTCCCGGCAAAGGCGTTGAGGCAAAAGTTGACAATATTTTTGTTTTGGCGGGAAACCGTAAGCTAATGGAAGAGCGCAACATTTCGTTTGCGGAACTGGAATCAAATTCCGACCGTCTTGCCGAAGAGGGAAAAACGCCGATGTATATCGCGTTTGACGGTAAAGCCTCGGGAATTATCGCCGTGGCGGATGTAATTAAATCTTCCAGCAGAGCGGCGATTGAGAGGCTTCACAAAATGGGAATAGAAACAGCCATGATTACCGGAGACAGCAAACAAACCGCAAACGCCATCGCCAAACAAGTGGGGATAAGCCGCGTACTGGCGGAAGTCCTTCCGCAAGACAAGTCCGCCGAAGTAAAGAAATTGCAAGACTCCAGTTTAGAATCACAGCATGGAGAAAAACACCAACGGCGTTTTGTAGCAATGGTTGGAGACGGCATTAACGACGCTCCCGCTCTTGCGCAGGCGGACATAGGTATCGCCATCGGAAGCGGAACAGACGTGGCAATGGAATCCGCCAACATCGTTCTTATGCGTTCCGATCTGCAGGACGTTCCCACGGCTATTAACCTGAGTAAGAGAACAATCCGCACCATCAAACAAAATTTGTTTTGGGCTTTTGGCTACAATGTGCTAGGCATTCCCATTGCCGCAGGCTTACTGTATCTCTTCGGCGGACCGCTCCTTAATCCGGTCTTTGCCGCCGCCGCCATGAGTTTAAGCTCGGTATCGGTATTAACCAATGCGTTAAGATTGAAAAGATTCAAAGCATAAGGAGAAATGAATGAAAACGACAATTAAATTAACGGCGCTTTTTGCCGTGCTTGCGATTACAGCGCTTTCCTGTTCAAAGCTTGATGTGGTGGGCAATGATTCCGTACGCGCTTTCAATGACATTTTGAAAAGCGCTCCGCAGTTGGTATCGGAATTTGCCGATCTTCCAAGTGTTGCACTTTACCCGGAAGATCACGGCTGGTACATTGACTCTCCGGACGGCGGCGCCCGTTTTATCTTCGGCAGAAGCGCTTCGCAATTACCGCCCTACAGTGTCAATAATGTTGTAATGATACAATTTGATCTTGCCCCTTTCGCCGCGGCAGGGTTGAATCCGGATCTTCTGCCTGAAAATTTCACGGTTTATAATGACAGTATTGCCGTTGGAATTTCGTTTGAGTCTGATAAGTCAAATAATCAAAGCATTAAAACGCCCTTGTCCATGTATCAATATATTGTAAAAACGAGACGCGATAGTATCGGCTATCACGGACAGATGGATCATTACGGCATAAATCTGGAAAACGGCAATATGTTTGAGTGGGCGAAAAATTTGAATACCAACGATAAAGATATCGTATTTGTACTTAACCCCGATCCGTTCATTGCCGCCGGAACAGATCCCGCAAAAATTGACGGCTGGGCTTTCGCAAAAGTAACGGTTGACGACGCAAACGGTAAACCAATACAGGTTGATAAAATATTAAAGCCGTTTAATTTGCGTTAAAACGCTTTCTCCTTGCCATGTTTTTCATATCATGCTAAAATAAAGCAGACAGGAGCCCACTGATGAGTTTTAAAGTACTGAATATTTTTTCAAAACGTCCCCTGTATGTGCAGTTGGTTTTTACCGTTTTTGCGTTTTTATTGATGATTGTATTAAGTTACATTTACACGGCAAAAATTGTACGAGTCAATATAGCACGCTATGCGGAAAGCGAGCTTGACTCTATGGAACGCAAAATCAATTCCGATCTCCTTGAATCACGCACAATACTGGACGATTTTGCGCAATCCGTACAATATTTAATCCGTAACGGTAATAACGCCGAGAAATTGATTTCTTACAATGAAGATATATCAAGTTATTTACTTTCAAAAGAAAAAGGAGCTTTCAGTTCTAACGGTCCTTTCGGTTATATCGAAAAACTTCCTAATGGACCGACTTTTATTAATGGCATTGGGTGGGAAATGCCTAAAAATTTTTTTCCGAAGGAACGACCTTGGTACAAAGCCGCCGTTGAAGCCGCAGGCGGCATTGCCGAAATAGCGCCGTATATGGATACGGTAACGGGCGAAACCGTTTTAACATATTCCCGGGCTCTTTTTGCGGAAAACGGCGCTTTTTTAGGAGTTGTCGCTATTGATGTAAGAGCAGGTTATATAGGAAAGGAAATCGCTACTAACGCTTTCGCAAAAGATAACGGCTACGGATTTTTGATCAGTCAGGATTTAACAATATTCGGTCATCCAAACCCTGATTATATCGGTAAAAAAATGAATGATCCTACTATCCCCATTTCGGTTTTAACTGATGAATTATTAAAAAAAGGAACTCTTTCGGAAGTCAATTGGATTAACTGGAGAGGCATACCGGTTGTCGGGTTTTTCAGAACGCTTCCCAATGGATGGTACTTGGGTCTTTTTGCGCCGAAAAAATTATATTATCAACCTGTATACGATATGGCTTTGCTCCTGATTATATTCGGAGCTGCGCTTGCGTCGGTATTGATTATCGTTCTGATCCGTGTTGACGCCGCAAAAAACAAATCGGAATCGGAGAACAAACACAAAAGCGCATTCCTTGCCAACATGAGCCACGAAATACGAACGCCCATGAACGCCATAATCGGCATGACTACGATAGGAAAAACCGCAACTGACTACTCCCGCAAAGATTACTGCTTTACGAAAATAGAGGACGCAGGAAACCATCTGCTTGGCGTAATTAACGATATTTTGGATATGTCAAAAATTGAAGCCGACAAATTTGACCTTGCTCCGGCGGAATTTGATCTTGAAAAAGTTCTCCGCCGTGTAGTCAACGTTGTCAATTTCCGCATAGACGAGAAACAGCAAAAATTCTCCGTACATGTAGATCGTTCCATTCCCAGAACTATAATAGGAGACGAACAGCGGATAGCGCAAGTAATTACAAATCTGCTATGGAACG
>Ga0268262_10004795_pt1 | contig 13757 bp, 12 predicted proteins | sample TergutNc150P3_FD_190354 | JGI IMG/M metagenome (GOLD analysis project Ga0268262, IMG submission 190354) | Nasutitermes corniger P3 segment gut microbial community from laboratory colony in Florida, USA - Nc150 P3 (SPAdes) (version 2) | ecosystem: Host-associated > Arthropoda: Insects >... | reverse complement strand
CTCTGAGGGGTAAATTCCGCGTCGCAATCAGAGCTGGTCTTACCGCAGCGTCCGGTGGCGGCAAGATAAGATTTTCCGGAATACGGACAGACCGCGCGCCGTTTAGCCAAGTCCGTCCCGACAACTGCTTGCAAGCAAGCTTAATAACCGGCTAAATCTGTAGACGTTTATGTTTCGCGTATTGGGACGCGGGTTCAACTCCCGCCACCTCCAAAAACTCCACTATCTTCTGTTATTATGCAGTAAATCCGCGGCTTCTTCGGCGGAAGAAGCGTTAATCAGATCATGGCGGATTGATTCATCTCTTAACACGGCTCCTAACGCGGAAAGAAACTGTAGATGAGGACCGTCTTTTCTGGGTGAAATTTCCACTATAAAAATATTGGACGGCTGATTATCCGTAGGATCAAGAATAACTCCCCCTTTCTTTATGCCTACCGCGACAACCGTATTTTCCACTCCGTCGCTTTTAGCGTGAGGTAATACTATTCCGTATCCCATGTTGGTACTCATTATTTTCTCGCGTTCAAATACATCGTTTAAAACAAGGTCTTTGTTTCGCAATTTTCCCCGCTTGTGTAGAATGTCAACAAGCTCTCTGATTATTTCCTCTATGTTTTCACCTTTAAGATCCAAGGTTATCGAATTAGCTTCTATTACAGAAAGAAGATTATTACTTGTCCTTCCTCTGCGGTCAAACAGTTCTTTTTTCATTGCCTTAGTGTTCATTGAGTCTTTTAATTTTTGCATGGATTCCGAAAGATTAATTATATCTTCGTAAACAACATTATTTACAAACGGTAAATCCGTATTGGGCGCCTCTACAATAACGGCGCTTCCTTCACAGCTTATCGAAAGAGAAATATCATCTTTACGAGCAAGAGCGATGTTGTCATCAAAGTTCATTATCTGAACATAAAAACCTTCGGCGCGAATATCAATTAATAATCTGTCCAACATAAGTTTTGCGACATCATGAGAATCAAAGTCCCATTTTAAATATGATGTATCTTCATCGCTGACAAGCTTTCTTGTTCCTTTTCCTTTAATTTTTAACGATGCGTTTAAAAGCGGCGGAGCCACCATAGTAGAAATTAAAGTTAATAAAATTACAATTGAAAAAAGCCGATTGTCAAGAACGCCCATCGTCAATCCGATACCGGCAATTATAAGCGCAACCTCGCCGCGCGGAACCATGCCTACTCCGATTCGTAACGCCCCTTTAACATTAAAACCAAGCAGAAGCGCGGGACCGCCGCATCCGATTACCTTCGCAAAAATTGCCGCTAAAGTATATATCCCGCCGAAAATTAAAACATCTACGGAAAGTATTTCCCGTATATTCACCATCATTCCCATAACGGCAAAAAACACGGGAACGAAAAATTCATAGAGTCCTTCAAGCCTTCCCTGTATCACCGCGGCAATATCTGTTTTGGAAAGCGAAAGCCCCGTAATATAAGCGCCGATTATCATTGCAAGTCCGCCTTGTCTTTCAAAAAGACCGGCAAGAATAAGAGCCAAACCAAACGCAAGTATGGAGAAATCGGAACTGTTTTTAAATAATTTTAAAAATGAAGCAAGTTGACGCGAAAAAACCAAACCTAATACGGTAAATCCCAGCCAAATACCGAATGCTTTTCCGGCTATACCAAGAATGGACATCGCGGAAAAATTGCCTTCCGCATGTCCGCTTAGTAAAGCGGCTATTCCAAGCACTACAGCCAGCATGATTATTCCCAATACGTCGTCAAATACCGCGGCGGCAAGAATGGTAACTCCCTCAGGAGAGTCCATCTTTTTTCTATCGCTTAAAATTCTGGCGGTAATACCAACAGAAGTAGCGGTTGAAAGTATACCTAGAAACAAACATCGCGTATCAAGGAATGAAGTTTTAAGAAGCAGAACGCCGCAAAAATCTCCAATCACAAAAGAGAATAACACTCCGCTAAGTCCTATTACTACACCCGCAACCGAATATTTTAAAAATAAACCGATATCTGTTTCCAAGCCGGAGAAAAAAAGCAAAATAATAGAGGCGACTGTGGCAAATGAGTACAACTCCGTACTAACTGCGATAGAATTGCCGTCGCTTAAATGGGGAAAAAGCCCCTGAGGAAAACCGGGAAAGGCAATCCCGCCTAAAGCATAAGGACCTATTATTACACCTACAAGTAACTCGCCCAGTACGGAAGGAATACCTATTTTTTTCGCTAAATAGCCACCAAAACGCACGGCAAACAAAATTACTCCTATCTGAAAAACCAATTCTGTCATTAATTCTGTAATGTTCATTTTTTAATACTTCCGTTTTATTTATACGTTTGTGATATTTCCTGAAATTCTTTTTGAACATGTACAATAGCGTCCGCAATGACCGGATCAAACTGGGTTCCTTTTCCCTGCGCTATAATATCAAGCGCTTCCTGATACGGCATAGCGGCTTTGTAAACACGGGCGCATACTAACGCGTCATATACGTCGGCTAACGACGCGAGACGAGCGGTAAGAGGTATTTCATCTTCCTTTAACTGCCGGGGATACCCCTTTCCATCCCAACGTTCATGATGTCCGTAACAAATATCTTCGCAATGTTTCAGGTATAAAGACGATTCAGGATCGCCAAGTTCATGGATAATATCCCTGCCGCGCGTTGTGTGTGTTTTCATTATTTCATACTCTTCCGGATCAAGCTTACCCGGTTTAAGAAGAATTCTATCAGGGATCGCTATTTTTCCGACATCATGAAGAGCCATAGATCTTACGATAATATCCGGCTGGAGTTTTTTAATTTCTTCCGCATAAACAGAATTGGAAGATATTAAATAATCAATTAACGCTTTTACAAATAACTGCGTTCTCTTAACATGTTCACCCGATTCCAAATCCCTGTGTTCAATAACGTTAGCGAGCCCTTGCAGGGCGTTCTCCAGAGTCCTGGTCGCTTCCTCGGTTTTTACAGCGACCATTTTTTCCAGATTGTCGCTGTAATTTTTTAACGCTATTTGGTTCTTTACGCGAAGTTTTACAATCTCCGGCAAGAACGGTTTATTAATAAAATCAACGGCTCCCGCGGCTAAAAGTTCACTTTCCGAATCGTTTTCCGCGGTAATAAAAATAACGGGGATTCGTTTATAGACTTTATCTTTTTTTATTTTATCAAATAATTCACGCCCGTCCATGTGGGGCATAACAACATCTAATAATATTATCTTTGGAATAGTAACGGCATTTTTTAGTTTCTCAAGAGCTTCCATTCCATTGTATGCTGTTAAAACATCATAATCATCTTTTAATATTTCTTCGAGGATCATGACGTTCGTTTCAATATCGTCAACAATTAAAACAACTGGGTTTTCGTCATGCATACTGCGCTATTACCTTATCAACTTCTGTTACTGTTTGGTCATAAACAGTTTTAACTATTCCGTATTGATCGGGTTTTACAGTACCGGATTTTATTTGGGCTTCAAGCTCAATAACTTGTTTGTTTAATTCTGTAAGGGACAGGTTAGCGGAAAGTCCCTTAAGCGTATGCGTGGCAACTTGAGCATTCGGCAAATCGCCCGCCGCCAAAAATGATTCAATGCTTTTAATATTTTGATCATCTTTGAATTTTGTAAGTAATTTCGCATAGAGCTTTGTATTATTCATTACTCTTTTTGTTCCTTCTTCAACATTAATATACACTACATCTGCCATAATTTACCTCACTAATTAAAATTGCAGTTTTTATCGTTCTCGATAAATAATTCTGCCTCTGCTTAAATCGTATGGAGAAAGGGCGACCCTAACTTTGTCGCCCGGAACAATACGGATATAATGTTTTCGCATTTTACCCGAAAGATGAGCCAATATAAGATGCCCGTTTTGGTTATCCAATTCCACCCTAAACATAGTATTTGGAAGAGCTTCCCTGACTACACCTTCTACCTCTATTGCTTCTTCTTTTGCCACTTTTACTCCTTAACATTAAATATACCAGTCTAAACCCCTTTATGTCAATTATGTATATATGGTAATATAAGATATGTACTATTATAGCACCAGAAACAAAGGCGAAAAGGTAAATTTTGCGCAAGCCGCTCTTACAGGGCTTGCCCCTGACGGAGGGCTTTTTGTGCCCGAGGAAATTCCCCAATATCCTGAGCAAGTACTATCTTCCCTTGGTTCTATGGCATTTACGGACATCGCTTTTGAAACAATAAAACCCTATGTCAGCGGCGAAATCCCCGATAACGTGTTATCCGACATGTTACAATCGGCTTTCACTTTTAACGCTCCCTTTGTACCTGTAGCGGATCGCTATGCTTTAGAGCTTTTTCACGGACCGACGGCGGCATTCAAGGACTTTGGCGCCCGTTTTATGGCGCGCGCTTTTTCATTCCTGCGCAGGGGGGAAGATAAACCGTTAAGGATACTTGTCGCTACTTCGGGCGATACGGGCGGCGCTGTGGCGGACGGCTTTTTTGAAGTACCCGGCATTTTTGTTACGGTTCTATACCCCAAGGGGCGAGTATCGCTGTTGCAAGAGCGGCAGATTGCCGGTCTTGGCAAGAACATTACAGCTCTTGCCGTAGAAGGCAGTTTTGACGACTGCCAGCGTCTTGTAAAAACCGCTCTTGCTAATGAAGGGCTTAAAAAACGCACGGCTCTTTCTTCGGCAAACTCGATTAATATCAGCCGTCTTATTCCGCAGGCGGTTTATTATGCGTCCGCGGCTGGCAGAGCTTTCGCGGGGCTTGTAGATCCTGACGGAGAAGCGACACCTAGGACTGCGGGGGCGAAAAAAACACACGCGGCAAAAAGCGGAGCGCCTGTTACCTTATGCGTTCCGTCAGGCAACTTCGGTAATTTAACGGCGGGACTTTATGCGATGAAGATGGGCGCGCCTGTAAAGCAATTTGTCGCGGCGACAAATATAAATAAAACTGTTCCCGATTATCTTGATTCAGGCGAATACATTGCCAGAGTTTCGCAGGCGACAATTTCCAACGCGATGGATGTAGGCGCGCCAAGTAACTTTGAGCGAATGAGCGCGCATTTCTCATTGGAACAGATGCGTCGGATAATTTTGGGCGTTTCAGTCGGCGATGACGAGACCAGGGAAACAATAGCGCGCGCGCATGAACAGACGGGGTATTTTCTTGATCCTCACAGCGCGGTCGGTTGGAAGGGAGCCGATAAACTTCTCGCAAACAATAAAATTGAAGAAGGGGCGCTTGGTATTCTATGTACGGCGCATCCCGCTAAATTCTCGGAAACGGTAGAGTCATTAATCGGGGCTCCGCCCATACCGGCTTCCCTGTCCCGCACAATGGAAAGAAAGGTGGACGCAAAAGTAATCCCGGCGGATACTGCCGCCTTAATTGATTTCTTAAATTCAATTTCATGAAAAATTTTTATCGTATTGTTTTTTTTGTTTTACTTTTCTTATCTTTTTTCACGGCATACTCTTTTACTTGCGATTTAGAAGGACATTTTTATTTTACCGTATACAACAACGAGGAAGAACTTCTTTATTCGGGGTGCTATGACGCAGTTCATTTAGGACCGCACATAATTGAATATACGCTGACAAAAAAAAGGGCGGAGGTAAACGGAGTAAAGCGTCCGTCCGCAACATTCACACAGAACAGAGACAAGGGCGTATTAAAACGGTTACTAGCCGAACACGGTTATTCTCTTCCCAGCCACAAGGACTATACCTATTCCGGTTATGACAGGGGGCACATGGCTCCTAACGCTGATTTTGACGACACTACCGAAAACGCCCTAATGACTTTTTTTATCGCTAATATTTGGCCGCAAACGCCTAATGTAAACAGAATTGAATGGCTTAAAACGGAAAATGAAACAAGAAAGCTGGCGTTAATAAATTCAGGCGTAAAGGTAATTATCATTGTTGATGAATTTAAAACGGAAAAAGTAGGGAACATCAGCGTTCCGTCTTGTTTTAAAAGACGGGTCTACAATTTAAATACCGGTGACCTCATTTATGAAATTGACGTTTATCAATGATTCCTGCTGGGACAAAACAAATAAATAATCCGATAACCTGTTTAAATACGCTCCCGCTTCCGGGCGCAGAGGCTGTACTTCTTTGACGGCGAAAAATAAACTTTCCGCCCTTCTCGCTATTGTCCGCCCTATTTGGATTTGCGCTTCTATGATATTTTTCCCCGGTATAATCAGCGTCTTCTGTTTTGGAAGATTGGCATATAATCTGTCAATTTCTTTTTCCATATCGATAATTTCATCTTCCGGCAAAAAAAAGTTGCTGTTTTTTACATCGGAAACATGAGACATGAGCAAAGAAATATTTTTTTGGACTCTTTCCAAAAAAATACCGGTAGACTTTGCGGAGAATTGCCATGCGTCTTCGTTTAGAATCATGGCTTTAATCAGTCCCAAGTGACAGTTAAGCTCGTCAGCCGCTCCGATAAAATGAATTACCGCGCTGTTTTTTGACACCTCGCGCCCGCTTAGATCTGAAGTTTTTCCTTTGTCGCCTTTTCTTGTATAAATACTCATATAATTACAATGTATCGGGGGTATCAAGCCAAGAGAGAAGCTGCATCGATGTTTCAAGATACCCCATTCGGCGTTTTTTTACGGTAATTTCCATTACCGCAATACCTTCATCTTCCAATATGCGAAGACGTGAAATAGACACAGGATCGTCTTCCGAGATTCCGGTTTCATCGGCAACTGAACCGCGGACTATACGGTTTACTCGGAAACTGGAAGAAAAAATAGTGCTTTGCAACGGACTAAGAATCATACCAAACAATGGCGCGACAATTCGATCCTTCTTGTCAATTTTTGCCGCGTCCAAAAGCGGAATATCGGGACGCGAAACTGTCATTAAAATTTTCTTTTTTACTTCCTCTGTTTTTTTATCAAAAATTTCCAATGCGACAAGTTCCCCGGGACCGCACATAAAAATCGCGCTCTGCAAAGCGGGAATAAGTCCTCCTTCGGCGGCGGTTATTTTTTTCCCGTTAATGGTCTTTATAAAAAAGCCTTCATCTACTTTATGTAAATAAGCGGGAGTATTCGGAGCGGTATAAATTATTTCCGCTTCCGAATTTACTTCACATAACGCAAGTCCAAGCCAAGGGCGCTGGGATCTTCCGCCCTTTATCATCATCGGTAAAGCGGAGGTTAGCGTTTCGGCGGGAACGGCAAAATTAAGCCCCTGATACTGATCTATTCCCGCAAAAACTATTCCTACAAGCCGCCCCTCATTATCCACTACGGGTCCGCCTGAATTACCGTGATTAACGGCGGCATCTATTTGAATAACGTCTCCAATCTGCAAAAAACGTCTTCCAAGAGCAGAAACAATACCCGATGTTACCGTTTTTTGCAGCCCTACGGGAGAACCAATCGCTAGTACCGTGTCGCCTATACGCGGAATTACGCGGTCTACAAGCGAAAAAACATATTCGGTTTCCATTCCTGTTTTAATCAACGCGAGATCCAGCGCTTTATCCCAGCCAATGACCTTGGCGGGAACACGCGGACTTGTCGAGTCGCCCATACGAATGTACATTCGCGAATAACCTTTACGCTTTGGATCAACTTCGCTTTCTATAACATGATAATTTGTAATCAACAAACCGGAAGCGTCAACAAAAAAAGCGGAACCTAAAACCCTGTCCGGCACTACGCCGTATCCGCGTTCATTTCTGTACCCTTTGTCAACAATAACAGTGGCGACACCCTTTATCATATCGGAAACGGTATCGCGTCCTTGAGCGTATTCAACCAAATTGGCAGGAATATTTTTACCGCCCGCGGCTTGCGCGGCGGCAAGGAAAAACGCCGAAGAGCGGCGCTGCCGCCCTTCCACCGCTTTTTCAAGAAATAAAAGAGCGCTTTGGTAATCCAGCGGTTTTATTTCATGCGCTCTTACCGCCGCTAAAAACGCGGCAAGATTATTGCCGTCTTTTAATTTTTTCTTTGCGCTCGCAAGAATAAATTCCGCTTCTTTTCCCGTATGCGCGTTTTTTATTCCAAGACTGGCGATAGATCTGCTAAATGATACGGCTTCGTCCCATTGCTCTTCTTGAATCGCTTTTTCCTGCATTATAAATAAATTTTCCGTGGCTGTTTTTTCATATTGGGCAAGCTGCTGCCAATCTTCATTTTCACTATTATTATCATTTTTAACAGAATATGTTTCTTTATACATATAGATTTGGTTTAATGCGATAATAGGGCTTTCATGTACTTTTTTTTCTATGTCGCCTAATCTAAAGGAGCTTGTGGTTCGTCCCGGGGTATCAGTCTCCTTTTCCTCAACGCTCTTACATGAAAAGATTAAGAATATAAAAATAAATAATAGATAAATCTTTTTTTTCATCGTTATTTTCCGGTTTCCGAATAATTCATTTCTCCGCCGCCATCCATATCAAAAGAATAAACAACTGAACCGTCCGGTAGATACACTTCTTTTGTTTTATAAACTCCGTCTCCCGACCAGTCGCTTTCCGAGGAAGCGATTAAACGGCGGTAGTCAAGGATATTTTCCATTTCATAATTAACGGGCGGGCGGCGGAAACGGCGGATTGTTTCCATTCTGCCGTCAAGATCGATATCGATATGCTGAACTACGGGCAATCCTTTTTCAAATTCCGTAACGGAAACCTGCCGTCCGTTTAAGGTTTCAACCGCGCGCACTATAACTCCCCTATCCATATAAATTGTTTCCGTAGCGCCGTCAATTTCCAAACTTGGACGGGAATAGCTTGAACAAAATGAAAGGAGAGCCTTATAAGTAAGAGCGATATATTGATATACCAATTCAGGATACAGAAGACCCGTAAGTTTGTCGCTCCCGCCAAGTTCAATAAAATTAATCGGCGCATAACTAAAAAAGACGGGACCGAAAGTAAATGTTTCATTTTCCAATTTAGCCTGTTTTACGGAAGGATAACGCTCCCATTGCAAATCAATACGCCGCGATAAACTCTTTTCGCGCGAAGAATCATTTTTTGAAATAAAAGTAGAAACTTTTTCAGGATCATTGTCCAAGCCGAATTTTACTCCAAATCTAAAAACATTATTACTCAGAGCGTCAATTAAATAATCTATAAATCCCGCGTTGTAATGCACGATGTTTTCTATGTAGCCGTCGTTATCGTCATCGACAATTATAAAACCGGAAAAAACAAGAAGTTTACGCGTAAATACCTCGCGTCCTTCTTCACTGCGAAGTAATTTGTAAGTATCGGTTATTATTTCTTTTTTAATCAACGGAACTTCTTTATTTAATGTCGGAGGTACTTTGTCAAATATTACCGGAAGTTCTTTATCAAAAATTACCGGAGTATCATTACTTACCGTAACAGAAGAAAAAATTTCTTCTATTGCCGTTTTATCATCAATAAGTCCAAGATTAAGCGCCACAGGGACAGAAGCCGGATTAGGCTTAAAATTTTTATCATTGGATAAATTTCCCGATCTATAAGCGGCGGCGCTTCTTCGCGCGTCATCGACATTTCTTATAAACGGAGCCGCCAGCCACGCAAGTTCCGGGTCTGCTTCCCGCAAGAACGGAAGCCGCTTAAGCGCAAGCTCAAGAAGGTTAACGTCGCTCTCGGGCAATTCAGAAGGTTGCGGTTTTCTGTTATACGCGTATTCAAAAAATATTCGCAGGGGGCGCGGGTCGCGGGGAAACCTGTCCATAGCGAGCAAAGTTTGGCTTCTAAATTGCGCCGCCGCGTAAACATAATCATAGCCGGGCTCTTTCCCGCTTGCCATTCCCCTAAGAGCGAGAAGCCGTAGCATTACAGAATCGGCGCGGGAGCCTGCCGCGTCTATTCTGTCCAGACAGATCAGCGCGTCTTGATATTCGCGCATGGAAACAAGCATTTGCGCTTTTAACAACTGCGCGTTGTATTCGCCGTACTTTACCCAACGATTAGCGTCAATCGCTTTATTTAAACTTTCAACTACCGCCTTTTGCCTTATACTGTTTTTATAGTGCGATTGAACTACGGCAAAAAGGTAGGAAACATCTGAAGAAACGCCTGAAAAATCCATCGCGCGAGTAGATGCGGCAAGCGCTTCGTCCCATCTCTGCTCGTCAACCGCCTTCTGGATCCATTGAACATACTGCAACGCCGCCTGCGAATCGTCTTTCGCGTTTATTACAGGTTGAGCGTGAATATTAAAAACAACAAAAATAAACAGCGACATTAAACACAAACTACGCAATCCGATAAATTTCATTCAGGCTCCCCTTTAGACGGAAGACCGATAATTTCCCGTACTTCATCATCAATAAGCGTCTCGCGCGCGATAAGAGCGTCAGCTAATTTTTCAATCTGATCTTTATGCTCCTTGATAATTTTTAACGCGTTGTTTCTGGCGTGGTCGAGTATTTCCTTAACTGCCTTGTCTATCCGTTGTGCGGTATCCTCGGAATAATCCTTATGGCGCGCTATCTCTTTGCCGAGGAAAATAGGCTCGTCTTCCTGCCCATACGCGATGGGACCTAGTTCTTTCGCCATGCCCCATTCGCAAACCATGTTACGCGCCATTTCTGTCGCCTGCTGAATGTCGTTCTTTGTTCCCGTGGTTGTCTCATCATAAAAAAGATTTTCGGCTAGCCAGCCGCCGTAGCAGATGGCGATGCGATCCTCTATCCAGCCCTTGGAGCGGCTGTAACTGTCTTCTTCGGGGAGGGAAAGCGCCGCGCCGAGCGCCCTTCCGTGGGGAACAATAGTAACTTTATGCAGGGGGTCGGCATTTTTAAGATAATAGTGCAATATCGTATGTCCCGCCTCATGAATAGCGGTCATACGCCGCTCTTTGTCGGAAACTACCAGCGTTGTCCGCGCGACACCCATCAGCACCTTGTCTCTGGCTTCTTCAAAATCGGACATTATAACTTCGGGTCTGTCTTTTCGCGCGGCGAACAATGCCGCTTCGTTTACAAGGTTAGCGATATCAGCGCCGCTCATTCCCGGCGTCGCTCTTGCGATGCGGGCGAGATCAACTTCCTTATCCAAAGGAAGTTTCGCGACATTGATTTTTAAAATTTCCTCGCGTTCCTTTATATCCGGCATCGCTATAATCACCTGGCGGTCAAAACGGCCGGGACGAAGAAGGGCGGGGTCTAAAACATCGGGGCGATTTGTCGCGGCAAGAATAATAACTCCGTCTTTTGAATCAAAGCCGTCCATTTCCACAAGGAGCTGGTTCAATGTCTGCTCGCGCTCGTCATGACCGCCGCCGTAGCCCGCGCCGCGAGTGCGCCCAACAGCGTCTAATTCATCAATAAAAATTATACAAGGAGCGTTTTTGCGTCCCTGCTCAAAAAGGTCTCTTACGCGGCTTGCGCCGACACCGACAAACATTTCCACAAAGTCGGAACCGGACATGTGAAAGAACGCGACGCCCGCTTCTCCGGCGACAGAACGCGCCATCAATGTTTTACCTGTTCCCGGCATTCCGACAAGAAGCACGCCCTTTGGAATACGCGCTCCCATCTTGGTAAACTTCTGCGGATTCTTTAAAAATTCAACTACTTCCTCAAGTTCGTACTTCGCGTCCTTCTGCCCCGCTACGTCGGCAAAAACCACCTTTTTCCCTTCGTCATGATAGCGCTTGGCTTTGCTCTTTCCGAATTGAAAATTCCTCATGCCCGCGCCCTGTATATTTCTGAAAATAATCATGATAATTGTAAATCCGATAATCCATGGAAGCATATCGATAATTATCCGCATAAACGTTATCTTAGTTGGAGAACTTGTAATGTTGATGCCCTTTTCCTGCAAGTTAAGCATCATAGCGGGATCGGACAAACTTGGAAGGCGGGTTTTAAGTTGAGGAGAGCCGCCTGTTGACGAGCCTTTTAAATAAATATCTACGATTTTGTCGTCATAAACGGTAACGGATTCAACCTGTTTTTCTTCTACAAGACGCATAAATTCCGAGTAGGATATATTCATAACAGGGGTACTGTCGCCTTTGTAAAAAAAGGCGATAAAAATGACTGACGCTATTATAAAAAAAATAAACGCAAAACTACCCGGTACCTTGGGTTGTACGGGTCCGCGATCAGGTAGTTTATTGTTAGGATCAATCATCAATGCTCCTTAAGGCAAAACTCTACTATACATAGGAATTTTAAGCGTTTTCCTACAATTAATCAAGATACCGTATTAATTTAATAGTTTTTTTGAAAATCATTCCGGTGAATCCCAAATCCCCAATACCTAAAACAAACGAAGGCTCATAATATATCAAAATAAGAAATATCGTATACTTCGCTATTCTTTTCATGATTTATTACCTCATAATTATTATATCAGGATAGATTCTTCACTATCATCATTATTATCTTCAACAGGTTTTTTATCTTCTTTTTTTTGTTCTTTTTTTTCTTCTTTTTTGTATACAATGTTATATTTCTTTTCCATAAAGAGCGTCATGTGCTTTATAAACTCTTCAAACTCTCTTTCATCCATCTTTTCCATTTTTTCTTTTTCTTCTTCCGCCCTTCCCTTTACCGTAAAACCAAACGCAAAGTTATCCAATAATTTATCATCTTTCTCTGTTATTTCTTTATAATATACGTTTATTTCCGTGAATTCATTTCCATTCTCTTTGTACTCCAATAACCTAACTGTGTACTTTTGCTTTATAATTACAGCCGTTTCTTCAAATATTCTTTGACCCATTTTTTACCTCTCTTTCGTCTAATATACATCATTTTTCAGCGTACACGCAATAACCGCGAAACACCTTTTTCAAAGTACTCTTTTTGCGCGCGAGATATAGTGATTTTTTTCCCTTCACGAGCGATTTTTACAGGTCCAAGGTTTGCGGCGTTTACAACACCCGCGCAAAAACACCTTACAACCGCGCGTTTCACGGGGCGGGGGTTTTTCTTGTTCTTTAACAATTCGTCTATAGCCAAAAATACAGCCTCTTCGCGGATTATTTGGTCCTGCGCGAAAAAGTTTTCAGCTTCCGTAAAAACAGAAACAGGGAAATTACTATCAGCGCTATTTTTCAAATCGTTACGTGAAATTTCCTGCCATTTTACACGCGCTATAGCCTCTCCTTTGATAAACTCCGCGGTAAGCGACTGGGTTTGCGCCATGTTAAAAACGCCGCTTTTCCATGAAGGGAACGCGTCATTTAACAACGGAACAAGGGCGCGGCGTATACGGTTGCGAAGATATTTTTCATCGGCGTTTGTGGAGTCTTCGCGCCAACCGATATTTTTTGTTTTTAGATACTCTACAACATCGGCGCGAGTCATATTTAACAATGGGCGAAGAAGACGGCCGCGTTTTACGGGCATGGCGGCAAGACCGGCGCTACCGGCTCCGCGCAAGACGCGCATTAAAGCGGTTTCCAAAAGATCGTCCTTTGTATGGGCAAGCAGAATTATTGTCTTTTCACCTAACCTGTTTGCCTCTTTGGAAAACGCCCTATGACGAAAAAAGCGGGCGGCGGCTTCTATGCCGATTCCCTTTTTCCGCGCAAGAGCGGCCACTTTGCCCGGCGGAATATTTTCAATCTTACATTCAATGCCGCTGCTTTTACAAAATTCGCGGACAAATTCAGCGTCGCCTTTGCTTTCCTCCGCCGAGCGGATACCGTGTTCAACGTGGAGGCAAAAAAGCGTTTCTTTGCCGACAATGCCGCTGTCCCTAAGAGCGATTAATGCGGTAAGCAGAGCCATTGAGTCCGCGCCGCCTGAGACGGCAATTAAAAAGACTGTCCCCTGC
>Ga0268262_10004794_pt1 | contig 13762 bp, 7 predicted proteins | sample TergutNc150P3_FD_190354 | JGI IMG/M metagenome (GOLD analysis project Ga0268262, IMG submission 190354) | Nasutitermes corniger P3 segment gut microbial community from laboratory colony in Florida, USA - Nc150 P3 (SPAdes) (version 2) | ecosystem: Host-associated > Arthropoda: Insects > Digestive... | reverse complement strand
CCATAACCCGGGACATGAGGACAAGCCCGAAGACGAATCCTACCGCAAGAACACAGGGCACCCCTCTTACCGCGCCGACGACGCGCTGTGGCTGTTTCCCACCGTCTGGAAGTATATCGCGGAGACGGGCGACACCGCTCTGTTAGACGAAAAAATTCCCTACGCGGACAAGGGCAAGGACAGCGTATTCAACCACCTGAAAAAAGCAATCGGCTTTTCGCTTAACAACCTGGGAATACACGGACTGCCCGCCGGGCTTCACGCGGACTGGAACGACTGCCTCCGCCTCGGCGCAAAGGGCGTATCCGTATTTGTCGCGCTTCAGTTGTACTACGCGTTCGAGGTCATGATCCGTTTCGCGAAATTCAAAAAAGATTCCGTGACAGAGCAGGAAATGACCAGGCAGAAAAACCGTTTTGGAAAGGTTATCGAAAAGTATTGCTGGAAAGACGACCGCTTTGTGCGCGGTATCACCGAACACGATGTTACAGTCGGGAAGAAAGGCGATCCGGAAGCGAACATCTGGCTTAACCCCCAGAGCTGGGCGGTAATCAGCGGTTACGCGGATGAAAAGCGCGGCAAACAGATACTTGAATTAGTCTACAAGAAACTGAACACAAAGTACGGAGCGCGTCTTATGTCGCCTCCGTACCGCAAGCACGCTTTTGACGGTGCGCTTGCCCTTCTGTTTAACCCTGGCACAAAAGAGAACGGCGGTATCTTCCTGCAGACTCAGGGCTGGATAATCCTCGCCGAGGCTTTGCTTGGACACGGAAACCGCGCCGTTGAGTATTATCTGGAAAGCTGCCCCGCCGCGCAAAACGAAATTGCCGACACTCGCCTTATGGAACCTTACGTTTACTCGCAATTTACTGAAAGCGTAGACAGCCCCTTCGAGGGCCGCAGTCACGTTCACTGGCTGACAGGCACGGCAAGCACGGTAATGGTCGGCAGCGTGGAGGGCATTTTGGGATTAAGGCCGGACATTGAAGGCCTGTGTCTGGCGCCGGCGATTCCCTCATCGTGGAAATCCTTTACAATGGAAAAAGTTTTCCGGGGCAAAAAACTTAACATAAAAGTGAATAACCCCAACGGGCACGAAAGCGGTTGTATAAAACTCACCGTCAACGGAAAACCGGTTGAGGGCAATTATTTTCCGGCATCAATATTAAAGGCGCAGAACGAGATTATCCTGGATATGTGAAGTTTTTATGATTTATAAAACCTTTGGCAAAACAGGCGTAAAAGTTTCGGCTCTGGGCTTCGGCGCGATGCGCCTTCCCATGAAGGAAGTTGACGGCAAGAAAATCGTTGACGATGATCTTGCCGTTCCCCTCATGCAAAAGGCGTTTGACATGGGTATAAACTATGTTGATACAGCGCCGCTTTACTGCGAAACGTTAAGCGAAATTTCCGTAGGCAAGGCCTTAAAGGGCTGGCGCGACAAGGTGTATCTGTCCACGAAGAATCCCATTGAGGACGCGGACGGCGATCACTGGATGGAAAGGCTGGAAAAATCGCTTAAAAAGCTCGACACAGACTACATCGACTTTTATCATTTTTGGGGCATTTCGTTAAAAAGTTTCGAGTCATGGCAGGGCTTGAAGTTCGGCCCTCTTGAGGCGGCGTACAAGGCCAAAGAACAGGGGCTTATCAAACACATTTCATTTTCGTACCACGACGCCGCGGAAAATTATAAAAAGATCGTAGATTCAGGACACTTTGAAACGACCCTTGTTCAGTACAATATGCTGGATCGTTCCAACGAGGAGAATATCGCCTATGCGAAATCAAAAGGCTTGGGCGTTGTGGTAATGGGACCTGTAGGCGGCGGCAGGCTGGGCGCTCCAAGCGAAAAAATACAGGGACTGTTGAAGAACAAACTTACCAGTACCGCGGAAATGGCCCTGCGTTTCGTGCTCGCGAACGAAAATATAGACATGGCTCTTTCCGGCATGGGCGACCTGAACATGTTAAAAGAAAATTTTGAAATAGCGTCACGCACCGGCCATTTAACAGAAGATGAACTGAAACACATCAAGACAATGATGGAAGAAAACAAAAATCTCGCGAAGTTATACTGCACGGGCTGTAATTACTGCAAACCCTGTCCGCAGGGCATAGACATTCCCTACCTTTTTGAAATAATGAACCGTTACCGCGTCTACGATTTAAAGGAACACGCAAAGAGCGCCTACAAGGAAGTGATCAACGGCTGGAGCTGGATTAAGAGCGCCGACGCGTCAAAGTGCGCCGGTTGCGGCGTCTGCGAGGAAAAATGCCCGCAGAAACTGCCGATTATCAAGCAATTACAGGAAACTCACGCGACGCTGGCGTAAGAAATCCTCACGCAGAGGGAAGATAAACCTTAATTTATCTTAGCCGGCGCCTGCGGCGCGAATTACCGGAGAAGACCTCACGCAAAGGACGCAAAGGCGCCAAGAACGCAAAGGAAGAAAAAAGGAGGAAGAAGGGGTTATTATATCTGGGATTATCGTTGTACATCAAGATTCATCCTGTTCACTATAGTCTCGCAAATAATAATCCTTTCTTCCCCTCCCTCTTCCCTTTGCGTGCTTTGCGCCTTTGCGTCCTTTGCGAGATGAATAGCGAGTAAAGTGCGCCGCAGGCGCTGGAGAACGCTAAATTAGGGTTATCTTTAGCAAAAAGAGTATTCTATGTTATTTCCACTATATAGCCAGAAGGGCCTTCAAAATTAAACCTGTTTATTATTTCACCGAACAGGCACGGATACCTACTTGCCTTTCGGCTTTCGCGCAACCAGTACGACGATTTGAACGTCACACACCAGACTTGAACTGGTATCAGGTATTTTTAGTAATATCAAATTATCAGGTGTGTTTCAAGTCCATACCCAGTTAAATTATTTACTTAAACAAGATGAATCTTGATGGGAACACGCTATGCTTACGAACAACAACTCCGCGTCCTCTGCGTGAGGATTTTCTTCAATATTCTTCATTCAACCTTAAACACCATGTAATGCCCCGGCATTATGTGGATGTCGAAAATGCTCTCGCTGCCACCGGAACGGGCTATTTCAAAGGAACGCATTCTCGGTATCAGCAAGGGCGCAAGCTTTACATTGGGCCTGTTAATACGGACGCGCACACGCTCCGGCCTGTCAAGGAACGACTGCAAAATAAAAGTATCGTTGTCATAGGGGAACAGCGATACGCGGCCGCAGCATTCCAGCGTTATGGGCAAATTAAATTCACGGCGTAAAACAGAGAGCGTTTCGGCGGGAAGATTGTACAAATCGGCGAAAGCGTCCGGGATCGTCAGCACGTAGAGATGACCATTGCCGTAGGCGCCGCATAACAACAGCGCGTGGCTTGAGTGAGGGGTAAGCGCGGCTGAAAGGGGCCATATATCGTTTTCATTGTAACAGACATGAGGCAGGGTAATGGGAGCCGCGGATTTTGCATAGCCGACATTGCCGCTGCCAAAAGCACTGTTGGTAAAAACGTCCGTGGTTATTTTTCTGTTTGTTACTTCAAGAGGGAGTATATCCTCTATTCCCTTGCCCGACAATTTTTCATACAGTCCGCTTGTAATAAAAACTTTGCTTCCGTTCAAAAGGCTTTGTTTTATCTTGCTGACAATTTCCTTGTCCCACGCGGCGTCCGCGGTAAGAAATACCGTCTTCGCGTCCGCCGGGTAATAAGGATACGGGTCGAGGGGAACGCCGCACATTCCGATAAATTCATGCAGGAGCCTCTCCCCATAAGAATGATACGGCTTGTAACAGGCAACGCCCACAACTGTTCCAATCTTGTCAATGAACAGATCAGCTTCATCGTAGAACGCGCCGACCGCCGCTGTGTAAGTCGGATTATTGGCGAGCAAAGGAAAACAGAAAAGCATCTGTTCGCGGCATTTTGCGAATAACGTTAAATACGCCTGCTGTACATAGTCTTCCAGCGAACACTCAAAAAGGTCGTACCAGCCGCCGCCGTTTTTTCCAGGCTTGATATGCTCCAGCAGCAGGGGCAGAAAGAAACTCAGGTATCGCGGCAGATTTTGATGGGTGTAATGGGGATCGCGGGTTTCGGTTCCCGTGTAGATCATGTCAAACATCTTCGACTCGTCTTCAAGGTTATAGCCGTTAGCCTGAAAACTGTCGTACCAGTTGGGGTATTTGATAATGCAATTAACCTTTGGATTCGCCGCTTTGGCGTTTTTGATAATCACATTTTCGGAAATGTCGTTCATAAGCGCGAGGCGGAAAGAAGCCCAGTCGCGCTCACCTTTCGCCTTAATGCAGGATTCACAGCGGCAGTTTGTAAAGTAAAAATCATCCAGTATGAGTTCATCAAAAAGCTCCGCGGTGTACGCGGCAATTTCACCTAACCTTTTGCGGTTTTCCGGGTCTGTAAAACACATGCTTCCCATAAGCGTGCGTTTCACCGTGGTTGTGATTCCGCCCGAAACCGTATACCCCTTTTCGATAAACAGGGCTTTTACTGCTTCCATTTTTTCACGTTCTATCAAAACTTCCGAGCGGTAAGTTTCAAGGTAGATTTTATCCAGCTTGATATAGTTGCCCACCTTTTCAATGTCCGCCCTTATCTGCTCAAGCGAATTGTCATTCAGATAACCGGCGGGCGCGTAAGTAACCGTAATAAAATTCCTGTAATGCATAAGTTCCTTATTATTTACCCATCGTAACAACGACTTTATGGATTTTATTGTCGCCAAAGGCCGGTATTACTGTCCCAACCAGCGGATTGCCGTCAACGGTTATTGACTTTACTCCCTTTTCCGCGCCGGCGCTGTTGTCCACCGTTATGTGATAATCGGCACCCCTGAAATGACGCGTAACGGTGAAGCCCTTCATGCTTGAGGGGACGCAGGGGTCGATAACAAGGCCGTCAAAACAGGGGCGCACCCCGAGAATGTACTGGGAAATACTGACAAAAGTCCACGCCGCTGTTCCCGTAAGCCATGAGTTTTTTGCCTCGCCGTGGTTAACCGCGTCTTTGCCCGCTACCATTTGGGCGTACACGTAGGGTTCCATGCGGCGCAGATCGCTGTCGTCCTCCCGGTAGGCGGGGCAGATTTTCGCGTAGGTCTCGAACGCGCGATTTCCCCTGCCAAGCCTGGTTTCCGCTATAGTAACCCAGGGGTTGTTGTGGCAGAAGATGCCGGCGTTCTCCTTGTAACCGGGCGGATAGGAAGAAACTTCGCCTAACTCAATATGGTAATCCTTATACGCGGGCTGTAACAGGACAATGCCGTATTTTGAATCAAGGTGCTCCTTTACAGAGTCGAGGGCTTTTTGCGCGCGCCCGTCTTTTATGCCTATGTCCGCCATTACCGCGAAACCGTTGGATTCTATAAATATCTTTCCGTCCTCGCACTCGCGGCTGCCGATTTTTTTGCCGTACGCGTCATAGGCGCGGACAAACCAGTCCCCGTCCCAGCCGTGCTGATCAACAGCCTCTGTCATTTTGGTAATTTCTTTTTCCGCGTATTCGGCTTCGGCGGCGCGGTTGGTGCGGCGGCAGATTTCGACATACTCCGGGCCGGTAAACGCGAAAATCGCCGCGATTAACACAGATTCCGCCACACCGCTCTCAAAGTTGGCTGTTGTCTGAAAAGATTCGCCTGGTGTTTTGGAAAAGCAGTTAAGGTTCAGGCAGTCGTTCCAGTCGGCGCGTCCTATTAAGGGCAGGCCGTGCGGGCCCTTATGCGTTACGGTGTAATCAAAAGAACGCTTTAAGTGGACAAAGAGGGTGTCAGCTAACGCTTCGTCGTTGTCAAACGGCACTTTCTCATTGAGTATGCCGTAGTCGCCCGTCTCCTTGATGTACGCCGCCACGCCGCAGATGAGCCAGAGGGGATCGTCGTTAAAGCCGGAGCCGATCTCGTTATTGCCCCTCTTTGTAAGCGGCTGGTACTGATGATAGGCGCTTCCGTCCGGAAACTGGGTCGCTGCTATGTCCAGAATACGGGAGCGGGCGCGTTCGGGGACAAGATGAACAAAGCCCAGCAGGTCCTGGTTTGAATCGCGGAAGCCCATGCCGCGCCCAATCCCCGATTCAAAATAGGAGGCGCTGCGCGACATGTTAAACGTAATCATACACTGGTACTGGTTCCAGATGCCCGCCATACGCGCCATTTTTTTGTCTTCGGCGTCCACGGTGAAGCGGCCAAGAAGATTTTTCCAGTACTCGTTGAGCGCGGCAAGAGCCTTGTCCGCCGCCTCGGAGGTTCCGTATTTTGAAAGGAGAGTATTCGCCGGTTTTTTATTTATTATTCCCTGTTTCTCCCATTTTTGATCCTCGGGATTTTCGCAGTAGCCAAGGACAAAAACAAAAGTTTTGGATTCTCCGGGGCCAAGTTTAGCCTTGATGTGGTGGGAACCAATAGGCGCCCAGCCTGACGCGACGGACTTTTTTGCCTTCCCGTCAAAGACAACCTGCGGATGATCAAAACCGTTGTAAAGACCGAGGAAGGTCTGCCTGTCCGTGTCAAAGCCCTCAATAGGAACATTCACCGCCCACACCGCGTAGTGATTGCGCCTTTCGCGGTACTCGGTCTTGTGGTAAATGCGCGAACCCTCGATCTCGACCTCGCCGATGCTGAAGTTGCGCTGGAAGTTGGTCATGTCGTCGTTGGCGTTCCATAAACAAAATTCGATAAAGGAAAAAAGTTCAATATTCTTATCAGTTTTTGATTCGTTGGTAAGCGTAACTTTATGTATCTCGCAGGTGTCGCCTAATGGCACAAATGATGTTTGGGAAAAAGCCAATCCGCCGCGACATGAGGATATTTTTGAATAACCCATACCGTGGCGGCACTCATAGCGGTCAAGCGCGGATTTCATCGGCATCCATGAGGGAGTCCACACGTCGCCACCGCCTGTGGCGCTATCGCGCAGATAGAAATAACGCCCCCCCGCGTCGGCGGGGACGTTATTGTAGCGGTAGCGCGTTAGTCGTAACATACGCGCGTCGCGGTAAAAACAATAACCGCCCGACGTGTTGGAAAAAAGCCCGAAAAAATCCTCGCAGCCAAGATAGTTAATCCAGGGGTAAGGCGTGTCGGGGCGGGTAATTACATACTCCCTCGCGTCATCGTCAAAATGTCCGTATTGCATAGTGCCTCCTGTTTCATGGCTTGATAATTTTTATGGAATCAAACCCAATATAACAATTTTTAAGATCGCCTTCTTCTGCGACAAAATCAAGCTGTTTTACGTTCTTCCATGAGAATTTACCCTGAGGGCCAAGCCATGTCTGCGTGGCGTTTATCCACGCGCCGTGTTCGGCCATATCGGCAAGCGGTATGCGGATGACGCGCCACTTGCCGTCCGGGGGAAGCGTTTTTTCGTTTATCGAATAACGCATGCGCCAGGGAATGGAAGAACTGTTTTCGGGGTTTACAAAGCGGACGTCAAAACGCACAGGCTTTTCCGCCCTTGCCCTGAATTCAAGACAGTACCCCGATTCTGCCAGGTAACTCAAATCGCCGTTCCGGTTAAACTCGATCCAGAAAGAGTCGTATCTGGCGGCGTTTCCCCAGCGGATGGAGTATTCCCCTTCGGCGGCGTTGGTGTCATACATGCTGAAAAAGGCGTTTTCTCCCCAGTATCCGATTGAGAAATCCCGGGACGGATAATCGCCGTAAATGGTAAACCCGGCGCTAATCGGTTTCGGAGTCAGCGTCCGCTGGGGAGGGGGAAAAAACCCCATGGCGCGGACAACGTCGACATTGACATCGGAACTAAAATCGATGCTTGTATGAGTTTTGAATATGCCGAACCCGCCGAAATAATCCCAGCTCGCGCGGGCGATATTCCGTCTTTCCAGCGCGCCTGTAATAAATTCGTACCATTTAACCCGATCCTTCGCGGGGCTTTGAATCATGAAAACGCCGAATTCGCCGCAAAAGACCGGGACGTTCCGTTCCCTTGAAAAAGCCACCGTTTTATCAAGGCTGGCGAAAAGTGATGAGAAAGCGGCGTCGTTTTTGTAATTTCTTAAAGCGCCCTCAACCCAGGTTCCCACAAGATCATCGGGAGTTTTGGGCATGCGTTTGCTGTCCGCCGGGAAGGGAAGGCCTGCCAATGACGCCAGTGAGGGTTCCCCCCAGGAGGCGCCCTGGTGGGTAAATATATGGGGATCGTAAAAATGAAACGTATAAATGATGTTGGGATCGGAATACTCCGGTAAAGAAAACAGTTTATTAATCGAATTGTAATCGGTGCCGCCCACAATTATGGCGTGCGTCGTGTCAGCTTTTCTTATTGTATCTATCGCCATCCCCTGAATTTCTCCCCACCGGCTGTCGGAAATGCCGTGGGGCTCGTTGAGAATCTCATAAACAACGTATTTGCTCCGGTTTTTATAACGCGCCGCGACCTGCGCCCATACTTTCAGGAGGATTCTGTCAATTTTTTCATCGGTGGGGGCCACCGGATCAAAGGAATGGTTGTCAATAATAATATACAACTGGTGCTTTTCCGCCCAATCAACAGCGGTGTCAAGGAATTTAAACAGCAATGGATCAAGAACGTAATCGGGCGCACCCAGGGTCATGCTGTGCATATTTATCGGAAGCCGGATCACATCCGCCCCAAGGCTTTTCACGTTGATAAAATCCTGCTCAATGAACCGGGTAAACTGAATTGACTGGACATTGGGAGTCTCAAACCACTGTGAAAAATTTACACCCCGTGAAAAAGGAGCCGGATTAAGGACGGTGTCCGGTTTTTCGGTTTCAAATGAAACATTTGTTGTATTGCAAGCCATAAGTTGAATTCCTACTATTAAACAGAATAATAATTTCATTGTTCCTCCCATTCGTAATAATAAAGGGTAAAACACAGCATGGCAAGCCCTGCGTTTTTTTACCTTTTGATAGCTTTTTTTGTTAAATTTAGCGTAAATTTAACAAAAATACCGGCTTGACTTTCAGGAATGGCTGGTTTATAATAATCCCAATAATCTGATTTTGGAGGAGTAACTATGAAAAATACAAGAATGGCGTCTTTAGTTCTCTGCGGGGTGCTTATGACGTTGGTTAGTTCGTTTGCATGGGCAAAACTTACTACTTTTGACTCAAAGGACCTTAAATGGTCCTGGACGGCCACCGGTGATCAGGCTAACGGGGGCTCGTCTACCGTTGCCATTACCGAAAGTGTGGAAAACAAGATGCCCACATGGACAATTAAAGGCAACCTGGTAGTCGGATGGGAGTACTGCGCCGCTTATATCACGGCAACCCCGGACGCGGCGACTCTGGAAAAGCTCAAAACCGCTACGGGCATTTCGTTTAAGGTATTGGGCGACGGTGACCGTTACAAGATAAAAATGCTTACTTCGGATGTAAAAGACGGCGGGTATTTCGAATATTATTTCGATACGGTAAAAGACGCGGTTCTAACCATTGTTATACCGACAGGATTCTTTTTGAAACCTTCATGGACCCAGCAGGGGCCCAGCAGGCTTAATATGAATATGGTTACTGATGTAGGGTTTGAAACCGGCCGGCCCGGCACAGCCGGACCGTTCGAGTTAAAAATATGGGACGTCAGGCTTTTTACAGGCGATGTTCCCGCGCTGACCGCCGCGGAAAAGAGAGCCAATGACAAAGCGATAGCCGACGCGGCTGCGGCCGAAGCGAAGAGGGCAAAGCCGGTCGGCGGCAATCTCGGCGCTCAATCCATCAGACTGACCGACAACTTTCAATACGGAAAAAATTGGCAGGGACATTTTATGGAACCTGTTCTGTTCAACGGAAATAAAATTTCCAAAGGCGAGACATATACTTTAAAAATTACCTTCACGGCGGATCGTGATCTGACACAAAGCCTGTGGCTGGGACTGGTTGATCCCTCTCCGGCGGCATCTGGCTGGAGGCCGCTTTCATGGTCAGCGTCCAGGGATTTGTGCGATGTGGGACAGGAGATTAAAGATGTCAAGGCAGGCAAACCCGTTTCGGTAACATTAACGTTTACCACATTGCAAGGGTCAACGGGTAACAGGCCCAATCAAAATTCTTTGGTATTCGCGTCGAGAGATACAGATAATAAAAAAGGTCCGATAACGTTAACTTTCACCGAATTCGTTTTTACTAAAAACTAATGTTCCGAAAGACGACGAAAAAGTGTCAGGCGTGTTTGCGCTTGGCACTTTTTTTTGCATAAAATGTTTTAAACAAGGAGAAAAACATGATCAAATCAAGGGTGGTATTTTTAACGCTTGCGCTTTGTGCGCTGGTTGCCGCCGGTGTGACGTTGGGCTGCAGGAAAGAACCAACGCTCAACTGGACCTGGGCGGTAAACGGCGACGAGGATAACGGCGGCACGTCCACCATCAGCATGACTGAAGGCAAGGAAAACGGCAAACCCGCGTACACTTTTAAGGGCAATATAACCAACGAGTACCAGTATGGTTTTGTCAATGTTAAGGTATTCCCGGACGAGGATACGCTGGAACTGCTTAAAACCGCAAAGGGATTTTCATTTAAGGTATTGGGTGACGGTGACAGGTACGCGGTAAAAATCACCACTTCGGATATAACGGATTTTTGTTTTTATGAATACGCTTTTGAAACTGTAGAAGGCGAAGTTATCGAAGTAATTATTCCCATTGAATACCTCTTGCAGCCTTCATGGGGACAGTACAAGAAGTTCAATCAGGATAAAGCCATGTTTATAGAATACCAGACCACCCGCAACGGCAGTCCTGGCCCCTTTGAATTTAAGCTGTGGGATATAAAGCTGTATGACAAAAATGTCCCCAAACAGAAGCCGGTTACCGCGAAAGCTAAACCAAAAGCCAATGTCCCTGACGCGGAACCCAGGGGGATAGGCGGCGATTTAGGGGCCTTTTCCTTTAAACTTGATGACAATTTTCAGTACGGGGCGGGTTATCAGGGCTATTTTACCGACAAACGTTTGTTTAACGGAAATAAAATTGCCGCCGGTGAGACCTATACCCTGAAAATAGCCTATTCAACAAGCCGCGATCTGGAAAAAGAATTAATGATTGGCCTTGTTGACACTACCTCGCAGGCAAATTACTGGAAAGCGCTTAGCTGGGTAAGTGACGATGAAATAGCCAAATTCCCGGCCTCCAAAGCCGGTGAAAAAGTTTCCGGAACAATAACTTTAAAAACAATCGCGGACTCAACCGGCGTTTCCGCGCCGGCAAACGCGCTGGTGTTTATAACGGAAGGCGAAGGGAAACCGGGTTCCGCGAATTCCGGCGTACAAAAAGCCGTAACTTTAAACATCACCGAATTTGTTTTTACCAAAGTAGAGTAGGGTTATGAAATATCAACGCCGCTGTTTCCTGTTTTTTCCGCTTGGCGTTCTCTTGCTGATAAACTGCGCGTGTACGCCAAAAGCGGCGGTTCCCGAAAAAAAATCAGTAACGCCCGACCTTGTACGCGAGTATCCGGTTGAACAGGCGGGCGGTAAAACGGCGTTTGAGTATTTCAGGGACGAGAAAATCGCGGTTGGCTGGAATTTGGGGAATACCCTGGACAGCCACAGTAACGGCAGGGGAAGCGAAACAGTCTGGGGTAACCCCTCGGCCAATCAGGCGATTATGGACGGGGTTAAAGCCGCCGGTTTTGACATTATCCGCATTCCCGTAACATGGATGGGGCACATAGGGCCCGCGCCCGATTATACGATAAGCGAAATCCGTCTCAGGCGCGCAGCCGAGGTGGTTGAAATGGCACATAACGCGGGCCTTAAAGTTATCATCAACCTGCACCACGACGGCGTTACGGAAGCCCCCATGAAAGAAGCCGGCTGGCTTTCGGTTTCCAGGGCTGCGATAGTCCAAAAGGAATACGAAAGCATTACCGGCAAGTTTGTCCGCGTATGGGAGCAGATAGCGTCCTATTTTAAAAATTACGGCGACTGGCTTATGTTTGAATCGTTCAACGAGCTTCATGACGGCAATTGGGGCGAAGGTTCCGGGCAATTTATACAAAGCCAGATTGAGGTTGTCAATAAATGGAATCAGGCGTTTATGGACGCGGTGCGTCGGACGGGCGGTAATAACGAAACCCGATTTGTGGTGATACCGGGCCTGTGCACTAAAATCAGGCATACTCTGGCGGATTATTTTGTTCTGCCCAAAGACAGCGTTCCGGGGCGGCAAATTGTCACCTTTCACTATTACGATCCTTATGAATTTGGAATTACCGGGACGCGCTTTGAGTGGGGTTCGGACGCCGATAAAAACAGGGTCGTTTCCGATTTTGCCCCGTTTAAGCCGAAATTTATTGATAACCATATCCCGGTGCTCATCGGCGAGTGCGGCGCTGTCAGGCAGGTGTACGCGGACAAGGCCAAGGAGGATAAAGCGCGGCAAAACCGGCTTGATTATACCGCGTGGGTGTTCAGTAAAGCCAAAGAATACGGACTTGTTCCCATTTATTGGGATAATGGCCTTTATTCGGGAAACGGTGAAAGATACGGCCTTTTCAGGCGCAGCAGCGGCGAGCCTGTTTCAGATGAAACAGCCGCTATTGTCAAGACCATGATCAATGCGGTAAAATAATACTATGAATTCCGGAACCGGCAAGAACAGAAACGGTAATTATTGGGATACCCATAAGGCCCAAATAATTACTATCCTGGTCATTATCGGACTGGTTATTCTTTATGTCGCGTTGAACAGGTCAGGTCCGAGGGATTTTTCCGAAAAATACCGGGGTGTGGATTTAAGCGGGGTTTCCGCCGGCATAACCGATACCCGCTCCACAAGCAAGCCGGTACGCGATGACACCGCCGTTTCCATTGGCAGAACCAATACCTATACCCGCTATCTTGAGCGTTATGCGCATATTCAGCCCGCCGCCGCCGACATCCCGCTTGATATTTTTTCCTGGAAATCCTCAGACGGCGTTTCCCGGCTTGCTGACCTTGGCGGGGCGGAGAGGGCCATCCGTACCGAAGAAGAAAGTTTTATTGAGTACGCGGTTCATGTCGAAAAAGCCGGCATGTACAATGTCTATATTGAATATTACCCCCTCCCCTCACGGGGCATCGCTATTGAACGTTCCTTTAAAATAAACGGGGAGACCCCGTTTCTGGGAGCCGACCGGCTGATGTTTCAGCGGGTCTGGGGCGACGCCGACAGCGTGCGCAAGGATAACCAGGGCAACGAGATTCGTCCGGCCCAGGTTGAAAAACCACGATGGGAAAATTCTTTTTTCCATGATTATCTGGGCTACACTACCGAACCTTATGAGTTTTATTTGGACGCGGGGGACAGCGTCATACGGCTTGAGGGAATAAATGAGCCTGTGGCGATCCGCGCTATCTGCCTTAAAGCCCCTGTTCCGGCTCAAAGCTACCAGCAGTTCGCGCGGGGGATTGATACGGCCAAGTACCGCGATATAGGTTCCACATATAAGTTAAGGATACAGGGCGAACACGCCGCGTACCGTTCCGATCCTTCGTTATACGCCATTTACGACCGTTCTTCCGGCGCGACGGAGCCGCCCAGCGTTGCGAAAATAAAACTCAACATGATAGGCGGACAGAACTGGCGCGTTGCCGGGCAGTGGATAGAGTGGGAATTCTATGTGCCGGAAGACGGTATGTACAGATTTACCGTCAAGGGCCGTCAGAATTACAACCGGGGCTTTGTTTCAAACCGCATGGCGCTGATAGACGGGCAAATTCCATGCACGGAACTTTCCGCCGTGCCTTTTACCTACAGCAATAAATGGAAGCTGACGACATTCCGCGACGATCAGGGGGATA
>Ga0268262_10004793_pt1 | contig 13765 bp, 17 predicted proteins | sample TergutNc150P3_FD_190354 | JGI IMG/M metagenome (GOLD analysis project Ga0268262, IMG submission 190354) | Nasutitermes corniger P3 segment gut microbial community from laboratory colony in Florida, USA - Nc150 P3 (SPAdes) (version 2) | ecosystem: Host-associated > Arthropoda: Insects >... | reverse complement strand
CGGCCGTTATATCCAGCAGTTCTTCAAAGAGCGCAGGCCGCCCCGCGAGGAAGTTCTGGTAACGTCAAGGGCTGTCCCGATACCGGGCAATATCGAAAGCTGGGCAATTTTGCAGGCCCATTAAAAGGAGTTGAAATGAAAACTGTTAAATATTTGGCAGAGAAAGGCTGCGAGGTCAAAGTCAACGGAAAATATTACAGCGGCGATGACGTAATCCCTACTGACAAAATCAGCGAGGACGAACTCAAGAACCTTATCGCCGCGCGGTTCATCAAGAAAATCACCCTGAAAGAAGATGACGGCGGCGGCAATGGCGGAGAGAAATCCGTTGATGAAATGTCAAAGGAGTAACTCAAAGTGAAAGCCAAAGAACTCGGTTTGGATGTCGGTATGTTCGACAACGAAGAGGAAATTCGCCGGAAGATAAAAGAAGCTCAGGGCGCGGCATAAATGAATTTTAAGGAAGCGGTTGCCATTGATATTGAAAATGTTTTTTTCAATACAAATGAGTTATCTGAAACTGTTACTATAGATGGTCGTCAGGTTCCTATTATTTTGGATAATGATGTTTTTGATAAAAAAACAGATATTCAGGCGGCTGCTTTATCCAACGCCGAAGAATTGATTTTCATTAAGGCCGGTGATTTAAAACGCTTACCGAATCCGGGCGATCAAATTAAAAAGGATGGCAAGGAATGGTATGTAAAACCGCCTGTTGTGAGTAACATGGGCGTGTATGAAATACGGATTGGCAGGAAAAAACTGTAAAGAGTGGGATATATGGGTAATTGGAACGGCGAAGGCAAAGTACACACTAAGAGCAAATCTCACGGCAATATTGATTTCGGTACTATAACAATGTTCCAATGGAAGCCTCGCGACTATAAAGTATTAGTTGCAAGATTTGAAAGAATTTGTGGCAGCGGAAACAGAACGGCAATCAGGGAAGCCATTAACAGAGCAGCGTACAATGCCGCGCAACTCGGCAAAGCTGAGACCAAAAGACTCCTTGCCGAAGTTACTACGTTAAAGGTTACTGACATTGCAAAACATATAAAAGTATATAAGTACGGCAGCCCATTAAGCATGGATATTGGTATGAAAATCAGCGACACCGTTCGTCCGTTGTCTAATTTTTCGTTTACACCGGCAGGGCCTAAGTATAGAACTGCTCCGATAGTAGAAATATACAGAGGTAAAAAAAATGAGCTTGTAAAAGGTGCGTTTGTGGCCAGAATGCCGAAAAAAACCGGCCATATCGAAGTTCTTGAGCGTGAGAAAAAGAATGGAGAGTATGTAACGCGCAAAAGTTATACCAGCGGAGGCGGCTTCAATATGAAATCGAAAGAACATGTTCATCTCGTGAACCCGTTTCTGGCACCTGCCATTACCGGAATATTCAAAGAAAACGAAAAAGTTCATAACGAAGTATGGGAAAAAATCTTTTCAACATTTGAAAAAAATGTAGAAGATGAACTTGCAAATATATTAGGTGGTAAAAAATGATTGAATTTATCAACCGCAGTCCTGCCGGTTTTACTGATATGCTCTGCAAACGTCTCGAAGATTTGCTTGCTTCTTTCTGGCAAGAAGCGGAAAATTTTGACGATGGCGACAATGAAGATTACCACATACCCCATGTCCATGCGCAGAACCTGCCAATCAGTTTGACAGCAGATGATGAGAGAAATAAAACAAAAGATTTTCCGTATGTTCAGGTTGTTTGTAACGAAGGAGTTATTGGTGAATTCTCAAATGCTTTTAATGGCTCCGAATTACATATACAAATTTTACTTTTCGGATACCGGAATGATCCTGATCATCAAGGGTGGAGAATATCCCAGTCAATGATGTGGCGCGTACTTCAAGATTTACTTGACAACACAGTTCTTGGCGGGTACCAGCTTATAGAGCCGGTTAAATGGTCTCTGCCAATCAGCGAAGAGCCGCCTTATTATGCGGCAACGATAGAGACAATATGGAAGGGGGCTCCCCCCGCCGTTGAAACGCCAAACGAAGGCGTTACGACTGAAAGAACAAGAAATGAAAATGTATTTCAAACCAATTAGGAGGTAAATATGGCATACATGCACGGGGTATATATACTTGAAAGCCCAACAAGAATTCAAGTACCTGTTCCTGTAGATTCGGCATTGCCGGTCGCGGTGGGCGTGGCTCCAGTTCACAGACTGGAGAAACCGGAAGAGGCGGTAAACAACCCGTCTCTGAGTTTTAGTTACGGTGAAGCTGTTGCGGATATGGGATATTCAGATGATTGGAAATCATTCCCGTTATGCGAGCTTATTTATTCGCAGTATCGGCTTCACGCGATTTCTCCGTTAGTTCTGATTAATGTTTGGAATCCGCTTAAAGACGCAGAAACTATAACGGAAATGAATCTACCGGTCATTAACGGTACTGCTACCATTGATGACGCAATGGCAATGATCAGTACAGTGATTGTGCATAACGGAACAACAGACAAATATATCCGAAACGAGGATTATTCGCTTGAATATGACGGCGATAAACTTCTAATTAAAATTATAGAAGACGGAGATATTCCGGCAGACACAACGCAATTAAGTATTTCTTACAAACAGGCTACGGTTTCCGGCATTACAAAAAAGGATATCGCAGGCGGTGTTGACGAAAATACAAACAAGCGTACCGGATTGGAGCTTGTTACTGAAGTTTTCCTTTCGTTCCGTAAAGTTGCGGGGTTTCTCCTTGCTCCAAAATGGAGCAGTAATCCTGAGATTTACGCGCTGATGTGCGCAAAAGCCAACAATCTCGGTTATGGATTTACGTGTATTGCGTTAGCTGATTTACCTACTGACGGGAAATACAAAAATTATCGCAATATGCCAAAATGGAAAAATGCCAACAGCTATGTCGATCCTCTGTCATTTTTAACATGGCCGTGTGTCGCGATCGGCGATAAGGTTTTTCATGGTTCTACAAGGCTGGTTGGAATGTTCGGAGAGGTCGATAATAAGAACGGCGGACTACCGTATGAACAGGCGTCAAATAAAGCGTTGGTTATGACGCATATGTGCGATGAGGACGGCAATGTCATTCCGATGCTTTCTGACGAGCAGGCCAATTACCTCAATGAAAATGGAATTGGTACATGGATAAATTTCGAAGGCTGGAGAGCATGGGGGGTTGAAACCGCCGCATTCCCGGGCAATACGGACATAAAAGACTTTGAGCGCAGCGTGCGCCGTATGTTTAGTTATGTGCAAAACGTTGTAATACGCACAATGCGCCAGAATGTTGACAAACCTACGACAAGATTATTTATTGATCGGGTACTGCTGACGGCGAATGAATATTTAAATACTCTAAAAGCGCGCGGCGCAATTATAGGTGGTTCCGTAGCGTTCCTACGGGCTGATAACAATAATCAAAGCATAATGACCGGGTTATTATACTTCCGTGTAGAACTAACGCCGCCAAATGCCGCAAAGGCGTTAATATTTGACTTTGAGTACAATCCTGATCTTCTTGAAGGTCTGTTTAAATAAGGAGGTGCGAAAATGAGAGAAGGCATAGCAACAGGAAATAATGTTTACAAACTTTATGATGTTGAGACCGGCAGAGCATTAGACGGCGCTGTATCAGTGGAACTGCCGTCTTTTGAATTAACGTCAAATTCATTTAAAGGCGCGGGAGTGGGTGGAGAAATAAATGTTCCTAATCCCGGAGTAATGAGCGCGCAAACTGCTACAATATCCTTTCCAAAAATTTACAGTGAAATAACTAAATGTATGGAACTTGGCACTACAAGAACGCTTGATTTGCGTAATGAGATTATTGTGAATAACAAAGATACTCATGCGCTTGAGAAAGTTCCTGACCGCTGGGTTTTGAAAGGACCGTTAAGCCAGGCTAATCCGGGTAAAGTAGAACAAAGCGTGGCAGGAGATTCATCAGTCGTAATGCAAATATATTATGCGCATCATTGGCTGGACGGAGATGAAGTATTGGAGTGGGATCCGTTCAAAGGGATTTATACAGTTAACGGCAAAGATTTAATGGAAGAAACACGCCGTAACGTATTCGTGGGTTAATAAAAGGAGAAAAAAATGTTTACAAAAACAGTAAGCGTAAAACTATCAACACCTATAAAGTGGGAAGGTAGGGAAATATCGGGAATAGATTTGGAGTTTGGAAGAATCAACGGCGGAATGCTTAATAAGTGTGAGCGTGAAACATCAGGAAATTTGACTGCGGCAATGAGACCGGTTAGCACGGAATATACATCACGTTTGGCATCTATGATTTCTGATGTACCATTAAGAGCGATTGAAAAAATGCCTTATGAAGATTTTGAATTAATTTGCAGAATTGTTCAAAAATTTCTGACAGCGGACGATCCGCAAGAATACTACAATGATTACATAAAAGAAAATTTGGGTTTTACCAGTCCGGCATCTCTACCGGAGAATTTAGAGACAGTAGGAAGTACAACGATTTCGTAATTTTTGATTACGAAGACCCTTGCGGATATATCAAAGATATAATTGTCGGGCTTTCAGTTATTACAAAAACACCGATAACAGATTTACAAGAAATGCCGTTATCAGAACTTTTTGATTATAACGCAAGGGTTGAAAAGGTAATTAAGAAATCACAAAATCCGGAGCAATGATTTATGGCAGGTTCAAAGAAAACGTTTTGGGATCTCGCTCTCCAAATAACCGGAGATGATAAAGGCGCTAATGCAGCCCTAAAGACGGTTAAGAACGAAATCGAAAACATTAAAAGAGCCAGCCAACAACTCGGTAATGATTGGAAAACTTTCAGCGGAAACGCTACAAAACTTACTGTTGGAGCTGTTGGGGGTATTACCGCTATAACTACGGCTACTATAATGCTTGCAAATCAATTTGCTGATACCGGATCACAAATTGGCAAAACCGCGTCAACTATTGGTATGAGTGTGGAATCGTACCAAAAACTTCAGTATGCAATGGATCGATCAGGAGTAAGCGCTGAAACGTTTGATGCGGCAATGCAAAAATTTTCATTGACTGTGAAACAGGGCGCGGCGGGTAATCAAGCAATGGTAAAACAGCTTGCGGAAGTCGGTCTGTCCGCAAAAAAACTTGCTGGTATGAAGCCGGAAGAAGCAATGATGCGATTATCGGAGTACATGAATTCATTACCGGATGACGCGGCAAAAACAAGGGCTGCTGTAGCGTTATTTGGAAAACAGGCCGGCCCGGAAATGCTTGTTGCTATGAGGCAAGGCAGCAAGGGCATTGCCGAATTAATGGCAAAATCTGAAAAGTATTTCTCATTTACTCAAGATCATATATCGCAAATAAAAGAGTATAAAAACGCTCAAAATGATTTGAAGGATTCATTTTCGAGTCTTAAAAACCAATTCATCGCCGCGTCAATAAACCCGTTGACAGAAGCGTTTAAAATATTAGGCGATACTTTATTAGAGTTTGGGCCGGATATAGAAAGTATCGGTAAAAAATTTGGCGAATTTGTAAAAACGGCGGTATCAAAACTGCCGGAAATAATTAAGGCTATCAAAGAATTCGGGTTATGGGTAAAAGACACTGTAATAAATGTGAAAAATTTTGTAGGCGGATGGAAAAATCTTGGAAAAATAATTGCGGGAATTACTATAGCACCTACATTTATAAGTGGCTTAAAAACTGTTTTCTCATTAGGAAATTTAATAAGTATTGCAATGAAAAAAATACCTTTTATTTTGGCAAACATGGGATTATCCGCAGCTCCTATAGCGGGCGTGTTACTTCCAGTAATAGGGATAGTCGCTGGTATTGCATTGGCAGTTTATACTGTAGTAAAAAATTTTGACAAATTAAAAGCATATGCAATGGAATGTTTTGAAAGAATTAAAGCGGCATTCGGAGCCGGAAATAAAGGTGCAAGTAATTTTACAGAAATATTAGGCACGGTTAAAAAAACTCTGGGTGTTGTGCTTGACATTCTCGAAGTGACAATGCTTTACGCAATAAAGACAGTAATGAATGCTTTAACAAGCGCAATACAAATTGTTATTGGCGCGTTTCAAGTATTTTGGAATGTAATAAAGCTGATTTTCTGGCCATTAGAAACAACCATAAAAGTTATTATTGGATTATTTACAGGCGGTTGGTCTGGCGCTGTAGATGCGTTAGGCGGTCAATTTATAAAATTAGGCGAAATATTTTCAAATATTTTTAACGGTTTTAAAACTATAATCAGCGGAGTTTCAGATTTTTTCATAGGACAATTTAAGAACGCTATTGAATTTGTAGGTAAAATTATTGGAAGTTTATCTGAAAAGTTTGAAGGGGTTAAAAACTTTTTCGGCGCAATAGGCAAATTTTTTGGAGGCGGTGATAAAGCTGTCAATATACCAAAACACGCAGCCGGAGGAATATTCAAGGTTCCGCACATAGCGCAAATTGCTGAGAGAGGTGCTGAGGCGATTGTACCGTTAAATAATAGCCCGCAAGGATTTGATATTTGGAAAGAAGCCGGAAAATTAGGCGGGTACTTTAAAGCAATAAGTTCACAATCGCCTGTAGCGTCTCCTGCCGTATCCGAGCCGCCGATAAAAAACCCTGAGAAATCCCCGCTTATGTCCGCAGCGGCTCAGAGTATTTCATCGGGTGATACTGTTGTCAAAGTAGAATTTAAAATGACAAACAACTTTAATGGCGGTACTCCTAATGCGGAAACTATGAATCAGATATCTGGAGCCGGACAAAGAGCGGCGGATGATCTTGAAAGCAGAATAAAATCAATACTTCAGTCAATTGAAAGGGAACGCGGGAGGGTAGCTTTTTGATTAAAGAATATCTGGCGCCCCAGGGATCGGTCTGGGATCAAATAAGTTACAAATTTTACGGCGATGAAAGATTTATTGATATTCTTTTAGAAGCGAATCCTTCTTTACGTCATATTGTACAGTTTGAAATACCGGCTCTAATAATAATTCCTGACAGGCCTACAGTACCGCCGAATTCTGTTACTTTATTGCCTCCGTGGAAGCAGGCGGTATGATATGTTAGCAAGGAATTCTTTTTTAAAAATAGAAATTGACGGAACCGACATTTCAAATAAAGTCGCTGATCACGTTCTTGAATTTACTTACATTGATAAGGCTTCCGGAGAGTCTGATTCTGTTGATTTAACTTTACATGACCGTGATAGTTTATTTATTGACGCATGGTATCCAATGCAAAATACCGGAGATGCAAACGGTTCCTCGGATTACAACGATATCGCTCAGGCGTTACAGCGCGGAGTTAGTGACGAAGAGCTGCAACGCCTTATTGACGCAAGTGATTTAACACCTAAGCAGGGAGCTGAATTACAACGTTTTACAAATTCAGCGACATGGCCGCAATTCATAGCTCAAAATCCACAATACCGAGGCGAAAGCGGAAAATTAACTTTAATTAATGATATTAAAGGTACATCACCCGGGCAGTCTCAAAGTTCAGGTTCAGGCGCAATAACTTTCCGCGCAAAAATATGTGTGAGAGATTGGATAGAAGACGGAGATTATGATGAATTGGACACCGGAAAATTTAAAATTGATTCTTGCAGTTTATCAGGCCCCCCTGATCAATTCAGTATTAAAGCGGTTTCTATACCAATATCATCTAGCTTAAAGCAGGAAGAAAAAAATAATACATGGGAAGAAGTAACACTTCAAAAAATAGCCCAATCAATCGCGGACAAAGCTGGTGTTAAATTAATGTACGAGGTTGAAACGGATATCCAACTCGACCGCGTAGATCAACAGCAGCAAACAGACATGTCGTTTCTTTTAGATTTATGTGTTAAATACGGCGTAGCCCTGAAAGTAACTGACGGAATTATTGTTTTATTTGAGGAATCGGTTTACGAAAAAAAAGATATTGTTGATACTTTTGATAAATCAGAAATAGGCAGTCGTATAACGAACTATTCATTCGCACAAGATACGAATAATACAGTAAGCAAAGTCGAATTATATTATAAAGACCCAAAGTCCGGAATTGTCGCTCAAGGAGAATTCGCGCCGCCGAATCCTCCGGTAACAGGGCAAAAGCTGGTATTAAATGAACGTCCCGGAGATTTAAGAGGAGATAATTTCAGAAATGGTGTTGATAGCGGTTCAGGTAGTTCTGGCGGTACTCATGATACCGGGATGCATCCTTTTAGCGACATAACATCTGATTTTAACAGACCGAGAACGGATGTAACAGATAACGCCAATAGAATATGCAAGGCGCGATGCAGGGAAAAAAATAAAAAAGAATGGACATGCACATTGACTTTGTTAGGCAATGTAAAAATGTGTGGGGGCGTTAATATTCAGATAACAAATTGGGGAAAATATTCCGGTAAATATGCGGTAGATACAGCGACACACAAAAAACGCGGCAAATATGAAACTGAAATAAATTGCCACAGGGTTTTAGGGTATTAATATGTTACATCAGGGGCAGGCAACACAACGTGATGTAAATTCCGCGTCAGCACGGGTAGGATATGACGATCTTAGCGGGACCGTTTCCGGATTTATGCAGGTATTGTTTCCCGCTGCCGGAGGTTGGAATTTTTTCTGGACTCCAAAAGAAGGAAATCAGGTAGTAACAAGCCGTCTGCCAAACGGCGCCGAAGAGGGATATATATTAGGCCAAGTTTATACGGCCGGAAAAATGCCGCAAGGCGGGAAGCCTAATATTATTTTAATTGTAAGTGATGACGGTAAAAATATTGTTAGATTTGACGCTGATAACGGTACATTGGATTTAATTTGTGATCAAAAAGGAACATTGAAATTCAAAAATCTTGACATTAAAGTAAAAGAGCATACGCATATAAAAACAGAAACATATCATTTGGAAGTAGAAAAATCCGCAAAAGTGGACATAGGTAAAAATTTATACACAAATATTGGAGGGAATGAAAGTAAAGATGTTGTTGGAAATGTAAACACTAATATCGGCGGAAATAATACTGAAATAGCTGCGGGCGTAAATATAAATAAAGGTTCTCAGGTACGTCATAACGAATAGGAGAATAAATGGCACAAGTAGCAAGATTAGGAGATAAACATAGCGGCATTTGCGATCACGGGCTGCCGTGCTGCCCTCATAACGTAATAGGTGAAATTTCATCCGCAAGTAAAGATGTTATATCAAATGGGCAAAGAGAAGCGCGCTTAAATGACAAGGTTACGCATGATTGTCCGCATTGCGGAACAGGTTACATTTCTTCGGCTTCTTCTTCAGTTTTTAATAATGGCATAGGTGTGGCGCGATTAGGTGATTCTGTTACCTATCCGGGCGGCGGCGGAACAATAATTACTGCCAGCGGTGATGTTTTTGCGGGAGATTAAATGTTAATAGGTTCTTGGGGTAATTTTATTTTTGAAGTCTCAGGCGATATTGCTAAAACATTCCAGGAACTAACAGAAAAATCTTCCGGGCGCTGGGCTGAACATGAAACAATAAATACCGCTCCGTTATCTGAGTTTTTAGGTCCAGGTCTTGATGAATTGGAATTTTCAATTATTTTTTCATCAGTGCTAGGCGTTGATCCACAGGCAAATTATGAAGTGTTAAGAATTGCTGTAAGAAAAGGGGAATATTATCCATTTATTATCGGGGGCTTTCCGTTAAGCGGTAATTTTTGGCGCATTAATGATATTTCAGGAACGTCTAAAGTCTTTAGTAATCGAGGCGGGATAAGGTGGATGGAGTTAAATGTAACCGCAAGGGAGTATAACTAAAATGGAAACAATAGATAGTTTGCCTTCAGGCGTTAATTTCGGATTAACAGGTGTTCCGGAAGTCATGCAGAATGTCCGAACCATTTTAACTACAAGACGCGGTACTGTTCCCCTTGATCGTGATTTTGGTATAAGTTTTGAGTTTTTAGACAGCCCTATTAATACAACAAGAGCCAAGGTAGAGCAGGAAATATTTTTACAGTTAAAGAAGTATGAGCCAAGAGCAATTTTAAAACAAATTTTGTGGGATACTAACTTACTGTCAGGACAAATTTTGCCTACGGTTAAAATAGATATTAATTTAAGTGAAGGATAATAATTATGGCGTTTAACGATTTCTTTTTTTCAGAAGTTGACTCAAGGAAAATCCAAGCTCTTTTGCAGAGAATGTATGAAGAATTCCAGCGCGCAAACGGTAATCCTGGGTTTAGATTAGCCGCGGGAAATCCGGAGAGGCTTATACAATTAACAGAAGCGGCCGCATTGACACAGGTAGCGGTAGATATTGATAAAACAGGAAAGGGAAATTTATTATTTTTTGCTGATGAAACAACTATTGAGTATATCGGCGATCTTTACGGTGATAGAGGAAAGCGTTTAAAAGCGTCTTATGCGCTTACAACAATGCGTTATAAGTTATCAGTAGAACGCCCTGTTATAACGCCTATTCCCAAGGGTTACCGCTCAACACCGGATAATAAAGTATTTTTTGCAACACTAAAACCGCTGGAAATACCAGCAGGCGAGCTATACGCCGATGTAGAAGCGCAGTGCCTAACGCCCGGAATTGAAGGCGATGGTTTTGACATTGGCGAAATTAAAAATATGGTAGACCTGATTCCGTTCATGGCATCGGTTGAAAATATTACGCCGTCAACAGGCGGAGCGGAAAAAGAAGATGTGGAACCATATAGAGAACGTTTACGAATGCTCCCGGAGTCTTTTTCTGTTGCCGGGCCAGACGGCGCTTACGAATTTTGGGCAAGAACCGCAAACTCTGGAATTGTAGACGCAAGGGCATGGATGCCGGAATTGGATATGCAGTCTTTTGCCGATTTTCTTTCACCGTGGGGAATAACAGATTCGGCAGGTTTTTATAAAGCGTTATTTGATTATTTCAGGACAAGCGGGACGGGGCCGGGGAATGTCGATGTAACCGTGCTTATGAAATACGGAGAATTGCCGTCTGATGAAGTTATGCAACAGGTATATGAAACCTTAACTGATAAAACACGCAGGCCGTTAACAGATTTTGTTCATGTGATAAAACCAACGCCGATTGAATTTGATGTTGAATTTGAATATTGGATTGAAACTGAGCATGCAACAGAAGTAGCTTCAATAATAGATGCTGTTAATAAAGCAACAGAGCGTTATATTTCATGGCAAAAATCAAAATTGGGATTAGATATAAACCCTGATTTGTTGCATAAGCTATTAATGGATACTGGCGTAAAGCGTCTGGATATTAAAAAACCGGAGTTTAGAATTCTTAAACCAATCGAAGTAGCACAGTTTACCGGCAGCAAAAATATAATATATTCCGGATTAGAGGATGTGTAATGGATTTAAGTAATATATCAATACTTAATTTAATGCCGCCTAATTTGGCAAAAGACCACGAAATTAGAATGCTTGCAATGGCATTTGATGAAGTGTTACGTGGAATAATAAGTAAAATTCCCGATGTGGCTATAATCCCAAATCTGATACTTAAAAAAATAGCTGATGAAACATTAATTGATCTTCTTGCGTGGCAATTTCATGTAGATTTTTATGAGCCTAGCTTGCCGATAGAAGTAAAGCGCGAATTGGTATTGAAATCCCTGGACTGGCACTTTCGTAAGGGAACGCCTTCTGTTGTTGAAGAAATTGTATCAACAGTATTTTCAAAGGCAAAAATTGAAGAATGGTTTGAATACGGCGGGCTTCCTTACAGGTTCCATGTATCTACAGAAGATGAAATACTTGACACTAAGACTATAAAAAAACTTTTAAGAGCGATTAATTCTGTTAAAAATACCCGAAGTTTTTTAGATACCCTAAACCAAGTAATTGATTATGATGTTGTAGTTTGTTTTGCAACTGGCGCAGAGTTTGTAACCAAACAGTATATTATTGCTGATGATGTTAATTTTGAAGATGTTACAGATTATGGAGTAGTTGCTCCTATGATGTTAACTAAAAAATATATAATCGTTGACGAAGCTCCAATGCCTGATGTCGTAATGGATAATTGAGCAACAGCAACCCATCAAATAATAAAGGAGGTATATTAAAAATGGGTAATATTCACATGGCGCTAACGCTTAAAGGACAAGCGTTAAATGCCAAAATTCAAGCTGGAAATGGCGACATACCGTTAGAAATAACACGTATTGTTTCCGCGTCCGGCTACAGCGAAAATCCGCTTGAATTAGATGATGTAATCAATAAAGAACAAACCGCGCAAATAATAAAACGTAAAGTAACAGGCGTTCGCGCGGCTATTGAAATTACATTATCCAATCAGGGAAACCCGACAACTGGAGAACCACCGCTTACTGCCGGATATACGCTATCACAATTCGGTATGTTTGCAATTGACCCGGACGAAGGGGAAATTCTTTACAGGATCAGCCAATTTGACACGCCAACGTATGTACCCGCGGCGACTGAGATGGGCTGGGTAATAAACCCGACATGGAATTTTACCGTAGGAAATGCCAGCGAAGTAATTGTTACAATCGATCCAACAGGCATGGCTACAGTAGGCGATCTTAATAACCACATTGAACAAAATGTCATGTCTCAAAACGGAGTACATGGTCTCCGGTATTACGAAGGGGTTTTACAAGCATTTAACGGCAGGGAATGGGTTAATATCGCAACTGGAGAACTTCCTCCACCCCCTCCAATTACCGGACAGTTCACTATCGAAGATGGTGTTTTATTAAATGATACATCTTTCGGCTCAGTGGCGCCAAACGGAGTTGCTAATACATTATGGTTTAATCCTGGATTAGCAACTGTAACAGACGAAACTTTAAATCTTTTATAAGGAGAAAAGATCATGGGAAATGTAAACAAAATTATGCTTGATGGTACTCTTCATGAAATTGAAGACACTCAAGCGCGCGTTAAGGCTGATGCCGCAATACAATCGGCGTCAAATCCGGTAAATGAGCCGTTTCTTGTAGCAAGCGCAAAGCGTAGGCTCACAATAAAGGGCGGTACAAAAATCATGCTCGGTTCAGACCTATTTTCCCCGCACGAGGATGCGGAACTTAATATTCCCAACATACTCGATACCGGAAGCCTTACAAACGGAAAGGACTATTTTCTCCACCTTATACATGGTGGAGCTGGCCTTACTATAGTTGCAAGCTTAAATAAAAACGCTCCCGTAGGGCTTAATCCGGCTGATGTTAAGCGTATAGGCGGTCATCATACGTTATGCGCAAATGCCGGAACAGGAATAACCTATGTAATGGGCGGCGAAACAAAAAATCACACGTTAAACGGTTTTGTCGCAAGCGACATATTGCCGTACACGGTTTGGTGCCTTAATCATCTGCCAATAAGCGAGCCGGAAGGGATGTTTTATGATCCTATAATGGATCATTGGGTTGACATATACCCGTTATCTGACAGCGGGTTCGCGACAAAATCAGCATACCAGGGCGCTATTACAAGAAACCGCCAGTATGTAGATTTTGTCGAAGATTTAATCTGCGTTAAAAAGCAATTGCTCAGCGATGAAGAATTTGCTTCCGCGGCTATGGGCAGCAATGAGAAAACAGCGGTCGCCGGAGCAAGCGACGCCGGAGCCACAAGCGGCGGCGCGGGCGGAAGGTCGGACACTGCCGGTCGGAGAATGATCTCGATTTACGGCGCGGAAGAAATGTGCGGAAGCTTGTGGCAATGGCTGAGAACGACATCGGCTGCCGGGTATCAGGGATATATGGACCCGATGGGAAGCGTAACAACGTCCAGTTATGGACCGTTCACGCAGAGTGGCGA
>Ga0268262_10004792_pt1 | contig 13766 bp, 13 predicted proteins | sample TergutNc150P3_FD_190354 | JGI IMG/M metagenome (GOLD analysis project Ga0268262, IMG submission 190354) | Nasutitermes corniger P3 segment gut microbial community from laboratory colony in Florida, USA - Nc150 P3 (SPAdes) (version 2) | ecosystem: Host-associated > Arthropoda: Insects >... | reverse complement strand
ATAACAAATTTACGGAAAAAGAACTTGCCTCGTGGGGAGCGAATATTATTATCTATGCGAACCACATGCTGCGTTCTGCGTATCCTGCGATGATGAACACAGCGAAAATGATTTTGGAAAACGAGCGTTCTTTGGAAGCGGACGCTGTTTGTATGCCGATTAAAGAAATACTTGAATTAATTCCGGGCGGCAAGTAATTGATAGAAGCGTCATATTTTTACAATAAACTAATAGAAAAGGGAGTCGGTTTTTTTTCAGGCGTTCCCGATTCTCTCCTTAAAGATTTTTGCGCGTATATTACAGATAACACTGAAAAGCATAATCATATTATCGCGGTAAACGAAGGAGCCGCTGTCGGACTTGCCTGCGGTTATCATCTTGCTACCAGCCGCATACCGCTTGTGTATATGCAAAATTCAGGCATAGGCAACGCGGTCAATCCCCTGCTCTCTCTTGCGGATAACGACGTTTACCGCATACCGTTAGTTGTTATTATAGGCTGGCGAGGAGAACCCGGCGTACATGACGAGCCTCAGCATGTTAAACAGGGAAAAGTTACCTGCTCTCTCCTTGAAAGCATGGGTATTCCTTACGCCGTACTTGAAAAAGACGAAAACATTGTAAACGGTCAGATTGAAACTTGTTTTAAAACAATTTCAGAAACAGGTTCTCCTTACGCGCTTGTCATACGAAAAGAAACATTTACGCCTTATACTCTTCAGAAAAAAGAAGAACATAAAGCGGAAATAACGCGCGAAGAAGCTATCGAAGAAATAGCCGCAAACAGAGAAGGAATTATCGTATCCACTACCGGAATGATCTCACGCGAATTGTACGAGTTACGCGACAAGGCGGGCGCAGGTCATGCTCGTGATTTTCTTACCGTAGGTTCTATGGGGCACGCTTCTTCCATTGCGCTTGCCATCGCTTTGCAAAAACCGTTATTACAGGTAACCTGTCTTGACGGAGACGGCGCGGCTCTTATGCACATGGGCTCTTTCGCCGCTATCGGAACGCAAAAACCGCGTAACTACTGCCATATAGTTCTTAATAACGGCGCTCATGATTCTGTCGGAGGACAGCCAACTATTGCCCCATTTATTGATATTCCGTCCATTGCTCGGGCTTGCGGTTACGCGAAAGTGTATCAAGTTAAAACAAAAAAAGAACTTAATAAAATTTTATCTAAAAAAAACGAGGGGCTTACCTTTATTGAAGTAAAAGTAAAGAAAGGCGCGCGTAAAGATTTGGGGCGACCAAAATCGTCGCCGCAGGAAAACAAAGAAGCGTTTATGAGATTTATCCATGAGAAAACCGGATTTCATACCAAAACTTATGATGAGAAACAACGCTTTTTTGTTAAAAACAAATAAACTGGAATATAGTTATGATATTGCTTGTATTATCTGATATTCACGCAAATGTATCCGCTTTGATTTCAGTGTTAAATGATGTAAGAAAGTATAGTATTGATAAGTTGATTTTACTTGGAGATCATATAGATTATGGTATGCGTCCGAATGAAACAATAGAAATATTAAAAAAAATACCGTTTCCGATCGAAATTAATTTATGGGGCAATCATGAGAAAGCAATCATGGATGGTGATCTTGAGCGATTTTCAAGTGAGAGAGGCAGAGAATTTTCCCGTTTTACTTTCCAAATATTGAATAATAAGTCGAAAGAATATATAAACAAAGAAATGTGTATGCATGGCTATACCGAAAAGACATATAACGGAAAACAGTATTTAATGATACACGGAAGTCTGGAAGATACATTTTGGAAAAGCATATCGCCTGAAAATTCAGGTGAAAATTATATAAAATATGATTTTGTTTTATCTGGACATTCTCATATACCGTATTACATGGAAAAATACTATAAAACAGATAACATTAATACACGTGGACAAAAAAGAACGGTATTTATTAATCCCGGTTCAGTGGGACAACCAAGAAACCATAACCCAAGAGCGTGTTATGCTGTGATTAATACAGAGGCAGAGTGGGTACACTTAAATAATGTCAGCTATGATGTTAAAGCAGAACAAACTTTATATGGGAATAATGTTAACGAATTTTACAAAATAAGGCTGGAAAATGGAATATAAACCGGAGAAAAAGTTTGAAAAATAATTTATATGTTATAAGTGGTGTCACAGGCATGACGGGAAGTGAACTGGCGCGACAAATTATAAAAAGGGGAGAAACTGTGATAGGTTTTGATAATTTTTTTGCATCCTCAGTTAATACAGTTAAAGATATAATCAATAGCAGCAATTTTATTTTTTACGAATATGATTTAAATAATGTGCGCCAAATGGAAAAAGTATTTCGATATGTAAAAAAAATAAAAATAAAATTCGATGATGTTATTTATATAAATTGTGCTGCAGTTGTTCATACAGAACATTTTTATCATGTTGACTCAACTTTTGATACGAATGTAACAGGAATGATAAATTTTTTAAAGCAGGCAGTTGCTGTAGGCGCAGGTCAGTTTATTAATTGTTCTACATCCGAGATATATTCCATGAAATCTTATTCAGACGAGGGTGGGGTCAAAGAGTCGGATTTTGTCGTACTTGCAACAGCGGAACACAGTCAGCGGACAAGTTATGCTGCTGGTAAACTGATAACCGAGTTTTTTATGAAAGATGCGGTAGAAAAGAAACTTATTCGGGGATGCTCCATTCGTTTTGCCAATGTATACAGTAAAAATGAAAAACTCTATAAACATGTCATTCCGCATATTATAAACAGCCTTTATAATACCGGAAAGCTTGAACTACTGGAAAATTCTCGTATAAACAAAAGAACATTTTTACATAATTACGACAGTTGTACGGCAGTTTTATCTTTGTCCGATACTGTAGAATCGCTTGATGGCTCTGTTTACAATGTTGCCACCGATGAAGAAGTATCTATTATTGAATTGGTGAATATGATAGCAAAAAAATTAAATCAAGATCCGCCTCAGATAATTTTCAATGGTCTTCGTTCCGCTGATCCACAGCGTCGTGTATTAAATACCGAAAAATTGAGAACCGCAACATGTTGGAAACCTATAGTCTCTTTGTCTGAAGGACTGGATATGTGTATTGATTATATTATAAACGGAGAAATAAATTGAGGGTATTAATAGTAACAGTGGCCGGTATTGCGTCTAGATTTAATAGAGATCTGGATAAACCGACGGTAAAATGTATCTTTTATAAAAAAAAACCCCAATACTCAATTCTATATCAAATATTTAACAAAATCTCCCATTGTGATCGAATAATTATTGTCGGCGGCTACGGGTATAAGCACCTTACTGAATATATTGAAACTTATTTATCTGATTTTATTCAGAAAACAGAAATGATATTTAATCCCCACTTTGAAGATTATGGTTCAGGATACAGTCTTTATCTCGGAATAAAAGCCGCTGAAAAAATTAATGCCAGTGAAATCATTTTTGCAGAAGGTGATCTGTTTTTTTCAAAAGCAGATTTCAAAAAGATAGCCTTAAATAGCGGAGATGTCCTAACCATCAATAGAGTCCCTATTGAAGCAGGTAAAGCGGTATTGGTTTATGAGAACTTATCAAGTCATATGAAATACTTATATGATACCGGACATAATGAACTTTATATAAAAGAACCTTTTAGAGCTGTTTATAATTCGGCTCAAATTTGGAAATTCACGCAGCCGTTACGTTTATATGCATCAAATGAAAAATTAATCGGACTTCAACAAATGGCTACGAATTTGGAAATAATCGGTGATTATTTTTCAGATATTACAAAAGATAAAATTTCAATCATTACCATGAATACGTGGATCAATTGCAATACGATAAAAGATTATGATATACTGCTAGAGTATATTAAATAACCAAAGGAGTCTGTGTGAAAAAATTAAATGAACGTTTAAGGCTTCTGAAAGAGAGAATCGATCATAACAATATAACTATCATGATTATGGGACTTGGGAGTGTTGGGTTGTATTTGCTGGATTATATTATAAGTAGGAATGATTCTTCAATACATATAGTAGTCGTGGGAAGAAACTATGAGAAAATGGAAACAGATGTAAATATCGTAAGAATCTCGGCACTTATTCGTCATCAGAATAAGAGCGTCGTATCTATTGAATCCGACTGTGATTTTAATAATATTAATGGTATTTGTAAATGTATAAACAAATATTCGCCAGATTTTATTATTAATACGAGTCGGGTATATTCTGGTTTAAAATACGGCAGTATTTCATGGCATAATTTCAGGGCCTACGGCATTTGGTCGCCGCTTGCAATTAATTTCATCCGTAATATTATGTCGGCTTGTGAAATGGCAGATACAAACGCCATTGTAATTAACGCATCGTATTCCGATGCGGTGATTCCATGGCTTAAAAGCGCGGGGCATCCGTATCCCGATTTTGGAAGTGGAAATATTAATCACTTAATTCCGCGTATAAAATTCTCCGCATCGCAAATGCTTGGAATCAAAGATTACTGGAATATAGATGTTATACTTGCAACTGCGCACTTTCATGATGTTGTTATCAGTAAAGAAGGGCAGACTGAAGGACAAAATCCTTTGCTTGCTATGAATTATGAAGGTAAAACTCTTTCTCTCAATGAGGCCGAATTATACCGCCTGTGCAAGATTCCTATGCCGATAGATGCAAAACGGAATATGATGAACGCTTCCAGCAATTTCGATATTGTATTTGCCATCATTGAAGCGTTGAGAAACAACACCTGTAATGTATTCCATTCGCCGGGAGCAATGGGGTTACCGGGTGGATATCCGGTAAGAATAGAAGGAAAAGGAAAACAACCGCAAGCTGTTATAGATGAAAGTGTGTTTTTATTAAAAGATATGATGTCAGTTAACAAAAAGTCTCTTGCTCTTGATGGAATAGAATCAACGGAAGATGGGATATTAACTTATACCAATATTCTCTTGGAGAAAGTAAAAAAAACTTTTTCGGTTGATTTGCCAAAACAGGTTCCATTTATTGAAATTGACACTGTAGCAGAATTTATAATCGAAAACATTATTAAGAAAAGCAAATGAATCACCCATTCATTTTTAATAATTATAAGGCAATGGTAAAAATGAATATGTTAATTCGCTCTAAAGCTCCGTTGCGGCTTGGGCTTGCAGGTGACGGAACCAACATAGCAGACTAATATAACCGTTTCGGCGGTTATGTGCTGAACGCCACGGTCGGATATGTACGCCTACTGTACCATCGAACCTAGTGATTCAGGCAAAGTGGAATTAATCACCGCTGATTTGGGCAAACAAGAGGAATACGAAGCGGAAGATAAACTGCGCATCTCCAGAGCTTATCCGATTTTGGGAACCCTTAACAATTTGGACTTGTTGACAAAGTAAGAAATAAAAATAAAAAAGTGATAAATTAAGTCCTAGGGGGAAGAAAAAATGATGGGACGAAAGAACAAGCAGTTGTGTATGGTCATGCTGGACATGGAAGACTTGATACCACAGACGCATCTGCTAAGGAAAATAAAAGCCAAGATAGATTTTGATTTTATATATGAAGAAGCCGAAAGCTATTATTCCAGAATAGGCCGTCCGTCCATTGACCCTGTTTGCTTAATAAAAATGCTGCTCATTGGATATTTATACGGAATAAGATCCGAGAGGCGGTTAGAGGAAGAAATTACGTTGAATATCGCCTACCGATGGTTCTGCGGCTTTGATCTTATGGATACGGTACCGGATCATTCAACATTCAGCCAAAACAGACGGCGAAGGTTTACAGACAGCGCAATATTCCGCCAAATATTTAACCGAATAGTAAGGGATTGTATAGAAAAAGGTCTTGTGTCAGGAGAAACAGCGGTAAGCGACGGCTCGTTCATTCCGGCAAATGTGTCATGGCAGAGTAGGATAGAAATAACCAAACTTGTAGAAAAAAGCACGGTAGACTACCTTGAAGCGTTAGACGAAGAATTAAGAAAGACCGAAGGATACGTTCCCGCTTACCCTTCAATAATTGAGAAGAAAGAATTAAGAAGTAAAACGGATACCGATTGCGGTTATATTCATCAGGATACAAAAAAGGGATTGGGATATTTGGCGGAAATAACCGTTGATACGAGAAACGGTATTATTACCGGCATGGATTGTTATCCGGCGAATCGGCGGGAAAGCGACATTATTCTAAAACATATAAAGCGGCAAATACAGGACAACCAACTGGACATCAAAAAGCTGGGGCTTGACGCGGGATACGACGTAGGAGCAGTACATCGCGGGCTTGAAATCATTGGAATAACCGGTTATACCTGCCTACGATATGCTCATAATAACCCTATGAAAGAAGAATTCACATATCATCCCGAAGAGGATATGTTTTTATGTAAAGAAGAGAAAGAACTTCCGTTCTCAAAACTAATATTCAAGAAAGGAACAGGGTATTACCGCCTGTATAGAATAAAACCCGGTTCATGTGGAAATTGCGTCAAACGAAACGAATGCAAGACAACAAGCGGGTCAATCAGGATAAGCGCCAGTCCATATTATCCGGCATATTACGCAAACAGGATTAGGCATGATACGCCGGATTATGTTCGGGTTAAGAAGCTGCGCGGGATATGGGCTGAGGGTACTTTCGCTGCGTTAAAAAATTATCACAATCTTAAACGGCATCGAAAACGAGGTATTCATCGTGCGACTGAGGAATGTCTTCTTTCCACGACTGCGTTAAACCTGAAGAGGTTTATTAAGGCTGTCAGCTCATAAATATCTTGGGTACTGTCTAAAAAATATAAACAAAAAATGGTGAACCAGAAAATAAATGTTATAAAATAATCAATTTGTCAACAAGTCCATTTTTATGTAAATGGAAAATGGGGCTGGAATATACAAGAGTTTTTCTACAGGCTCAGATGGCTCGGTGTACATCAAGCATACCACTACTCATTTTTAAGGAGGATAGCATTATTGGTTACATACGGTTACGTTCGCGTGTCAAGCGTTGACCAAAACGAAGATAGGCAGATGCTCGCCATGCTGGAATTGGAAATACAGGCAGAGTATATTTTTATGGACAAACAGAGCGGCAAAGATTTTAATCGGCCCTCGTATCAATCACTTTTAAACAAGGTAAACCCTGGTGATCTTATCTACATAAAGAGCATAGACCGCCTGGGACGCAACTATGAGGAAATCCAAAACCAATGGCGTGTTTTGACAAAAGAACGCGGCATTGACATTGCCGTGATTGATATGCCCCTATTGGATACGCGCAACGGACGGGACCTTGTGGGAACTTTCATTGCGGACCTCGTACTGCAAATCCTGTCCTTTGTAGCGCAGAACGAGCGTGAGAATATCCGCAAACGTCAGGCCGAGGGTATAAAGGCGGCTCGGGCACGGGGCATCCATTTAGGACGGCCAGTCAAAAAGCCGCCCGACAACTTCAATGAATTGGCAGATCTTTGGGTACGCAGAAAACTGACAACAAAGGAACTTATCCGGCAGACAGGCTTGAAGGAAACTACGCTGTACAGGCGGCTGTGGGAACATCAAATAATAAGGAAGAAATGCTAACCCACACTGCTGTCCGGTTAAGTAATGATACTGTAATTCCTTATGTAGTAAGAAATTACAGTATTTGAATTTTCAGAATAATGAGATGAAATTTGGTGAATTCTCAAAAGTGGCCTAAATTCCTTTATGTTGTTAAATAAACGGAACAGCGGTGGGTAACCAAGTCTAAAGGTAGACCTTTTGAAAAAGGCTATTTGGCAGAGAAAACAGTTAGAATTCTTTGAATAATTGGTTGAAAGGGCTGCATAGGCGGATAAAATGATGTATACTTGGGAAATAATGGCCTGCCAAAAGGTCTACCTTTTGAAAATATCGGAGAATAAGCAGGACTCTCAATGGCTGTGGAAAAGTGTTCAAATATTCCACATTTCTTTTCAAGTGAATTCGAAGGATGATGTTATGGCTAATAGGGTGTATATTTTCGGTTGCGGTGATATTGGAATTAATTTCGTTGCAAATAAAAGCAATGAATTTGATATTCTCGGCTTTTTGGACAATAACTCAAAATTGTGGAATAAAAAGCTGGCAGCAGGATTGACAGTATATAATCCTGAAAAAATATTGGATGAAAATTTTGATGCTGTTATTGTGGCATCTGCTGAAGGATTCAAAGACATTCCTGAACAATTAATGAAAATGGGGATTAACAGGGATAAAATAATCCTTGATTATGCTCTCATTCCATTAAAAGCGCGAATTATTTTTATTGAAAAACTAGGTGAAATGTTCGTTGAAAAAAATATTCAAGGCGCTGTGGCGGAAGGTGGGGTATACAGAGGTAATTTTTCCTGTGAAATTAACCGTGTTTTTCACGACAAAAAATTATATCTTTTTGATACCTTTACTGGATATGATGAAAGGGATATGGAAAAAGAATATAAAAATGGTTTTTCTGAAAGCAGGGAACAAAATCATTTTATGGAAACCAGCGAGGAGTTGGTGATAAAGAAATTACCGTATCCTGCGAATGTAATCATAAAAAAAGGGTATTTCCCTGAAACAGTCGCTGGATTGGATGAAACATATTGCTTTGTCAATCTTGATTTTGATTTGTATCAGCCAATACTTGCAGGATTGGAATATTTTTATCCGAGGATGGTCAAGGGTGGTATAATTGTAGTTCATGATTATTTCACAGAAATTTATAAAGGCGTAAAACAAGCTATTTGTGAATTTGATAAAAAACTTAATGGTATAAAATTATTTCCAATAGGAGATGGATTAAGCGTAGGAATATATTGTTAAATGAACCTCCCCGAGGCAAGCCTCGGGATATCGAAGATTTCTCCTTGAAATCTTTGCGCATGTGGGGGAACACATCCCATATGCGTTTACTTAGGGACAAGCAGTCTGTAAAGTGCTGGTAGCCGTTTTCTCTTAGAATTAGCGCACAAGGTTTCAATGTGATGTAAACGGCATAGGAAACGAGGTATTCATCGTGCGACTGAGGAATGTCTTCTTTCCGCGACTGCGTTAAACCTGAAGAGGTTTATTAAGGCTGTCAACTCATAAATATCTTGGATACTGTCTAAAAAATATAAACAAAAAATGGTGAACCAGAAAATAAATGTTATAAAATAATAAATTTGTCAACAAGTCCAATTATTTATGAGCTCGATTTTGGACTTATCAATAAAGTCGTTTTTCGATAAATTGACTTTCAAATTTTGAGAAATTATTTTCTTTTTTGCGTTGTGTTCACAAGATTCTTTTCATGTTATATATTGATTATTTTATTATTTATAATACCGCGTAAAATTTCAGAGTTTCTGTAGAGTTGAGGATATGCGGTATCGAAAAAGCAAATCGGGCGCAGTTCATCAAGCAAGCCGTATATATCGAGTGTAATTTCACTTTTTCTCGCTATACGGAGAATACGGCTGTAATCCGTAAATGAAGGCATCTCGTCTTTGGAAAGAAGGCTTTCGTCCATTCGCTCTCCGTCTCTAAGCCCCACATATTCAATCTTAATTTCTGTTTCAGGCTCATAACCATGAAAACGGATCAGTTGTTCAGCCAACTCACGTATTCGTACCGGTTCTCCCATATCCAGAATGTAAAGCCCGCCGCTTTCGCCGATGCCGCCTGTCTTTAACACCAGCGAACAGGCTTCGCTTATTGTCATAAAATAACGGCGGATATCGGGATGTGTAATTGTTACAGGGCCGCCTTTTTCAATTTGCTGCTGGAAAAGCGGAACTATTGAGCCGCGGGAGCCAAGCACATTCCCAAAACGGACTATTACAAAGTTAGTACTGTCTTTTTTGGCGGCTTCAAGAACCATTTGCTCGCAAAGATACTTTGAGACTCCGTAAACTGAAACAGGCTCTACAGCTTTATCCGTAGATATATGCACAAATCGTTTAATACCGTGCTTGATGGAAGCGTTGATCAGATTTTCAGTTCCGAATACGTTGTTTTCAATCGCCGCTACCGGATTTGCTTCCATCATCGGGACATGTTTATAAGCGGCAGTATGGAAAATCGCGTCAGCTTTTAACTGGCTTAATATATAGTCCATATAACCCGCGTCTTTCAAATCCCCGATTATAGGAACAATTGCCGCTTTCTCGCCGACGCCTTCTTCCTGAAGCAAACGCAGTTCTTTGTCGATTTGGTATATGGAATTTTCACCGTGTCCGAAAAGGTAAAGCCTTGAAGCGCCGCCTGAAAGCAACTGACGGCATAGTTCACTGCCGATTGAACCGCCGGCTCCCGTAACAAGTACGCGTTTACCTCTTACATAGGAAAGGCTTTCTCTCAGATTTATTGTTACAGGGTCTCGCCCGAGTAAATCCTGAAGGTCAATGGAACGGGTCTGTATAAAATGAGCGTCGCCTTCAACAATTTGTGAAATACCGGGAAGGATTCGTATTTTTTGGAAATTAGCTTTTTTAAGGATTGTGTAGAGTTCTTTTAACTGTTCCGTACCGGCGCTCGGCATGGCTATAATAGCTTCATCCGCCGGATTTGTCCGTAAAAGAAGCGCTACATCTTTAATAGGGCCTAAAACGGGGATGCCGTCAATTTTTTTACCTATTTTTTCAGGATCGTCGTCTAAAAACGCTACTACCTCGCCGAAAATCGCTTTTGAGGTAATTTCAGCGGCGAGAGTACGTCCTGCAAATCCGGCGCCGATAATATATAAACGTTTTGACTTTTCCGTTATCTTGCCCTCTGTTTTTCAAATTCCAACGATCCTATAACCTCAAAAGCAAGGTCTATAGCAAATGAATCATTGTATAAATCTAGGCTTACTTTTGCCCTTCTTTTTCTTTTATCGACTTTAATGATCCTTCCCTCAAGTCCCGCAAGAGGTCCTTCAACTACAACAATACGCGAGTTTTCATCAAAGTAGACTTTTGAACTGCCTGCTACAGCCCCTGTGTTTTTAATAAAATGAAGTACAAGCTCCAAATCCTGACCATTAAGCGCCGTAATGTCTTGATTTGACTTTAAAAAACGGTAAAATCCTTCTGTTCGCCTGAATTCCCACTGATAATTAATAATTTCATCATCGCTTTCAGCTTCAATAAAAACATATCCCGGGAAAACACCTGACAGTGAAGATCTTAATTTTCCCTGTTTCCTGATATCCAGCCGTCTTTGCGGAAAGTATAACGGAAACGTAATTTCAGGATGCAGGTTTTTTAAAAGTTTGATAAATTTATTTTCGGAGCGGGTTTTAACCTGTATAGAGTAATAGTTCATTTGTTATTAATTAATCGGAAATATTTGATGAAGGCCGTAATTTTTATTTGTATTGCTGATATCATTACCATTAAATTGGCCTATTTAGAGAAAAAACCGGAATGCCGATAACAAAAATGGAGGACTAATGTTTAAAGGTATCATTACAGCCGCATTATTCGGCTTTTTTTTAACATTCAGTATTGAAGCTATTGAAGCGTCGATGATTTCTTTTTACGTGATAGAAACAGGTTTGCCTGAAAAAGCGGAAAGAAACAAACATTCCATGTTATGGGAAAATGCTTTTATGGATGTTTTTTTTGACCACGGGTACATTATCACCAATTACCCGATGCTGCGTCTTGGCTCAAAACCTGAGGAAAGCATTATTAAAGCGTCGGGATTTGATGTTGATGAAGCAAAAGACGCCGGAATTGAATATATACTGATAGCCCAGCTTGATTATGATTCTTTATTAAAAGGACCGGAAGAAATTACATTCTATCTTTTTACTGTAGCTCAGCATGAAATTATTTATGAAAAAAGGATTTCCGGTAAATCTTACGGGCTGGAAAAAGACGAATTTAACGACTTAAAAACAATAATCAGGGAATTTGTCAGGTTTGTCAGCAATTTTTAAGGGGAATTTATGAGAAAACGGATAGCTTTATTGATTACGCTGTCTCTTTTTACGGTTACAGTTTTATCATCATGGGAAGGAGCTGCCGCTGTAGCTCCTGAAGGAGAACTGCCCGCAGTCGGATTCTTTATCGCGACTAATTCATTCCCAAGAAATATTGTTGTTGACATTACAAACCTTGAAACAAATAAAACAACACGCGCGATTGTCGCCAACGGGCTTGATAACCCGGGGTTACTTGCGATTATTTCCCGCGAAGCTGCCGAGTTGATTGGCATGAGACGCGGCTCAATCAGTACAATAAAAATTGTACAACCGACAGAGCCTGTTGCTTATTTACGTTTTGCCGAAGGAGCCGCTTCAGGTACCCCTTTTTATAGTTCAGACGATGTTATTACTGAAGATACATATAAGCCTCCTGTTCAGGTAAAGGAATCTCCTGTGGGAACGACAGGCCCAAGTTATATACTGGAACCTGAGTGGCGCTCGAGAAGCGCCGCGCCTTACATTCCCGGTACACCGGCCGATTATTCTGCAAGTTCTGTTCCGGCAGAAAAAAAAGATGAACCTCCCGCTTTTGTCGCAGAACCGGCGCAAGAAAAAAAAGTTGAAGAACCTCCCGCGCAAGTTGTTGAACCTGTTCCGGTTGAGAAAATTGAAGAACCTCCTGTGTATGTTACAGAACCGGTTCCGGCAGAAAAAACAGAAGAACCGCCCGCGCAAGTTGCGGAACTTGTTCCGGAAAAAAAAGTCGAAGAACCTCCCGCGTATGTTACAGAACCGGTTCCTGTTGAGAAAATTGAAGAACCTCCCGCACAAGTTGCTGAACCGGTTCCGGCAGAAAAAGTTGAAGAACCTCCAGTGCATATCGCACAGGTAGTCCCGGAAAAAAAAGATGAAGTTCTGCCGCCTTCAAAAGAATTTATTCTGACACCCGCAGAGGAAAGACCGCCTGAAAATACCATTTACGGTATTGATCCTTCGAAAATTATTCCGGGAATAAAACCCGTTCCTACCGAAGAAAAACCGCTTGAAATTACCAGCATCGATCCGGCTTATATCATTCCCGGAATAAAACCGGCGCCGCCTGAAGAAAAGCGTCCGTCTGAAAATACCGTTTACGGTATTGAACCTTCAAATATTATTCCCGGAATTACAACTACACCGCCGGCGAAAGAACCTGAAAAACAGATTCTTCCTTCGATTATTGACAATACATTTTCAGTACAAAGGATAACAAAACTTGAACGCGGATGTTATTATGTGCAGATTGCATCTTATGACAGCATTGAGTCTGTTGAAAACGCGTTAAAGCAGATTGACAGCAGATACAGTCCTGTTATTTATATGGCAAACGATGCTACTTACTGCGTTTTGCTCGGTCCTCTTAATCAGGGTGAAAGCGCCGCTATATTGCAGAGATTTAAAAGCATCGGTTATAAAAAAGCTTTTATCAGGCATGAAAAATGATTTGAGGTTTTAATGTTTGATGAAATAATAAATATTTGGGATAATAACAAATATACTATTTTAATAATAGGTAAAAAAATATTCGCGTCGGGAATTATCTTTGTTGTTGGGATAATATTAACCAGAGGCTTTAAGAAAATAATAGAAAAAGCAACCGCTGCTAAATTGCATGTTGATGATACAAGAAGCTCCATTTTACGGCATATTATAAACTACGGAATTTTCATCATCTGTGTAATATTAATACTCAATATTTTCGGTATTAATACGGCAAGTCTTATCGCGGTTTTGGGAGCGGCCGGACTGGCAGTCGGTCTTGCTCTGAAAGATACTCTGGGAAATATAGCCGCGAGCATCAGTCTTTTTTTTCTTGGCAGTTACCGGCTT
>Ga0268262_10004791_pt1 | contig 13766 bp, 12 predicted proteins | sample TergutNc150P3_FD_190354 | JGI IMG/M metagenome (GOLD analysis project Ga0268262, IMG submission 190354) | Nasutitermes corniger P3 segment gut microbial community from laboratory colony in Florida, USA - Nc150 P3 (SPAdes) (version 2) | ecosystem: Host-associated > Arthropoda: Insects >... | reverse complement strand
TTTCCCAGCAACTATGCCACTCTTGACTGCCCGGTCTGAACCACACTTTTTGCACGACAACATGATAATTCCTCCAAAAGGTCAAATTTGAAATTATCATGCAATGTATAAAATAATCAACACTCTCAGTAATTTTACTTGCCTTACGTATTGAAAGTCGGTTTTAAAATATATTTTGGTTGTTGTCCATCGGAGAAATATTTGCTTTAATTAATAGCAAGTGAGATTTTTCTCAAAAGGGTTTCCGGTGCGACATTTCTAGGTAGCATTCTCATCGCTTCCAATGTGCATTTATAAGCATTTTGCACATTGATTTGCTTGTTCGCCAAAGAAGATAATCTTGCAGTCCATTGTGTCAAATGAGTTGGCAAACCTTTCAAGATGCGTATATGCCCGTCAAGCACAATTAAGAGTTGCTCCAATGCCAAAACAACTTGTTGGCTTTGTGCCAACTCGCTGGTTTTATCAGGCAATAAGTTCTCGGAAACATCTTTAAACGGAACTCCTTCAAGTATTGACACCCATGCGTCTATCTGAGAGCAAGCTCTTTCGAACATATACCTGTCCAAATACTTGAGCGTTCCATTTGAGATTGCAATCCACACGTTTAATTCGGATTCATTCCAGCCATGACTCAATGCTATTTCGCCTGTTTTGTCGTGAGTCAAAGGCCCGAATATAATCCTTTCGGAGCGGCTCTGGATGGTTGGCAGAACTGATTCCGGTCTATGGGTCAGTAAAAGGAAAAATGTATCTGGAGGCGGCTCTTCTAAAGTTTTCAACAATATATTGGCGCTTGATTTACCAAGTCTATGGGCGTCCTCAATGACAATCCATCTGTGGCAATTAGGGGGAGGCGCTTTATAGGCCCAGTTAATTACTCCGCCCTCAACCAGATCATCCTCGCGAATGGTATCCACTTTAATGAGGCCAGCCTTGCCTTCCGCCGCTATTCTCAATAAATTTGGAAACTCTTTTGGCAATGGGTCGGTCTTAAAAAGTTTACAGCCCTCGCAAATACCGCAAGCTGAACGTTTAAAACACATTTCGCGCTGGGCAAGTTCCAATGCCACACGGCGTTTCCCAATACTATCAGGCCCCACAAAGAGCAGACTTCCGAATAATTTACCTGTATTTACGCGCTCAAGAAGCCGATTGCGTATTTCATCATGACCGAGTATTGACTTGTCAAACATGCTTTACCTCAGCGAAAAACCGGCGGCATTTAGCTTGGGAACAATAAGCGACCAGACATTGTCTGCAATAGCCTCCATGCTTCCATCCGCTGCAACTATGCACACACGTTCAGGTTCCGTTGAAGCGATCTCCAGAAAGCGTTTCCTGACTTTTCTATGAAAGCAGAGGGATTCCTGATCAAAGCGTGTCTCAGTGAAATTGGGTTTTTCTCTATTTCGACTATTTGCTCGGCTCAACATTTTTTCAGGCTCTGCATCGAATAGCAGCGTCAAGTCGGGACGCAAAGTCTTTAAGACTATTTGCCTCAACACAGTTAGCGTTTTTTCCGAGATACCCTGAGCACCCTGATAAGCCCTCGTGGAATCCTCAAACCGATCCAGTATGACTAACTGACCACCCATCAACGCTGGCTTTATAACAGTCTCAACATGCTGTGCCCGGTCGGCATAAAAAAGCAACAATTCAGCTTCCAAACACCATTTTTTTCCGCGTGATCGCGGCGTTAGCAAAAGAGAACGGAGTTCTTTGCCTAAATCTGTTCCCCCGGGTTCTTTGGAACACAGGTAAGAAAGGCCATGTTTAGATAGCCGATCAGTCAGGATACTCAGTTGAGTCGTTTTTCCCGACCCTTCAATTCCTTCAAATGTGATAAAGAAACCTCCCAAGATATTCCCCCGCTAGAGTGCATGTAGCACAATTTAGAGTAGTTTTTATACTGTCAGAAAGATAGTGGTCATATATGCGGCTATTGCTTTTCTCTACATCTATACCAACTTTGCAATGTTTGATTACAAAGTTGGTATGATTTATGCAGTTAGTCAGACTGCTGTGCCAATCGCAAGACTTAGATTTGGCAATTTCAACGGATTGAGGGAACGCTCGCAATGACTTATCTGCATCAAGTGAAAATGGGGGGTTGATTAGTTCAGCCATCAATAGCAGTACGATTTTTGATAATTGATTGTTTGCAAAATATGTGTTATACAAATTGCAGAGAAGTATTTCTTTAGGGAGCATACATGGGAGTTTTGTTTCAAGCATTTTACTGGAATTGCCCTGAAAAAGCCGATATGGAATTTAAATGGTGGGACTATGTAAAATCGCATGTTGATGAGCTTGCGGACGCTGGCTTTACTGCATTGTGGCTACCGCCTCCCAGCAAGGGCGTTACACAGAGATCTATGGGATATGAACCATATGACCACTTTGACCTTGGTGAATTTAAACAAAGGGGTGGAATTCCTACATGGTATGGTACAAAACAATCCCTTATAGAGTTAATCTGCGAAGCTCACGAAATGAACATGCAGGTGTACGTGGATCTTGCTATCAATAATGCCAATGGAGGAACTGAAGAATTAAATGAATACTCAGGCCAGATGACTGAAACCCACTTTGAACCCGCGAGCAAAAAATTTCCAAGGGATTGGCGTTGTTTCCATCCAAGCAAGTACGAGTTTTGGGAGGGAGCAACGTGGGATGACTTGCCAACATACTGCCACCAAAACCCGTATGTGTACGAACAGTTTTTGACGTTTTCACGGATGCTGATCGAGGATATTGGGTTTGACGGTTTTTGTTTTGATCTCATTGAGGGTTATGGAACATGGCTGGCCAAAGCTATACTCAACCAGCAATATGAGCGAAAAGGTTATGAACGCAGCGTCATCCGTCCTTTCGGTATGGCTCACGCATGGGGACCAGGTGATAACACAGAGTTCTGGCTGACCGAATTCAACAGATTGTCAAATATTTCACTTTCCGTCTTTGATGTTCCATTGAGATATCGTTTAAAGTCTTTTTGCGATGTTTTTGGTTCAAAAATTCCAACACTTTTAGAGCCGGGAACCCTTTCTCACAAAAATGCTTTCAATAGTGTTACCTTTGTTGATAATCACCTTTTCGTAGATGAAGCGTATCCGCAGATCTTTAACGACAAGATGCTTGCTTACGCTTTTATTCTGACTCATCCTGGCTACCCATGCGTTTATTGGGAGGATTACTTTGAACGAGGAATGGCTCTTCCAGGTCAGGTAAGTGGTATTCAAGCTCTGGTAAGATGCCATGAAGAGTATGCCAACGGTCAGGCGGCGGTTCGCCACCTCGGACAGGATCTGTACGTTATGGAACGCGTGGGAATTGGCAACATGCCTGGTTTATTACTTGTTATAAACAACCGCGGAGACAGATGGCAAGGGGCTTGGGTGCAGACTTCAAAGCCAAACACAAGATTTACGCCTATTGCGTGGCGCGGTAAAGATGACTTGAACCCGCCGGCAGAGACATTGACGCATGATGCCGGTCATGGCCACTTCTGGGCACCGCCAAGGGGATACACAGTATATATCCCCAAATAGTGAACAATTATTGACGCGAAGATATAGTCAGTCATATCAAAGCAATTGTAAAATACAGTTAAGGTCTGCGCCTTACATTTTGCCGTCCGGTTCAAAGTTGTGTACAACTTCATTAGGGCGTAGTATATAAACTCCGTTGAACTTGCAAAATTGAAAAGTTTTGCAAGCGATTCATGTCAATTTTGCTTCACCGATTGTTAAAACGCTATCAAGTAAAGCTCTAGCCTCAATCAATAATTTTTCGCAACGACTCCTCATATCGTTGTTGTAAGCGGTATCAGAAATATCTTTCAAGTTGATCAAAACGTTCCAAATACCGCCCCTTACTCCGGCAAAACCCATCTGAATTCCAACAAGGCCATCTGTAATTGAAGCCGGATTGCCATGTTCCACTACAATAGCCGCGGCTTTCATTGCCTCAAAACTAAGGGCGGCTGTCTGGAAAGGCACATTTACAGCGATTTTCAGACCCTCTAACATCGCCGCTTCTCTGGCGGCTTTTTCAACATCGGTTGTTTGGGGCAGCCTCCTGGCGTCCATATACGCATTGAAAGCGCTTGTGTCTTCATCCACTGCCAAAACAAGAGCGTCTTTCACTCTGTGTGCTGTTTCAGCGGCATGAAACAAGTGGCCGCTTTGTTTCTCACTTTTTGCCTTTGTCAGATTCGCGACCATAGAAGTCAGACTTGCACCCAGTGCCCCAGCTAGCGCTGCGATACTTCCACCTCCAGGTGCAGGTGTATCTCGACTGACCTCAGTGACAAAATCTCGGACAGGCAGTGACATCAGGCCGTTGGAATAGACCCTTGGCAAGCCCAGCACTTTTTTATCTATCTCAAATGGAGTGGCATCAGCAAGCCCCATGCTGAAAACGGCATTTTCAAGCACGTCTTCAGTTGGGATAAATGGACTCTTGCCCTGTTGACGAAGATAGAACTGTCCTGAGTCATATAGGGGCTTAAATGGTACGAGCCCTACAATTTCAGAGCCGGTCACAACCAAACCGCGAGCAACAGCCATTTTGCGCACGGCTTCAAGGACATCCACCATGCTTGTCACTTTGTAATCTGTAAGGTTGATGCTCAACTGAGCGCGCTTATATGTATCCACGTACCATCCGATAGCTTTGCACGACCTAAACAAGCCTGCCTTATAGGCTTTCTGGCCAACCACATCACGGCTTGCGTCTATGTCATTGAGCGACAAAAGGTGAATCAAATCGTACCCATGAACATCAAGGCAATGTGCGGCCAAGAGATCAAAAGTAGAAAAATCCTCACGGCAATTACCACATGGGAAACAAGCATTTGAATAGCGCAGTTCTTTCCCGCTGCTGTAAAAGGCGTTTGTTTGCCCACGACGCGCAACGCGTCCTTTTTCTCTCAATTCAAAAGCTATATCAGTGGCGTGGGCCTTGTCGCGGCTATTTAGAGTGATGTTGTAAGCGATTAAAAATTCCCTCGCACCAGTTATGAGCGCACCAAAAGCAGGAACAAATGATGCTGGCCCAAAATCCGGTTTCCAGTTTGGAGACTTTAGTTTTTCCTCCAAGCCTTCGTATTCGCCCTTTCGCACCACGGCCAAATTTTTTCGCTCGGGGCGGCTTGCGGCAGCCTCGTAGAGATAAACAGGAATGGATAACTCACTTCCCACTCTTTCACCAAGCATTCTGGCAAGTTCGGCGCAATCCTCCATAGTCACGCCTTCAACAGGAATAAAGGGACACACATCGCATGCGCCCATCCTTGGGTGGCTGCCATGATGAGTTCTCATATCAATTAATTCGGAGGCTCTTTTTACCCCTCTGAAAGCTGCTTCTAAAATACTCTCCGGCTCACCAACCATAGTGACAACAGTCCGATTGGTATCCGCGCCAGGATCAATATCCAGCAATTTAACGCCCGCAACACTTTCAATGGCATCTGTAATTGCCCTCATCTTGGCCATATCGCGACCTTCGCTGAAGTTTGGTACACATTCAACAACTTTCAGTGTCATGCTCCCTCCAAAAAAACGGCCTGAAAAAGGCCTCGGCTAGACAAAATGCAGATTGTATTAAAATTTATGTCCAACTCGAAATATCAACGTCCAAGAATGATTTCAATACGCCTGTTTTGAGCGCGGCCAGCCTCATTATCATTGGAAGCAAGGGGATAATTGCTTCCGAAGCCCTGAACTCTCATATTTGCTCCTCGGACACCTAATTTAATCAATTCATCATAGACTGATTTTGCCCTATTCAGCGAAAGTTCCAAATTATAATCGTGGCGTCCGACAGAGTCGGAATGGCCACAGATATAGGCATCAATGCCATCAAAGTATTTCTTGAGCATATACGCCTGTTTGGCAAGTAATGGGATAAAAGCTGGTTTGATTTCATATTTGTTAAAATCAAAAGTAATGCTGTCACCATAATCAAAAACCAAAATTTTAGCTAGACGAAGGGTATTAGCCATTTTGGAGAGGCCGGAGTCAAAAATCAAAATCACTTCGATTTCTTCTTCCGAATATACTTTTATACGCTGTTCCACAGCTTCGGTCATATTTTTTGCCGCTTTGATATTATTTGTCAGTAGTTGATCAATAGAACGGACTTTAAATCTAGCGGGGGTACTTACTATCTTGTCGTCAAACAATATTTCAACATTTTCAGGAACAGATGTAATAAGTACCGAAATGACAGAAACCGGTGGTGAAACTATGGGTTCAGGAGCTTTTTGTCGCGGACATGCTATAAATAACGGCAGAAGAAGGAGCAACAGCAAAAGACGTTTCACATGAACCACCTACAACTGGATAATGATAGCAGCTTCTGAAGCCACCGGTTCGTCGTCCGCAGTGCGTGCAGGTTCAAATAACATTTTCATTCCATAAGCAACGACAAATTTTTCTTCTTCAGGAGTCAAATTCTTAGCCAGAATTGAACATTTTTGAACTCTGCCGTCCGCGCCAAGTTTTACTTTGGCGCTGTAAGATCTACCAACGAATTCCTGCGGAACTTCAACATATTCAGACATTTTTCCTGTAAAAAGGGCGGGCTTATACGGTCTTGGGGAAATGGCAGTGTCTGTGGGCGCTGGTTTTTCGGAAACAAACCGCGAGGTGTCCGTATGCCTGGCATCTTGTTTTGGAGTAATTTCCTTTTGTTGAGGCAAGTCAGAAGCATTGGCCGATGGATTGCCATAGGGCAATGTTGCAGGTGGATGGGCCGCTTGTTTAGAAATCTTAAATGCTCCGTTAGAAAACGCAATCGAAGCGTATGTAACAACCGCAAGAACAATAACTCCAATAGTAGTCAGCAGAACAGGTCTTTCTTTTAATGGGGGGATGCCTTTTGTATTGTATGTGATAGCTGTTCTCATTGTTTCGCTGGAGATAGCTGTATTTCCATTTTCATCAATAGGTTTTCTGGTAATAGACAGATGTTCAAAGCTGGTTAAAGGCTTGTTCCATTGAATATGGCAGACTTCACAGGCATATTGCATGGCAAGGCGCATGTCATCAATTGTCGCAAATCTGTCATCCCTATCTCTAGAAAGAGCTTTCATCAAAACATCTCTCATCGGGGCGGGAAAATTCGGGTAATGCCAGTCAATTGGCTCAGGGTCTTCTTTGAGTCGTTGAATAAGCGTTTCTACCGGACCAACAGAAGAAAACGGCAGTCTGCCGGTAACCGCTCGGTAAAGTGTAATGGCCAGGGAATACTGATCCGCCCTGCCGTCAACAGGTTTGCCTTCAGCCTGTTCAGGCGCCATGTAGGCAGGAGTTCCCATCATACTGCCGATCCGAGTGTATTCAGTGGCTTCCAGGGATTTTGATATGGATTTAGCAATTCCAAAATCCATCAAACATGGATAACCATTCATGTGAAGCAAAATATTTGCCGGTTTGATGTCCCTATGAACAACTCCACACTTATGACTATAGGCGAGAGCATCCAAGAGCGGAATCGCCAAACTTGACATTTCTTCAGCATTAAGTCTGATTCCCGATTCAATTACCGTGGAAAGCGAAGGCCCTTCAATAAGCTGCATACTGTACCAATATGCTCCTTCTAATTGACCGAAATCATATACCTTAACAATGCCAGGATGGTCAAGCGAGGCGGAAATTTTAGCTTCTTTGGCAAAACGCCAAGCCATTTCGTTACTCAAAAAGTTGGTGAGAACTTTTAACGCCTCAAGGCGCTCAAGCATTAGGTTGCGCACTTCATATACAGTGCCGGATCCACCGCGGCCCAACATGGACAAAAAGGCAAACCTATCACGCAAAAGCTCTGTCAGGCGAACAGGCGGCTGTAGCGGCGTGTCTTCGGGGTAGCTCATGTCACCAACGGTTGGCATCCATAATGTAAAGAACAATCTTAAATTTACAACACCTAAATTCAGCAAACAACAATAATATTTTGAGTCAGTTGCAAAACTACGGAGGCATCTGTAATACCTTGGTTTCGCGAGCGCGGAGGAGATTTTAAAGCAATTTTCGTTTGTATCGCTTGCTTACGGCGGACGAAGTCCGCCTACAAGCAATAAGCGGCCAGGATTTGCAAAGCAAATCCTGACATTGCAGTTCAATCTGCAAAAAATTGAACTGCAATATTGGGGAATTATATTTACGACACACACTATAAGCCTGAAAATATAGCCCACTGACTACTTTCGGGTTTGTTAGCTATTGTGATTCGCCCCATATGTATCCTTTACCCCATACGGTTTTGATTAGCTTGGGATTGGATGGCTCGTCTTCAATTTTTTCTCTTAGCCTTTTGATATAAACGTCAATGGCTTTGCGGCCACCAAAGTGGTTTTCGCCCCATACGTTTGTATATAGGACCTCTCTGGATAGCAGCTTCCCTTGGTTTTGCAGAAAGACGTTCAGGATGGCAAATTCTCTGGGTGTTAAATCCACCTCTTTATTGTTTTTATAGGTCTTGGAAACTTTGTACTCAACGCGTATTCCCATGGACTCTATGGTGTCGCCGGATTCGTTGGCGTGCCAGCGCCTCATGATGGCTTTAATTCTGGCAACCAGTTCGTCGGGATTATATGGCTTGACCATGTAGTCGTCAGCACCAAGCTCTAATCCATGTATTTTTTCTCGGTCTTCAGATTTGGCTGTAAGCATCAATATCGCTGAATCCATACCTGATTCGTTGAGTATTTTACACGTCTCAAAGCCGTCAATGCCCGGCAGCATGACGTCTAATACGATCACTTCGGGTTTGTGTGATTTTACGATTGATAATGCCTCTTCGCCGGTAACTGCTTCCATTACCTTAAAGCCCGCCTTTTCAAGTGTGGCGACGGTAAGACGGCGCACAAGGTTGTCATCTTCAACCACCAGGACAGTAATGCCACTTGTATCACTCAAGAAAACACCTCACTATGTATGGGATATTCTATATCACTGAAACGCTTTTGGGCAATCATGCTGCCATAACCCGCCCAATAAAATAGTGGTGACGGGGACATCAGTAGTTTTTACTCCTCTGTGGGCAATGCAAGTATGTTCCGCAACAACACACACGCCCCACGCCTTTGGACACATGTACGTTTCCAACGCGTTGAAAATTTGCCATGTCATTCGCTCCTGAACTTGAAGCCTGTTGGCAAATGCGTGTACAACGCGTATTAATTTTGACAATCCGACCATCCCAGCTGCATCGGGAAGATAACCGATAGTAACATGACCAAAGAATGGTGCTAAATGATGCTCACATGTACTGACAAAAGGAACGTGCTCAAGAATTACTGGACACGATGGTATTGAACCAACGATTGGTTTAAGCTCGGAAGTCAAGTCAATGTCATATCCGCCCATTCGTTCAGCCCAAAAGGCGGCTACTCGGCTTGGCGTGTCCTGCAACTCGGGCAGTTTTGTGTCAATACCGAAACTGGCCAACAGTTCGGCCGCTGCCCGCTCTGCCCGCTCGCTGTCAAAGCTCATGTTCTCCCTCTGAATGTACATTATACTAGGCTGAGTATGATTTATTTTGGTATCAATATTTTTTTGAATGTGTCCTGTGTCTTTCCCAGTTGGCTTTATATTCCCCGGCGACTTGTTTGCTGCTGATGATCAACAGGTTTTCAGCGTTGCGCTCTTCGGCGCTCTTGGTAAAATTGAAAGAACCGGTAATGACAATGTTGTCATCTATAACCATCACCTTGTTGTGGGCAATGGCGTGTAAACTGTCAATCCAGACAGGGATTCCGGCTCGCTGTAAAAATGTTGCGCTTGTGTATCGTTCTGATAGCTGACTGCTATCTAGTATAACATTCACAACCACCCCGCGGTCATGAGCACGTTTTAGCGCGGAGGCTATAGGCCTTGAAGTAAAACTGTAAGCCTGCACCAATACAAACTTTGTTGCGCTATCCAGAGTCTTGACCACCGCTGCGGTGGGGCTGCCATCGGGGGAGAAATGAACCTGGACTGAGTCATGCCCAAGCTCCGTTTGGAAATCAGCTTGTTTTTGCCTGTCACACGCTAAGAATGCGAGAATGCAAACGATGGAGATAATTAACTTGTGTTTCATTTTACCATTCAACTTTGAGTTGTTCCTAGCTCTCTACGGGATGTCTCGCAAACAATAACATAAAATCGCCGTAGCTTTTGTTTATGTTTGAAAGATGAGCTTCTTGCAAAACTCTGCGGTACGTCTGCTCCCGACTTTCCGCCGTCTCTGGCTTGATTTCGCAACTTATTTATTAACAGTAGTTTACGCCAGCGCTTGCTCTGGTCGGGCGCAGTCTGCCAACTCCGTTGGACTTGCAAAACTGACGTTTTGCAAGTGGCTCAGATTTGCATGGATTCAGCGGAACAGATAAAAATATATGCTGGATGAAATTGCCAGACACGAGGTACACATGAAAGGCATAGCCCACTCTTGTTTTCGCTGAAACTTGAGTAGAAATGCTGAGGATTGTAATAACAACCATTGAAAATCTTTCATGCGGACATGTCCGTTTTCACCATTGAAGACTGTTTCCCTCTCCTGAATGAGGAGGAGCGATTTCGTGCGGGAAGACTTGCCGGCGAGGTGCGGCGGCGCTTTGTTGTTTCCCGCGCTTTTAGACGGCGTGTTCTTGGTTCAGAGGCTGAGATACTGACTGAAGATAGTGGTCGTCCCTATGTAAAAGGCAATCCTGTGTTTTTTAGTATTTCGCATAGTGGCAATATTCTTGTGATGGCTGTGGACAGCTATTCTGTGGGCATTGATGTTGAGTTTATGAAAGTACGTGATTTTGCAAGGTTATCGTCCAGATTTTTTGGGGAATGTATCAAGGATCGTGAGGCTTTTTACAGACGCTGGACTTGTTTTGAGGCTGGATTAAAACTGGCCGGACTGCCTTTGTTTTCCAAGACTGTTTCTGAGCCTGAATATCTCCATTCCGAGCTTCTTGGAGACTGTATGCTCTCGGTTGCTTCAAAGCGCGCGATCAGTCTCCCCCTTTCAATTTTGAGATCGCCATTTGACTTCTGACCCTTAATTTATGATGTTAAATATTTTTTGTATTTAATAAAAATTACATAATATACTTTTGATTGTTAATAAATTAACATCAAAAGTCATATAAAATATGTTTAAATTAATCTAAATATAATCTATAGAGCAATCCATGTGAAAGAGTCTCAATGAAACTGAAAACATAACGGTATGTATTTTAACGTTATTGCCAATAAATTGAATGATAAATTTAGATTTAAATTATTTTTACTATCATTTATATTTCTTTTTTATTTTCAAAAATACTTTAATTTTTTTTACACTATTTTGAAATAGAGACAAGGTGTAATATTTAAGAACATCCTTATAGGAGGAATTTATGAACTGGTACCTGAACCTCAAAATGAAATCAAAGCTCATGTGGGGTTTTCTAATAGCCGCCACCTTGGTGCTGACTGTCAGTATTTTGGGATTTATATCCCTCGGTAAAATGAGCGCCGGCGACACCTTATTGTACGATGTAGGTGTACAGGGGATTGATGTTGTTGGAAAAATGAGGGAAGATTTTACTGCTATACGCGCTAACCTGCGCGATATGATCATAGAATCTGATCTGGATGCCAATCAAAAAACTAAAGGTGCTAACGATGCTGTACAAGCCGATATATTCAGCGAACTGGTGGAATTGAAAAAAATAGTCAAAGGTTATCCCGACAGAGAAGAGATTGTCGAGAAACTGGAAAATAAAATGACAGTTTTTTTCAGATCTGTTGATGAGGCCGAAAAACTCGCTCTGGCGAACAAAAAATCTGAAGCAATGCAGTATGTAAGGACTGTCTCCCTGCCTTTTAACATGGCTTGCAAAGAGCTATTAGATGAATTGAAGACTTTGACGCATGAAATCGCCAGTGACCAAGTGTCGGCAAATAGAAAAACCCACACTTCCGCAATCACAATGATGTCCTTGATCACCGTAGCCGCCGTAATAATCTCAATACTTTTGGGCACATACATAGCAAACATCATTGTCACCAGGCTACGCAGGCTGGCTGGCACTATCGGCAGCGTAGCGCAGGGAGACCTGACTGTGGATTCCAAGGACATCTATGCAGATGAACTAGGCGGGATTTTCAATTCTTTCGGGCATATGGTCACTAACCTTAGACAACTGATTGGCAGCGTCAGGCAGGGCATAGACGGCGTTGCAAGCGGATCAACGCAGTTGTCCACCTCTGCCGAAGAGATGAATCAGACAACAGAACAAATTGCCCGCAGTGCCGAGCAACAGCGAAACGGCTCAGAAAATATGGCGGCAGCAATGACTGAACTGTCAGCCTCCATAGACGAAGTGAGCAATGGAGCACAGAGTTCACTGATCCAACTGGACGCCGCTCTTGAAGCCACAGCGCAAGGCAACGTGGCTGGTGCCTCAACCAAGAACGCGATGGATGACATCACTGAGACGACAGGCAGAATTGCCCAGGCAATCAATGTAATTCAGGAGATAGCCAACCAGACCAACCTGCTTTCACTCAACGCCGCTATAGAGGCGGCCAAAGCAGGCGAACAGGGCAAAGGATTCGCCGTCGTCGCGGAAGAAGTCAGAAAGCTGGCCGAGCGCAGCGCATCGTCGGCCAAAGAAATAGCTCAGTACAATATAGATGCCCGCAATTCAGTCCGGCGTGGAGGCGAAATGGTGGGCACAACTGTGGGACTGTTGAACAAGATCAAGTCCAACCTGGATCAGTTCGCGATTCGTACCAGAGAGTCAGTTGCCTCAACCAAAGAGCAGTCCAAGGCAGGTGTAGAAGTGGCAAAGCAGGTTGATGCCAGCGTGAACGAGTCAACATCAGTAGCTTCAGCGGCTTCGCAGATGGCGGCCACAACCGGGGAAGTAGCCCGCACAGCTTCAGAACTTGCAAACCTGGCCTCTAATCTGCAAGACCAGGTACATAAGTTCAAGATTGCTTGATCTATATAGCAATTCATACCAACTTGCAATCAAAAGATTGCGAGTTGGTATGAGGCGTTGGGAAGCAACGCCCGCAAGTTTTTGAAAAAGCTGGGTTTCCCAGTTTTTCAAGAACTTTGGCGTAAAGCGTTCGATGTCAATCGAACGCAATTTGGTATTAGTAATCCGCAAAAATCACTAAAACCTATATTTAAACGATACCTGAATCCAGTTGATGCCTAATTTCTTGTCATCATTGTCCAAATCGTCCCTCTTCATGACGTTGCTGGCGCTAACATACGACAGTTCCAGGCCCATTGTACTACTGAGGTTGTACCCGAGTCCGAGAGAAAAACCGAGATTGCTGCCGCTCACCGATCTTTTGTCCGTATAGCTGATAGATGAGGGTAAGTCCCACCTATAGTTGTTTTCCACTTCGGCCTTGGCGTTCACGAGGCCCAGACCGGCAAAGACATATAAACCTTTCTCGTGGGAATCGAACCTGTAGATGCAGTCCGCGAACACTGTCGTGGCGTTTGCTTTGATTTTGTAGATATCAATTAACCGATCTCCATCGCTATCAATGTAGGAATCATCTTTCTTGGGAACTATATACTTAATTCCACAGAGATGAATAACAAATAATTCAATTTGATTTGACAGTTGGGAATGCAAATGAGGGCGAAGCATGATGGGGAAAAAGCGATTAGCTGGTAATGACAACAAATTAAGTCACGAAAATGCCTAAATGCTGATTTCTTATTAGGTTATCTTATTTCGCTTTTGGAGTTGTGGAATTAAATATATACTTCCC
>Ga0268262_10004790_pt1 | contig 13766 bp, 9 predicted proteins | sample TergutNc150P3_FD_190354 | JGI IMG/M metagenome (GOLD analysis project Ga0268262, IMG submission 190354) | Nasutitermes corniger P3 segment gut microbial community from laboratory colony in Florida, USA - Nc150 P3 (SPAdes) (version 2) | ecosystem: Host-associated > Arthropoda: Insects > Digestive... | reverse complement strand
ACTGGCAATTCGCGGGTGCTTGGCGGGGCGTTTTCGCCGGCAACTGGGGCGGCAGTTCGCCTAACAACCAGGTGACGCACGGTTTCTGGTGGTCGTCGTCGCGCTACCCGAACTATTCCAGCGGCGCGTTCATCCTGCAGCTGGTTTCGTCGTACGTCGGTCTGGGCGACTACTACGATCGCGGCAGCGGGTTCTCGGTCCGTTGTCTCGTGAAATAACCCATTAGCAATACCGCATTTTGCCGAACTATGCTAAAATGTTTAATAGTATGTCGAGTGAAATTTCGGGAAATTCAGGAAAGAAAGAGCGTCAGCGCAATCGCATTTTAACGGCGTTGGCGCGGGCGAATAGCAAAATTTCGATCAAGGTGGCGGCGACGCTGTTGGGCGGGTCTACGCTGTTGTCCGCATTGCTCGGGATTTATCGCGATCGCTTGCTCAATAGTATGTATCTTGATACTTATAAAATCGGGATTGATTCATACACGGTGGCGTTCACAATTCCGGATTTCATGTTTATGATTTTGGTGACGGGGGCGTTGTCGGTGACGTTCATCCCGGTTTTCAACGAACGGCTCGCGAAAAATGATCGCGATTCGGCGTGGCAGATCAGTAGTTCAATGTTGAATTTGTTGGCGGTTTTGACGCTGGCGGCATCGATTTTGATTGTAATTTTCGCGCCGCAGTTGGTAAAATATGTGGTTGCGCCGGGGTTGTCCGAATCCGGTCAAGCACTCGCGACATCGATGATGCGCGTGATCGCCATCAACCCGTTTTTGTTCGCCATCGCCAGTATTTTGGCGTCGATTCAGCAGGCAGTCGGGCGTTTTGTGTTTTTTGCGCTGTCGCCCGTGGTTTATAATATCGGCATCATTATCGGTGCGTTGTGGTTCACAAATGGCATCACGATTTTCGGACATCAGATTTTTGCGGGCGGGATCATGGGAGTGGCGCTCGGCGTGGTTTTGGGCGCGGTGTTGCAATTGATTATTAGCGCGCTCGGTTTGATCGGACTCGGATTCGATTACAAATTCAAGATTTTTTGGAAAAATAAAGGGTTCAGGAAGATTTTGTCGTTATTGCCATCGCGTTCGTTGGATCAGGGTTTGGATTATGTCGGTTCGATGGTCAATACCAACCTGGCGTCGCGCGCCACAGAGGGTATGGCGGAGGGAACAATTCGCGCCTTCAACCAAGCAAATTCATTATATAGTATGCCGATCAACTTAATCGGTGTGGCGATTTCAACGGCGGCGTTTCCGCAAATGACGGAACGAGTGGGACAGAATCGTTCGGATTTGTTCGCAAAAGAATTGCGTGCGGTGTTGCGTGTGATCATTTGGATCAGTTTGCCGATTTCGGCGATCGCGTTTTTCGCGCGCGGTTACATTGTGTCGGTGGTGGCGCGCGGCGGAAATGGTCTGATCGCGGGGATTTTTGGAATTTTATGTTTGGCGATTCTGTTGCGGTCGGTTTATCATATCGCGGCGCGGAGTTTTTATGCGCAACAGGATTCACGCACGCCGATGCTGATTTCGTTGGTGACGATTGCGATCACAATCGCGCTGGAATTATGGTTTGTGTTCGGTTTGCGCATGGGCGTGGCGGGCATCGCGTGGTCGCAGGTTATTTGGGCGGCGCTCGAAATTATCGTGCTGCTCGCGATTATGGCGATTCGGATTAAGAAACTTTTTAATCGTGAATTCAATATGTCGATTGTGCGCATGCTCATCGCAACCGCGATCATGTCATTGGCGACATATATTTTGGTCAAGATGTTAGGACTTAATTTTGATGATCAAACGATTTTGATGGTTCTGCCAAAACTGGCGATTATTGGGGTGGTGAGTTTGACGATTTATTTGGCGGCATCGCACATACTAAAATTGAAAGAGGCTTCACCGGTTATTAGTTATCTAAAAGATATTGTAACGGGTAAGAAGTTTATATCCAAGAAGAAATGAACGAGAATCTCGCGCGGAAATTAAAGGAATTACCGAACCAATCTGGCGTTTATTTTCATAAATCGGCGGACGGTGAAATAATCTATATCGGCAAGGCGGCGAATCTGCGCAATCGCGTGCGTTCGTATTTTAACCGCGAACATACGGACACCAAAACGCGTGCATTGGTCGCCGAAATTTCTGACACTGATTGGATTGAAACTGAATCAGAAATCGACGCGTTGTTTTTGGAAAGCGAAATGGTCAAACGCTACATGCCGCGATACAATATTTTGTTGCGCGACGACAAAAGCGCGGTTTACGTGCGGATTCCGTTCAGTGATTTCACGCCGACCGTGGCACTCACGCGCACTCCGGTTGATGACGGGGCGGAATATATTGGTCCGTTTTATAGCGCTTTGCCGATTAAAAATGCGCTGCGGTTTTTGCGCAAGATTTTTCCGTATTATGCGAATAAAAATGACGCTGATTCGAAATTATTATTGCAACTCGGTTTAATTCCTAATCCGGAAAATCCCGCGAATTATAAAAAAGATTTGAAAATGTTAGCGCGTTATTTGCGCGGCGAGCGCGTCAAAATCCAAAAAGAAATTGAAAAGGAAATGGACACAGCAGCGAAAGATTTAGCGTTCGAAAAAGCCGCCGATTTGCGCAATAAATTGCAAAATCTGAACGAACTGCGGCGTCAAATTGTGTTCGGACGCGATGAATTTATGGATATCAGCAAGGACCAGGCGCTCGTCGGATTGCGCGACTTGTTGGACTTGGCGGAAATTCCGCGCCGCATCGAGGCATACGACATCTCGCACATTAGCGGCGCGCATAACGTCGCATCGATGGTGGTGGCGACCAATGGTGTGGCGGATCGGCGCGAATATCGCAAATTCAAAATTTCGCGCAACGTCAACGATGACTATGCGGCACTGCGCGAAGTTATCACACGCCGATTGAAACATTTGTCGGATTGGGGACGACCTGATTTGGTGCTTATCGATGGCGGGATTGGACAATTGAACGCTGTGTCGGATTTACTGGACGTGGAAAGTATTCCTTGTATCGGTCGCGACAAGGGCGGCGATCACAGCAGAAACGCGCCAGTCGAAATCGTTGCGCCAAATTTTGATAAAGCGCCAATAAAGCTAAACCATGACGATCACATTGCGAAATTAATCGCGCGCCTGGACGAAGAAGCCCATCGTTTCGCAGTGAGTTATCATACTAATTTGCGCAATAAATCACTTTTTCGTTAGAAACTCAAAGTTTTTTCCAGTGTAGCGGAATATAATCCAACATCTATGACGGTAGCACTGACATTAACCGTGCCAGTTAGATCGGCGACAATGATTTCCCAACTGCCGCCATTTTCGACCGCATTATACGATTCGCCGTTCAGGGAGATGATGACGCTATCAATCGGGTGAGTGCCAGGAATAAACATCACCAAAATCGTATGTTTACCACCGCCCAGAGGCACGGTCAATATATCCGAAATAAATGGACTGCTGTCGTTGCAATTATGGAAGTCGTCGTTCTGCTCGGCATTATATCCATCCGGCGCAGTGACAGTGGTTTTATTGGTGAGCGGATCGGTATTTTTTATCACTTCCAACTCTTCGCGTGCCGCCGTTGGGGTGCATTCGGTCGCTAGTTTTTTACTAATCTTGTCAAAAGTCATCTTTTGGATCTGGTTGATTTTCTGATTCTTATTGTACCAGGATGGATAAATGTCAGTTTTTCCGTTAATCGCCAGTTTTTGAATACCCTGCGGCAGACCAAACCAATCACCAGTTTTCCAAGTGCCCTCGGGTTCGAATATGTTTTTGTGAGCCGGCACCATGATATCGCGCAACATCGGACCGATTTCATGCGACCCCTCGTTTCTCAACGGAACCGGAATGTGGTTACCCCACCACACAGATAAGGTAGCTTTAGGTGTATAACCCACCATCCACAAATCACGCGCTTGACCGCCGATGTCGGATGTACCGGTTTTGATCGCCATTCGCACGCCGGACGGATTGTGATAAGCCTCCAGCGAGTAACCGAACACACCGCGTTTGGCGGCGGCGTCGCCCAAAATATCTGATATGATGTAGGCGGTTTGCGGATCGAGCACCTGTTCAGCGTCATCCTTCCATTCATAAATCACATCATTATTTGAATTTGTAACTTTTAGGACATCCGCGTACGGTCGATATTTACCGCCATTCGCGATGGTGACGGTCGCATTGGTATGTTCGATCTGCTTAACGCCGCACGATCCGATAGCGGATGCAAGTCCAGCATATATTTCATCCCCATCGGTACAGTAGCTTTTATTGCCCAGTTTTCGAATATTTTTTAATGTATCGTCCACTCCGTTGAGCGCCATCGCTTTAATCGCCGGAATGTTGCGTGATTCGCCGAGCGATTGTCGAATCGCAATATTGCCCTTGAATGTGCCGTCGGCATTTTTCACCGAACGACCACTATCAGTTTTATAAATATCCTGTGGAATTTGTGTGTCGGGAATAATAGAACCCGCACCATAACTGCCATTTGGATTATTTTTGTTATTTATTAATGTGGCGTAAACTTGCGGTTTGATGGTCGACCCCGGTTGGTTAAAGGCAATCGCTTCATTGACTGCGCCGTAATCGGGATAATCATAAGCGCGCCCGCCTCTTAAACCAAGAATCTGACTGGTCTTATTATCGATCATAACGACGGACGCATTATCGAAACCATAGCGCCCTGGGATATAACCGGCAAATAGTTGTTCCATCTGTCCGTCGATAATATCTTGGACACGCAAGTCCAACGTGGTCGTAATGCGCAAACCGCCCTGACCAACAACATTTGAACCCAACTCCTCGATCAAATCCTGTTTGACCATCTGGACAAAATAGGGGGCTTTAGCGGTGGACATTTGTTCAGCCAAGGGTATAAGTTTTTCCAAAATCGCGATTTCTTGCGCGGAATTAGATTCGTCCTTATTGATGTACCCCATTTTGACCATATCGCTTAATACCAGATGTTGGCGTTTAATCAAACCCTCATTGCCATCGGTGTTGTACGGATTATACTCGGCGGGAGATTGCGGAATCGCTGCGAGCAATGACGCCTCTGCGAGCGCTAAATTCTTATTATATTCCAAGCAATTTTCAACATCATTGCCCTTATCATCCTTGACCTTCTCGATCGTACAACCGAGGTTTTTGGCACTGTGACCAAAATAAGTTTGCGCCGCTGACTCTACGCCGTTGCGACGACCGCCGTACGGCGACACATTCAAATATGCCGTTAGGATCTGGTCCTTGTTATACATGCGTTCCGCTTCGATCGACAAAATAGCCTCTTTAATCTTGCGCGGAATACCCGCCCAACCACGCTCGGCGGATTCGTCGGTAAAATAAACTTGCTTGATTAACTGTTGCGTCAGGGTAGAACCGCCCTGAGTGTTGCCTCGACCCAACACGTTATTGATCGCCGCGCGAATCATGCCGCTGTAACTGACGCCGGAATGTTTGTAAAAGTCCTTATCTTCGACGGATACAGTTGCCTTTTTGAGATAATCGTGAATTTGATCAGATTTAACAACCAAACGATAATCCCCAACACCTGTGTCGCGCCATAATTCCTTGCCATTACGGTCGTAATAAATTGAAACAGTATCCGTTTCGGCGCGCCGCAAGAGTTCGTCGATGCTTAATCCCTCTAACTCTTTGCGGAAATAGAAATACAATGCGCCGACAAACAACACCATGAGCAACACGGTGATGCCGACGATTTTTCCAAACATTTTTAATCCCTTTAACGAGAACCAATATTTGAAAAAGCGTTTCGGATGCAACCGCGCGAAAAACCTTAGAACTGGATTTTTGGGCAGGGTTGCTAAATATTCCGCGTGTTCGCGCGCCTTGGTTTCGGCCTTAATCGCGCGCTTTGATTTACCGTGGCTGCGTGCCAGGTTGGAGTACGTTGTAAACTTTTGCTTGGTCTTCTTTGACATATTTCTCGCTATCTTTTGCATTACCAGTATATCAAATTAGTGTTGTCAGTGCAAATTATTTGGGCGGCTTTGATTCGCCAACTGCACCATTTTTTCTTCGTTTGACAGGGGTTTTGGCGGATTATTACGGAACTTATCATTAGGTATAAATTTACGTCGTTTTTTGAGTTGATCCGAATGAAAGACGGCCGCCGGTTTAGGTTTGAATGCTGGGGCGGACGATTTAACTTTTTCCGCAAACATCATGCGTCCAGCCTCGGTTTGCAAGGATCGCACAATTTCCGCATTAATTTTTTGACCGATCAGATTTTTCGCATTTTCCACCACCACCATCGTACCATCGGACAGATAACCAACCGCCTGATCACGATTCGCGCCCGAACCGGTCAATTGCAACTCAATAACTTCGCCCGGCAAATATTGCGCGCGCAGCACCTGCGCCAATTCATTAACATTAACGACGGTTGCGCCCACAACCTTTGCAACTTTATTTAAATTATAATCAGTCGTGCAAATCGACGCATCGTAATTTTTTGCGAGTTCCAAGAGCCGCTCATCGACCCCGCCCGAACCGACCCGACCATCATTAATAATCGTCACCCCGACCGTTTCCATCCGCTGTAATTCGCGAACATTTTCCAAACCCTTGCGCGCTCGCGCCCGTTTCTCGGAATCCGCCTTGTCGGCGAGCAATTGCATTTCCGCCACCACCGATCGCGGTACGATAATTTCCGCCGTAATGATGCCGGATTTTGCCACATCCACAATCCGACCATCCATAATCGCCGAAGTATCCAACAACATCGATCCGCGCGCCACCTTGAGGCGCCTTTCCTGCAACTTCCTGACCGTCAAAAACGTTGTTTCGACCAAAATCAAGCCGACCAAAACTAAACCCAATAATTCCATGTAAAATAATTCCTTTCATAATCTATTGTAACACACTTTTATCTGAATTCAAAATATAAAATTTGCTCAAGGTAAAATTGTTAAATTATGCTACAATAGTATTTATGAAGAAAGCACGGAGGGTCAAACATTTTGTAAGGATTCTTGTGGCTCTAATCGCGATAGCAATCGGCGTGACCGTCTCGTGTGTTTATTTGCGTGATCAGCATTGGACTAACGATTCCATGACATCCATCGACAAACCCGCCGAAATCGAACGCGTTTATCATGGCAAAGCGCCAAACTGTCCGGAAAAATATTGCATTTCAGTAACAGTAAACGGCGATTTGTTGTTCCACGATGGATTATGGAATAATTTCCGCACTGGCGATGAACGCGAATTTGATTTCACACCGTTATTCGCCGCGGAAAAACAATATTACGAAAAATCCGACGTTGCGGTTTGCGACGTTGAAACACCAATCGCCGACCTCGGCGGACCGTACGACGGCTATCCAATCTTTAACATTCCGCCCCAAGTCCTCGACGCCGCCGCGGGCGCGGGTTACAACGCCTGCACCACCGCGACCAACCACGCGATTGATCAGGGCGTCGCCGGCATCGAACGCGTCATCGACAAACTGGACGCACTAAATATCAAACATGTCGGCACATATAAGAATGAGGCAGACAGCACAAAACCCGTGATTATCGACACCGAGGGCGGCAAAATCGCCATCGTCAGCGGCACAGTGTCATTAAACGGCATGATTGCGGACGCCGATTGGCGCGTCGATCGCATGCGCGATGGCGAAATGTTGGATGCGGACGTGGAACGCGCCGTAAGCATGGCGAAAAAAGCCCGCGCCCAGGGCGCACACCTTGTCATTATGCAACTCCATAGTCTGCAGGAATATATCACCTACGCCGACGGCTGGCAACAATCCGCAACGCACGAATTGATCGATTCCGGCGAATTCGACCTCGTCTACTTTCACGGATCGCATTCGGTGCAACCTCTGGAACTCTATAACGGCGTTTATATCGTCTATGGTTTAGGAAATTCCGTAACAGTTTCCGCGCCCCAGGAACGCTATGTTAACAATCAAGGTCTAACCGTCCGTGCGCAATTTTCCTCTCCGGATCAGAAAACTTGGAAACTCGCAAAATTATCCTACCTGCCGACCTTCAATAAAACCGGTGCTAGCTATGCTTGGTGTCCGCTCTCCACCGACCACCCGAGCGGCTTTTGCACATCTGAAACCGTCGACGCGCAAATGCTGGATCGCATGGAAAACATTCTATTTTCAATGAACGTCACTCGCGACGATCCGATTGTTAAATTATGGTTGATTAGTGAGGAACAAAATGCCCAAACCGCGAATTAAATTTGTCTGCCAACAATGCGGGGCGTCGTTTTTGAAATGGACGGGGAAGTGCGAGAATTGCGGTGCGTGGAATTCGTTGCTTGAATCTGCGCCAGAGGTTGAGGGTAGATCCGTTGTGGCGCGATCAACGGGTCGGGAAATCCGCGCTGAACGGCTTCACGATGTCAAGGTCGACGCGGTTTCCGATCGGATTTCGACCGGAATTTCCGACCTTGATTTAGTTTTGGGCGGCGGGCTCATGCCGGGCGCGGTAATTTTGGTCGCGGGGCAACCTGGGATTGGCAAATCGACTTTACTGATGCAGATTGCCGCAAATGTCTCTAAAAGTGTCACCACAAATGTCACCACCCTACCCCAGTTAAAAGGGCAGAGTAATGTCACCACAAATGTCACCAGTGACGTCACTCTAAACGAGGTTTTATACGTCAGCGGCGAAGAATCCGCTTCGCAAGTTAAATTGCGCGCCGAGCGATTGTGCCAAAAAAACAACCCCGCGGAAAATCTGCACCTCGCGTCAACCACCAACGCCGACGATGTCGCGGCGACCATCGCGACGGGCAAATACAAACTGGCGATCGTCGATTCTATGCAAACTATGGCGATGGCGGAAATCGCGTCCGCACCCGGCACGGTGTCGCAAATCACGAATTCGGCGAACATCATCATTCGCGCCGCCAAAGCCGCCAACGTGGCGGTGCTGTTGGTCGGGCATGTGACGAAAGAGGGCTCAATCGCTGGTCCGAAAGTTCTCGAACATATCGTCGACGTGGTTTTGCAATTCGAAGGCGACCGTTACGGCGGGTTCAAAATCGTCCGCGCCATCAAAAATCGCTATGGTTCGACCGCCGAAGCCGCGATTTTCGACATGACTGAAAAAGGTTTGGAAATCGTCGCCAACCCGTCCGCGGCGTTGCTCGCGGAACGGCGCGAGGAGGACGGTTCGGTTGTTCTCGCCACCACGGAAGGTAATCGTCCATTGCTCGTCGAGATCCAGGCGCTCGTCAACCCAACCAATTTTGGTTATCCGAAACGCGCAGCGAGCGGTTTCGACCTCAATCGTTTGACATTATTGATTGCAGTTTTGGAACGCCGCACGAAACTGAAATTGAGCGAGAGCGATATTTATTTGAACGTCGTCGGTGGCATCAGAATCAGCGATCCCGCGGCAGATTTGGCGGTTTGTATGGCAATTGCCTCCGCGGCGGCGCAACGCAAATTACCAACTGGCGCGGTCTGTTTCGGCGAGGTCGGTCTAGGCGGCGAAATCCGTTCCGCCACCATGGTCGACAAACGCATCGCCGAGGCGAAAAAACTCGGTTTCAAATACGCCATCGCCCCAATTTCCGCCGCCCGCCACAAATTCGTCATCGGCGCCGCCGACCTCCGCGACGCCCTAAATCAACATCTGAAATAGGTCAAAATGGGACTGGAAATGGGACCAGTCTACCCCCGTTAAAACGGTCGAAAAATGGGACAGATAATGGGACAGATATTTTATATCAAATGTGATATAACGCCACGTCATTGCCGGACTTGTTCCGGCAATCTAGTCATGCTGTATCGCCTGTGGCGATAAATTTATCACTGGATTCCGCAACAAGCGCGGAATGACCAATTTGTTTTTTGCTATCACCGGACTTGTTCTGTTAATCCAGGTTATTGCAAACTGTTTTCAAAAATGTGCTACAATATTCCTATGACATTAAGCGAAGAATTAGCATGGCGCGGATTTTTGGCGCAAAACACGTTTGATAATGCGAGCGATTTGGATAAGGAAACACGAAAATTTTATCTCGGGTGCGATCCGAGTGCAGATAGTCTGACGATCGGGAATTTGGCGGCACTTATGATGGCGCGTTGTTTTATGGAACACGGTTATGAGCCGTTTTTATTGGCGGGCGGGGCGACGGGGCAAATCGGCGATCCGAAAGAAAACGAAGAGCGCCAATTGAAATCTTTGGATGAAATTGAATGCAACGTTCGCGCGATCGAAGCGCAATATCGGCGAATAGTTGGCGACAAAATTACGGTCGTTAATAATTACGATTGGTTCAAAGATATTAAATTCTTAGATTTTCTGCGTGAAGTTGGCAAACAATTTTCGATGACACAACTCCTTGATAGGGAATTTGTGAAAAATCGCATCGGCGAGGGCGGTGCGGGTATTTCTTATGCGGAATTTTCGTATTCTCTGATCCAGGGTTATGATTTCCTGCATTTATTCCGTAAATACGGTGTTAGCTTACAGATTTGCGGTGCGGACCAGTTCGGTAATTGCGTGTCCGGGCTGCATTTAATTAAACGTTTAGAAGGCAAAGATGTCGATGTTTGGTCGACGCCGCTCATCATCAACAAATCGACCGGCAAAAAATTTGGCAAGAGCGAGGATGGTGCGGTTTGGCTCGATGCCGAAAAAACCAGCGTTTATAAATTTTATCAGTTTTGGTTGAATGTTGATGACGCCGGCGTAATCGATTACATGAAAATTTACACCATGTTGGATCGGGACACGATCGAAAAAATCGCGGCGGATCATACGCAGAATCCGGGTGCGCGCACTGCGCAAAAAATCCTGGCGCGCGAAGTGACGAAAATCGTGCATGGCGCAAAACAAGCGGAAAATGTCGAACGCGTGACGGACGTGCTGTTTGGCGGAGATTTGGGTGATTTGTCTGATGATGAAATTAAAATCCTGGAACAGGAAATTCCGACCGCTGCGATCGGCAAAACCGTTGTGCAAATTTTGGTTGAGAGCGAGATTGCGAAATCCAACGGTGAAGCCCTGCGCCTCATTCAACAAAACGCGATTTCGTTGAGTGGTGTGAAAATTTCGGCGGACAAAGAAGTGAACGAAAAATCCTTACTGAAAAAAGGGAAAAATCAATTTGTTTTGGTAAAATAGTTTTGGAAAGGTGGGCAAGATGATTAAGAAAATTCATAAATCGATCAAGAAGCACGATGACGTCGCGCCCCCGTTCGTGGTCGATCATTCGCGCACGGCGAATTTGACGAAAGATAGTGCGCAGTCATTGCGAGCAGAGCGAAGCAATCTGGATCGCCACGCCGACAAGCCGGCTCGTGATGACAAAATCAAAAAACCGTCGCGTCTAACCGATTTTTGCGCGCGGGTTTTTCAGGATATTGCGTACATTTGCATAGCCGTTGGGATCATGGCGGTTTTGGCGGTAATTGTGGCGGCGGCGATCAATTTATTGCCGACCAATAATCCCGCGACAACCGTCAGTCCGGGTTCGTCGGGCGGTTCGGGCGATGCTTGGATTTGGTTAATGATTGGCGGACTGGCACCGTCGTTTTTCGTGGCATTCCAAGTCATCATTGGCGTGGTGGGGATTTTAATCTTGATCTATATTTGGAAAAAATCAGTTTACGTGGCGCGGAAGTTAATTTGGCGGGTTGCCGATGAATTTCTGAAACCATTAAAAGTCGTTGAACCGATTGCGTTGCTTGTCGCTTACGCGGTCGGCATCATTGGTGCGTGGTGGTTGGCGGGTGCGGAACTTTTTGTGGCGCTGACGGTGATATGTTTGGCGTTTTTGGTTGCAGGTTTATTGAGTTTGCTAATCATGCGCAAATTATCCGGCGAAAAATTTGATTTCACGCGTGCGGATTTACACTAGCAATTTACTTTTCGGAAAAAGTGCTGTATACTTTTTCCATTATGGATAAAGAGAGCGTACACTATAGTTTTGATGGGTTTGTCGCTGGGAATATCGCAGAGATGCCGAATATTGATAGAGGCGATAATAAAAACCATCGCTGGGCGTATACGCGGTTAATGGGCGAAATTCTATTACAACAATGCAAAGGGTGTGTATACCATGATATATGCCATATGCAGCGCATGGGTCTGGCGCGCCAACTCTTGCGGGAGATCAAGAAATCATCGCTGCTATATCACAATAATAAAACCGTAGAAATAACAACGCCCAAATGCGAGGCGTTTCGGCGCAACAACACCGACGATTGCTAATTATAATTAGAATTGTTCAACCAAAAACCGCCCGAATTTCACGAGCGGTTTTTTGATCGAAACTAAGATTATCGTTTCTTCTCTTTGACCTCGTTGCGACCAAGATTTTTCTTGGTTTCAGTCATGATTTCGTGCTTGCGGGTTTTCGGATTGTATTTTTTGAGCGCCAACTTTTCCGTAGTATTCTGCGGATTTTTCTTGGTGTAATAAATACGCGTTTTGCCGTCTTCGCTGACTAAACCGACTAACTTTCGCTTGGATTTGCTATTACTCTTTGCCATAACCTGTCCAGTCTATCACAAAACTAAATTTTCCGCAAATATTTGGATTTTTTCGCACGGCGTGGTAAAATAATCTTTAATTGTCGAGTTTTTAATTTGGCAATCGCACCTTTAATAATTTGCTGGGATAGTGAAGCGGTCAAACACGACAGACTGTAAATCTGTTGGCTTATGCCTTCGTAGGTTCGAATCCTACTCCCAGCACCAAAATGATTGTGGGGCGTAGGACGATATCCTACTCCCAGCACCACGTTTTTCGTGGGCGAGTGGCGGAATTGGTATACGCGGCGGACTTAAAATCCGCTGGTTTTACGACCTTGTGGGTTCAAGTCCCACCTCGCCCACCACTGACTTTTGCCGCTTTAGCTCAGCTGGTTAGAGCAGCTGTTTTGTAAACAGCAGGTCTTCGGTTCGAATCCGAAAAGCGGCTCCATAATCGCACGTCACATATACTGTCAGGCAGTATCCGAAACAACCCCTGTAATATGGGGTTGTTTCGGTTTTAGAGGACCAGCAGCGGGGCGATTCAGGTGCTTTAGTGCAGTCATTGTTCCACCAGACCCGTAGCGCAGGGGATTACTGCTGAACGAACCGAAACCGATTGCACCCACCTCGAGGGCAGGTGTTGAACGAACCGACCGCCCATGCACCCACAAGAAAGCAACTACTGAACGAACCGATTGAACCTGCACCCAGCTACTGAATTAACCTAAACTGAACAGGCTGCCTTCCGGTAAAAACGAACTATTCGACTACAAACAAAAGCCGCCCTCATCAGGCGACCTCTGTGATTTTCCCCTTTATTCCTACACTCTTATCTCCGACCCGTCCCGAAACCGCACCACCAGGTTATCCTTACCGTGTACAGTCATCGCCTCCGCGAGGGTATTCCAGGCGTGTTCATCGAAACCGGCAATTAGGTTTTCCCGTTTGCGTAAATCCTCCATAAACTGGCGGATTCGGGCGCGCTTAGCCACACGCTCCCGACGTTGAGCGGCAAGGTCGTCACCGCGAACCTTTTCGGCGTCATAGCGCTCCCGCAGGGCATTGTAGCGCCGAGTATAATCCCCTTGGTCCAGCGCGGCGTGGGCGTTTTCCTCAATTGCCCGCTGCATCAGCCCCGCCACTACCTCGCGTTCCTGTAAAGAAGCGGCTATATCCGCGTCCAATTCCCGCAGGTCGGTGAACTCCGCGCAAATGGCCTCCAGCGCCTCAAGATAGCGGGTTTTATCGCCCAGCAGTTGGTTGTAGGCGCTGACGAAAG
>Ga0268262_10004789_pt1 | contig 13767 bp, 10 predicted proteins | sample TergutNc150P3_FD_190354 | JGI IMG/M metagenome (GOLD analysis project Ga0268262, IMG submission 190354) | Nasutitermes corniger P3 segment gut microbial community from laboratory colony in Florida, USA - Nc150 P3 (SPAdes) (version 2) | ecosystem: Host-associated > Arthropoda: Insects >... | reverse complement strand
TGCTACGGTTTCGCTTCCAGCCCTATCAAGTTTATCTATTTGCAAACCAGCTACCGTGCTACCACCAGTGCAGCAATTATCGCCTTTCAAGGCTTTCAAGTTTGGCATATTTCCGCTTGCGAGCAATCCTGTTAAAACCTGCAAAGCGGTATTGTAATAAGAGGCACCGGAATAACCCATCAATTTAGTCCAGTGACTATCCATATTTGATTGATTTGAAGAAGAAACCGAAAAAGCATTCATAAATGGTCCTACAAATGTTGCGTTATCGGGGTAGCTAGATTTATTTGCAGAAACAACTTTTCCGAGCAAGGTTTTAGCTGCTGAATGACCAAACCACGCATTAGCCCAAGCCAAACGCCAAGGAACGCGAGCAGCATCGTAGCTATAATTTGTGCCTTTGGAGCTTGGGCTTCCATCGTCTTTGCACCAGTCGGAGAATAAACCTGAGCTGGCTTTGCTATTGTTTTGTGTGAGCAAAGTGTAGTTTGCATCTATAACACCTGCCCATTTATCTTTAGCGGTGGAGAGCCCTTCAATTTGTTTGAAAATTTCAAAGGCGGCAGGGCTAATATAGCTGGGATTTCTTTCTTCGTCCCACTCAGCACCTGGTTTATGCAAATTATTCGAGCTAATTTCTTGTTGCCTAATTGTTGCAATTAAAGCCTTGGCATCGTTTAGGTATTTTTCGTCTCCAAATTGATAATATGCCATTACAAGGGCAACGGCAGCGTCAAATTCAGCATCGGAAGCGGAATTGGAATATGTTGCGTCGCTTGGGTCAACCCTGCTAAAACCTTCTATTTTCCAGCTCATTAAGCCAGTGGTGGGGTTTTTCCATTTGTTATAATATTTCCACAACTTGTCAAATTGAGTTTGATAGCTTGTAGCAGCGGTGCTAAAATAAACCATCATAAGCATGCCATAAGCTATGCCCTCAGAAACAGTCTTGCTTCCATCATCAAATTTTATGCGAGCGCAGTCATTGGTACCGCTGCAGTTGCCCTCTTCGTAAAATCTGCTGCGGAAATCATCAAACTTGGATTTCAAGGTTGCTGCACCGGCATCAGTTGCATTTGTATTTATTGTTGAGTTGCCGTAGCTTTTTTTTTGCGGATATGGAAAATTAACCGCAGAATACGCGAAAAGCGTTGCGAGTGCTAATAAGACTGTTATTTTTTTGAGCATGAGAACGCCCCCATTTTAAACTAAAACTACCTATATTAAATATAGATTTTTTTAGGCAAACGAGGTACTTTTTTTATCTAACAGGTATGCGTAATATTTCCTTTTGGCTACCAAACTGAGCTTTTACAATATACAAGCCTTTTGGCAAATCGCCAAGCGATACAATATAGCTGCCCTGCGTGAATTTCAGTGAACGTACCATATTGCCTTTTAGGTCAAAAACTTTAAGGCTCGCATTGCGAACAACTTGCAAGTTCACGGAGTTTTGCATTGCATTTAGGCTGTTGCTGTGCACAATTTGCGGCAAAACAATAGGCGTTTCGTCTTCGCTGCTACTGCTAGAAGAAGGTGCTTCTTCGCTTGAACTGCTTGGTACGGAACTTGAACTCGGTGCTTCTGCCAAGGCTTTTAAGTTGGGCATATTGCCAGTTGCCAAAAGACCTGTTATAATTTGCAAAGCCGCGCTGTAATAAGGTTCATTTTTGAAACCTATCAATACATTCCAAAAACTATCCATTTGCGTTTGGTTTGCAGAATTATAAGAAAGTGCATTTGTAAGCGGACCTACGAATGTTGAATTTTTATCATTTCCCATAGTTCCAGTTAAGCTAATAGAGCCTTTAATATCTGCGGCATTTTTGCCGCTTAAAAATTTTGAGAAAAGGTTTGTGAGCAATGTTTTTGCATCTGCATGGCCATACCAAGCATTAGCCCAAGCTATGCGCCATGGAACGCGAATAGCATCATAGCTGAAAGTGCCACGAGTAACACCGCCATTATCGTTGCACCAATCGGAAAATACTCCAGAACTTGAATTTTGGTTCTTTTTGAGCAGTTCATAATTTGCAGAAATAACAGATTCCCATTTAGAGGCTTGATCGGATTCTACTTCTTTGAAAATTTCAAAGGCTGCTGGACTAACATAGCTGGGATTTCTTTCGGAATTCCAACCATCGCCAGGTCTGTGCAAATTATTTGGGTCAATTTCATATTGCCTGATTTTTGCAATTAAAGCTTTGGCTGTATCAAGGTAGTTTTTATTTGCAGTGGAACCGAATTGATAATGAGCCATTGCAAGCGCAAGGGCAACATCAAATTCTGCATCGGTGGCACCATTAGTCCCACCTGCGTCAACTTTAGAAAATCCATTGATTTTCCAATTCATCACCCCCTTGTTATTTGTCCAGTTTTGGTAATATGCCCATAATTTGTCAAATTGATTTTGATAGCTTGTGGTTTCATTGCTGAAATAAACCGCCATTATCATGCCGTATCCAATGCCTTCAGAAACCGTATTAGATTTAGTATCATGTTTAATGCGAGCGCAAGGCCCTTGGAATTTATTGCTACAAGTGCCTTCTTCGTAAAAATCGGTGAAAAAGGTACTAAACTTGTTTTTTAAATCTGCTGAGGCAGTGGTAGATGTGGTGTTTATTGTGCCATAACCGTAAGATGCCTCTTGCGGATAAGGAAAATTAACCGCGCCGCTTGCAAGCGTAAAAAATGCAAAGCAACACAAAATTGTTGCAAAAATCGCCTTATTCATAAAGAACCCCCTTTAAAGACCACTGTTGTACTAATATAGCAAAAATTAAATTCCCATTGCAGTTGCCAGCTTTGCAAGGTCTTCGTTGCCTGGAAATGTTTCTTTTGCTTTTGAAACCATCTTTATTGCTTCTTGTATATTGTTTGTGAGTACCAAGGCTTGACCGTAAAGGAATGCGAATTCAGGTGTGTCGCCTAAGTCTTTTTTCAAAAATTCCAAATTATCAAGGGCTTCCATTGCCTTATCTCTGGCTATGTAGATTTCTGATAAAGCAAGGGAATTATACGGTGCTTCTAGCATCAAGTTTTTAAGAATTTTGAGAATTTCTATTGCAATGGGAATATGCTCGGTTTTTTTCCAGTATTCTGCTAAAAACTGCAAAGACTTTACGTGGATTTGCATGGTGTTAGATGGCAGAGAACTGGTTTTTGGAATAAAAACGGCACAGTAGCCAAACCATTTAACCGCCTCTTCATTTTTTCCTAAAATAGCTAGAATTTGAGCTTTTTTAAGCATTGTGGGTTCAAACATATTTTCTTTTAGAGACAGTTCCAGCGTTTCAAGTGCACCTTCCAAATCGTCTTGCTGTTCTAAAATGCAGGCTATATCGTGAGGCAAAAGCGCAAGCAATTCATTGTAGCCTTGACTCCTTGCTTCTTTTAAAGATTCCCTTAACCATTTAAGTGCCTTTTCCTGTTCGCCCAAAATTTTGTAGCATGTTCCGTAATGGTACATATCAAGCGGATTCATTCCTTTTTCATCTGGGAATTGTTCCTTGAAAAGTTCCAAATTGCGCAGTTGCTTATGTTTTAGAAGTTCATTATCATCGTATCCGGTGTGGATAATTCCCAGTGGCAATTTAATTTCTGAAAGCCCTAACTTGCGAATGCTGGGCAAAATTTGCTCGTGTATACGACCATTAAATTTTATTTCCTCTTTGTTTGGAAATACCCTCACTTGTGAAAATTTTGTGCCTCTGTTATCGCTAACTTCTAAGTAAAAGACTTTGTTCGGAGTTTCTTTTTTTAATATTTTGCGAAGCTCATCAACGGTATTTTCAGGTAGCCTATCGTCTGCATCTAGCCAAATTATCCAGCGACAAGTAGCTTTTGAAATGCAATAGTTTCTCGCTGCAGAAAAATCTTTTGCCCATTCAAAATGTTCTATTTTTGCGCCATAGCTCTTTGCTATTTCAACGGTTTTATCGTTTGAACCAGTGTCGGTGACTATAATTTCATCTGCTAGGTCTTTGGCAGATTTAAGGCATTCCCCTATATTTTTTTCTTCGTTTTTAACAATTATGCAAAGAGAGAGCAGAGAGCGTTTGTCGTTTTTGCTTTGCAATGCCTCTTGTGCTCGCTTAAGCAGATATTTTGCTTCTAGGCTGTCACTATCTCCTTTTAGCATTTCTTCTGCATAATTTTTTGAGAGCTTAAAATTTCCTTCTTCATATTCCCACAAGCTCAAATTTTTAAGAGTGTCTTGTTTTATTATATAATAATTTGAGCCGTTGCTTGAAATTTCTGGTTTGAGAGAAAGCACTTTTCTAAAATATGGTATGCTATCTTCTACTTTTTTTTGCGATATTAAAAGATTGGCCATGCAATAATATGCTTCTTCATTTTTTGGGAATCGTTTTATACATTTTTCAAAAACTTCTTTTGCTTCGTCAAACTTATTTTGTGCGTTTAAATGTCGCCCAAGTTTAGTCGTAGCACCTATTGTGAGGTCTATCTGTTCTTTAGTGCAGGGAAATTCTGATGCTCGTCTGTAATATTCCACAGCTTTGTCTAGTTCGTTCAGCACGGAATAGGAGTCGCCTAATTCAAGCAAACCTTCTATGCGTTTTTCTTGTGCCGGATCTGCTAGTTGAATTTCCAAATTTCTTTTTGCTTTTTTTTCCCGAATTTCTAAAGTTTCGTAGCCCATGTGCCAAATTAAAATATTTGTATTTACAGCATTTAAACCCAAATTAGATGCCGCGTTTATCACGCTTTCGTGTATGCGTCCTTCAAAGCGTATTTTTGGATGGTTTGGAAACATTCTCGCCTGCATAAATCTCAGTCCCGTTGGTTTGCCATTTTGCGTGTTGCAAACGGTAAAAGAAATCATGCGGTCTAGCGGGGTAGTTTTTAAATTGTTAAAACTTTTCACTTGGTCTGGCGGAACATAATCGTCTGCATCCATCCATAAAATCCAAGGGCAGGTGGCTTTTTCAAAACTCAAATTGCGCGAATATGAAAAATCTCCAATCCACTCGGATTGCATTAAAACAGTTTTTGGAAATGATTGTACAATTTCAATGGTTTTATCTGTTGAACCTGTGTCGTTTACAATAATTTCGTCTGCAAATGGCAAAAAACTTTGAATAGCACGCCCAATATTTGCCTCCTCGTTTTTGACAATCATGCAAATAGATAGTGTGTTTCTTTTACCCACACAAGGCAGGGGTTGTTTTATAGTTCCAAAAGGCATTGCACAGAATATAGAAAATTACCTTGGTCCTTTGGGGGTTATGGTAAATTCATCTATCAATTTGTCTTCTGAAGTGCGAGTTGTTGCCTTAATGGTTTTGCCATTCACCTCAAATATGGTGTAATTTGGCGTGTAGTTAGGCATTTTATAGCCGGACTGTTTCACGAAAAAAGCTGTTGATAGGGGCCACGTAGTTGTATCCGCAGCTTTTGCATTTCTTAATTCAGAAGCACCTCTTTTCCCATTTACAAGCACAGGGTATTTCTCAGTGAATGGTCCAGCATTTTCCTGACCCTCTTTAAGAATAAAGAGAGGAGGGTAGTATTTTACTCCGCTTGCAGTTGTAAGGGTTAAATATACGGTGCCTTTATTATCTGTGCTCCTAACGCTATAACCTTTTGAGGCATCCCATTTCATAAGATGGCTTCTCACGTGTATATGGTCGTGCCCGGCAATAACTAGATCAACGCCTTGGTCTGTAAACAGCTTTTCCAAACCATTTTCTATAAGGAACCCAATATCCTCGTCTGCAGAATGGGCAGAAATGCTTGTGGTGGATTTATGGTGCTGAACAATAAGCCAATCATATTTCCCAGCATGGGCAGTTTTGGCGGCTTCAATAGTTTTCTTGTATTCAGCCACGGCTGCTGCTGTGTTATCACTTTTTTGGAGATAACCAGTATTTAATGCTACAATGAGAAGGTTGTTATAGAGATAGTAATAATTGCCAACTTTTCCGGTGTACATATTGTATGCTTGAATAGAAGAAGGCATATTAGGCATATTGAAATGATTGAAATGTTCAGTGTGCAAATCGTGGTTGCCAATTACTGGAGCAAGAGGAATGTTGCGCAATTGCTCTGGAGCAAAGAATACTTTGTATTCGTCTTCTTTATAGGTTATGCCACCGTCAACTTGGTCGCCAGCGCAGAGTATAAATGTAGCCTCTTTTGTAGCTATTTTGTTGACAATATCTTTCCAGCCTTGAGCGGTAGTAGCAGGTGAGGCTTTAGGGTCGGTATTAGAATCTTGGTTGCCAGTGGTAACTTGTGGGTCTGCTACTAAGGCAAATGTGAAAACACTACCAGAGGGGGGAGTTTTATAGTTATATTCATAGCTCCAGTCTGTGCCGTTATTGGATACGGAGTATTTATAATTCGTGTTAGGGGTTAAGTCTGTCATGGTAGCTTTGTGATGAGACTTTCCTGTTGTTGCGTTTGCTACTGTTCCGGTAAAAGTTTTCACAAGACCACCGTTTGCATTTAAAAGACGAACTTCTGTTTTGCTATTGCTGCTGTTTCTATCTGAAATCCAATTTAGATTTACGCTTGCAATGGTTGCTCCGGGTGTTAGCCCAAGCATATCTGGAGTGAACCTAGTTCCATTTGATAAAGAGCCACTACTGCCAGCTACAGTTGCACTACTGCTAGATACGCTACCACTAGAGCTAGAAGCCCTTGAGCTGCTACTGGTGGTAGCTCCACCGCCGCTAGAGCTAGATGCCCTTGCAGAGCTGCTGTTTGCAGTACCGGTGCTAGACATACCGCCACCTGAGCTAGAGGCATTTGCAGAACTGCTGGAACCACTTGGGCTGCTGGAATCATTGGATCCGCCAGAACTGCTGCTTTCTGCAAGGCCGCTAGATACACCGCCACCTGAACTGGAGCTATGCAGTACGCTTGCAGAACTGCTGCTTTGCAAGTTTCCTACAATATCAGAAGATGAGGAAGCATTAGTGTTTGGTTCGGAAGCACTTGAAGATAAATCATATCCATCAGAAGACGAAGAATCTTCTATTATACCACCGTTGTCATTGGTATTATTGCCATTATTGCATGCAAATATCAGCAGACCAGCGAAAAAGACACACCAACACTTATACTTCATAAATGCCTCCTACCTTTAATATAGAAAATTCTTAACAGGTTTGTAATGGATTCTTAACATAGACTGTCCAAAAAGTGTTTAAACAGTGTTTAAACACTTTTTAGACACTTTAAAACTGCGAAATTAACTCAAAAATGCGGTTTTTTGCTTGGCACGGAAATTGTCTTTATTATAGAAAATTTAACAAGAGGTTTCTTATGAAAAAAGAATCTAAATCTTTCTTTGATGTACTTACTTGCACCTGTGTGCAAGTTTATCCATTCAAAGAATCCGGCGGAAAAACAAAAGCTTTTGCTAGGGTAACGCTAAATGAGCAGCTCCAGCTCACGGGGCTTAGAGTTGTAGATGGGGTGAACGGATTTTTTGTTTCTTATCCGTTAGACCCGCGCAGCAAAGAAAAAGAAGAGAATTACCACTCAATTTTCTATCCGCTGAACAAGGAATTGCGCGAGCATATTGAGCAATGCGTATTGGAGAAATATCAAGAGATTGCTGCTGCATAATGTTTCAAAGAATAAAAAGTGCGGCACTGCGTGGCATAGAGGCAATTCCTGTGGAAATAGAGGTGGATAGCACTTCCGGGCTCCCAGGATTTTCGCTTGTGGGTTTGCCAGATAATGCCGTGCGCGAGGCAAGGGAACGTGTGGTTGCCGCTATGCGAAGTTGCGGGTTTTACGGTTGTTCAACCAGAATGACTGTGAATATGTCGCCTGCGGATTTGCGCAAAGAAGGTGCTGCTTTTGATCTGGGACTAGCTATTGGAATACTAACTGCCACAGAACAAATTGTAGTTAATGAGCTTGAAAATTTTTTGTTTTTAGGTGAACTTTCTTTGGATGGCAAACTACGCCCTGTGCATGGAGTTTTAGCGGTTGCAGCAAACCTTGCCCGCAGCGCGCCGCAAACAATTCTCGTTGTTCCGCACGAAAACGCACAGGAGGCAACTTGCGTGGAAAATCTTAAAGTTATAGCTCCAAAGACATTGGAAGAGTGTTTAAACGGGTTGCAGAAACCCGAACAGGTTTATTGCTCCTACCCAGAATGTAGTTCTGTTTCTGCAACCCAAAACAAAATCCCAGATTTTTCTCAAGTGTATGGAATGGCATACGTTAAACGCGCCCTTGAAATTTCTGCTGCCGGAGCGCATAATTTTCTTTTAGTTGGTTCGCCAGGTTCTGGAAAAACTCTTTCTGCCCGTTGTTTGCCGGGCATTTTGCCAGCTATGCGCCAATATGAATCTTTAGAAAGCACAATAATACACTCATGTGCGGGAACATTTAATTTTAATGAAGGCTTAATGAAAAGTCGCCCTTTTAGGTCGCCTCATCACACGGCAACAGTTGCCTCTCTTGTTGGTGGAATGAAGCTCAGACCAGGCGAGGCAAGCCTTGCTCACAACGGGGTTCTTTTTTTGGATGAATTGCCGGAGTTTCAGCGAGCGGCACTTGAAAGCCTAAGACAGCCTTTGGAAGAGGGTGTAATTCGCTTGAACAGAGCTAGAGGCAGCATAAATTTTCCGGCAAATTTTGTTTTGGGTGCGGCTATGAATCCTTGCCCTTGCGGTTATGCAATGGACAAGCGCAGAGATTGCCGCTGCCTGCCCGAAGCAATAAAACGCTACAGAGCCAAGGTATCTGGCCCCTTGTTAGACAGAATAGACCTTCAAGTGTCGGTTCCTTCTGTTCCAATAGACGAAAACAGATTGAGTGGAGGAGGCGAGAATTCAAGGGAAATACAAAAACGAGTTGAGGTCGCTTGCGAAATTCAGGAGAGGCGGCTTAAAGGGAAAAAAATTTTTCGCAATGGGCATTTAGATGGCAAAACCCTTAAAGATATTCTTTTTTGGGAAAGCGAGTCGGAAAATTTTGCGATGAAAGCTGCGGAAAAATGGCGAATGAGCCACAGAGGCTACGATAGGATGTTGAAAGTTGCCCGCACCATTGCAGATTTGAGGCAGAGCAGCAGGGTGGAAAGAGCAGACCTTGCAGAGGCAATCCAATACAGAGCCTTGGAGACCGCATGGATAGATTAAAGATTTTCTACTTTTTTATTCCGTTGTTTAAAAATTCAAGGCAGGAATTTTATATGAGTGATAGTTGTTACAACGGAAAGAGCAAGTTTATTTTTATCACAGGCGGAGTTTTGTCTGGTCTTGGCAAGGGAGTAGCGGCAGCATCTATAGGTGCGCTTCTCTCTCGTTTTCGCGTGATTCCGGTAAAGTGCGATGGCTATTTGAATGTAGATCCTGGCACCATGAATCCAATTGAGCATGGCGAGGTTTTTGTTTTAGACGATGGCGGCGAAGTTGATATGGACTTTGGTCATTACGAACGTTTTTTGGGAATAAATGCCAAATCTGAGTGGAATTTAACTATGGGCAAGGTGTTTTCCACCTTGATGGAAAGAGAAAAGCAAGGTGTTTATGCTGGTACAACAATTCAATTCATTCCGCACGTGACCGATGTTATAAAAGACCATTTTTTTAGAATTTCAAGCAAGGAAAATGCAGATATATTGCTTGTTGAAATTGGCGGAACGGTAGGGGATTTGGAAAATGAATTTTACATAGAAGCGGCACGCCAGCTTTCGCATATAGTTGGCCCGGACAAATGTTTGTTTACACATTTAACTTATGTGCCAATTCCAACAGGCACCCAAGAGCAAAAATCAAAGCCAACACAAATGTCAGTGCGTGATTTGAATGAAAAAGGAATTTACCCAGATATCATAATAGGCCGCTGTAGCAAGCAGCTAACTCCAAAAATCAAAGAGAAAATTGCGCTTTACGGAAATATTCCAAGCAAAAATGTAATATCGGAATTAGATGTGAAATCTGTTTATGAAATTCCGCTAGGTTTTCAAGAAGAGGGAATTTTAGATATAATATTTAAAAAATTAAAACTAGCTGGCGCAAATTCCCCCAGAATGAACGAATGGAAACGCTTTGTTGAGGTTAACAAAAAAAATTACAAGGAGCCAAGAAAAACGCTGAAAATTGCTCTGTGTGGAAAATACACCAAGTTGGAAGATTCTTATGCAAGCATTAGAGAGGCTATAATTCACGCCGCTACGCATTTGAACCTCACTTGTAGCTTGAAAATGATAGATACAGAATCTCTTGAAAAATCCGATAGCACAAATAATTTGGAATACATAAAAAACCAGCTTGCAGATATTGATGCTGTGATAGTGCCGAGCGGTTTAGGCAAACGAGGAATGGAAGGGAAAATTTCTGTTATACATGCGGCTCGCGAAATGAAAATTCCATTTCTTGGGATTGGATATGGAATGCAGCTTGCGGTTGTGGAATTTGCCCGCCATAAATGCGGCTTGCCTCTTGCAGGTACTGTGGAAGTTGAATCTGAGGGCATAGAGGTAAAAGAACCTGTGATTACATATTTGCCAAGTCCAGAATATGTTAAAGTTATAGATGGAATGCTCAGAAAAGGTGGGCACGATGTTTTTCTAAAAAAAGGTTCTTTAGCGGAAAAAATTTACGATGGAGCTTCTATAATAAGAGAGAGATTCAGGTACCGCCATGAAGTTAATCCCAGATATGTGAGCAAAATAGAAGAAAACGGAATGCTATTTTCTGGCCATTCTGCTAAACAAGACTGCATAATGCAAATAATGGAAATTTCAGAACATCCGTTTTTTGTTGGTTGCCAATTTCACCCAGAACTAACATCAAATTTACTAAAACCAGCTCCCTTATTTTATCATTTACTAAAAGCTGGCGAAAAGAGAAACAACGGTAGAACCCAGAATGAATAGCGCAGAAAAAAGTTTTTTGTGTTTGGCTCTTTTTCTTTTTGCCTTGGGTGGCATTTCACGACTAGGATTTTTCAGTGAAATTTCTCCTTTAGAAAGTGTTTTTTTGCCTGTGAGTGAAGAGGCCGTTTTAGATTCAATTGCCATTATTGATACTGTTGATAATGAAGCAGTAGCAAATAACGAAGAAGGTGCAAAATCTGCCAAACATACAAGAGAAAAGAAACCAAAAAAGAAAGCTCCAGCATTTCCACTTCCCATAAATACCGCAAGCAATGAAGATTTGTGTTTTATAAAAGGAGTGGGTCCTTCGCTTGCGCAAAAGATAATTGATTATAGGGAAAAAAATGGCAATTTTCACACCGCCAAAGATTTGGAAAAAGTCCCCGGAATTGGTGCTAAAAAAAGGCAGTCTATGGAAGAATTCGTGAGGTTTGACTGATGGAGGTTTGCATTGAACAGGGTGTACTTCGCATAATAAAAGATTTTAGCCTTGTTTTGAGCAGCCAAAAAATAAGTCACATTGTTTTACAAAACAGCCTTGGCCCTTGGGAAATTTATGTTTATGAAGATGATGTTTATGCCGCCGAGACCCAAATAGCTCTTTACAAACAAGAAAACCCAGACTGGGACAAAGAAACAATAGCCCTTCCTATGTTAAAGCCAAGCACTCAACCGCTTTGGTTTTTGCTGATTCCCGTGGTTTGTACCTTTTTTCAGTTTTCAAATTATGGAATGGAGAATTTTGGGATAGCAGATGCAGGCAGAATTTTAAAAGGAGAATGGTGGAGGCTTTTCACAGCGCAAACGCTTCATTCAAGCAATTATCACTTGGTTTCAAATTTGCTCACCGGTTATTTTGTGTTTTCTCTAATATCATTTAAAATGCCGCTTGCTCGCATAGCTCCTTTTATAATATTAGCGGCGGCACTTGCAAATTTAGAAACGGCTTTTTTAATGAAGAATTATTTTTCTCTAGGTTTTTCATCAACGGTATTTGCTGGTTTGGGTGCCCTTGCAACACTTGAAGTTAGGGTGTTGAAAAGAGAAAATATTAGCAGGCGCATAGTTCCTTGGTTTGCGGTGTTTTTGCTTGCGGTATTTTTGGGCATTGGAGACGAAACTTCAAAGGTGGATATTCCAGGGCATTTTTTTGGACTCATTATGGGAGCTATTGCGGGTTTTGCCCCGCCAAAAAAATGGCTGCACTGGGGCGAACCCATAGGAAAACTTGATGTTGTTATTGTACTTACTCTTTATGCGTTTTTTGCCCTTGTGTGGCAATGTGCATTGTAGGGGCAACAGTTCGGCGGCACTTTCCCTATAATTTGTATATTAAAACTGTAAATAAAACCTACTTTAACGGAGAAATTCACAAATGAGAGACAGCCCCTTAAAATTCGCACTCTCGGCAGGCATTATGCTTGCCTTGGCGTTCACATTTTCCTGCTCAGGCGGTGATAACAGCGGCGGTGAGCGTAAGAAATGCGGTGGCGTTGTTTATGATCCAGATATTTATCGTTGCGAAGCTGGGGAACTCATTGGCAAATGCAAAGGGGCAGATTATTACCCTGCTTATCAGCAGTGCGTTGGCGGGGTAATTGTGGATGGCAGTAGCAGTTCGTCTTCATCTGTCGGTAGCGTTTCCAGCTCATCTGTTGCAGGTGGCGGCGGTAGTTCCAGTTCTCGCGTTGTTTCCAGCAGTTCCGTTGTTCCAAGTTCAAGTTCTGCGCATGTATCTTCGTCAAGCGTGGTGATAGTAATACCGAGCAGTTCTTCTGTTGCTCCAATTGTTCCCAGCTCCAGCTCTGCTCAGGTTGTTGCTGTTTCTTGCGATATGAAATGTAGAACCGTTGTAATTGGCAGCCAAACTTGGATGGCAGAGAATTTGAACTGCAATGTGAGCGGTAGCAAATGTTATGACAACAGCGAAACCAACTGCAACAAATACGGCAGATTATATGATTGGGCAACAGCAATGAACTTGCCATCTAGTTGCAACTCCAGTACTTGCGCTTCACAAGTAGGTGCAAAGCATCGTGGAATATGTCCTAGTGGTTGGCATATACCTAGTGATGCAGATTGGACAGCATTAACAGATTATGTTGGTGGAGCTTCTACTGCAGGTACTAAATTAAAGTCAAGAGAGGGTTGGGACTCATATAGCGGTGTTCCCTTATGCACAGACATTTATGACTTTGCGGCTCTGCCGGGTGGTGGTGGCTATTCAGATGGCTATTTCAGCCGTGTCGGCGACGGCGGCTACTGGTGGAGTGCTTCTGAGCGCAATGCCTACAACGCCTACAGCTGGGGCATGAGCAGCTACCTCGTGGATGTCGGCAGAGACTACTACGATAAGTACGACGGCTTGTTTAGTGTTCGTTGTCTCCAAGACTGAGCGCGTAGCGGGTGAGTGATTTTAGGTTTTCTATTTTAACAAGATAGTTTTTGGAGTTTTTATGGTCAGAACAATATGCAAAGCGGAAAAAGAGCAAATAACCTTGCCTGTACCTAGGGATTATATTGGCTCAACCATTGAGATATTGCTTTTTCCTATAGAAGAACAGGAACTTAGACCTGTATTCGGTTGTGCAAAGGGACAATTTCAAATGGCAAGTGATTTCGATGCCCCTTTGGATTGCTTTAAGGAATATATGTAATGAAATATTTATTGGACACCCATACCCTTATCTGGTTTTTCAATGGAGATTTGGAGTTATCGGATAAAGCTAGGCAGATTATCCTAGATACAAGTAATCAAAAATATGCAAGCATTGCTTCTGTTTGGGAATTATCTATAAAAGTAAGTTTGAGTAAACTAAAATTTGATGGAAAAGCAAAGGGATTTTTGGATTTGATTTATAAAAATGGTTTCAAATTATTGAATATAAATCAAAATT
>Ga0268262_10004788_pt1 | contig 13770 bp, 14 predicted proteins | sample TergutNc150P3_FD_190354 | JGI IMG/M metagenome (GOLD analysis project Ga0268262, IMG submission 190354) | Nasutitermes corniger P3 segment gut microbial community from laboratory colony in Florida, USA - Nc150 P3 (SPAdes) (version 2) | ecosystem: Host-associated > Arthropoda: Insects >... | reverse complement strand
TGTAGTGTAATTTCGGAAAGGTGAGTAACAATCATGTTCCTCATGCCGGTCTGCTTTTATTCTAGCCCAAATTTAAATTTCACTCCCTGGTCTCCTCCGGCGGGGAATTCCAAATGTTTCAGCCAGCCCGCAGCGCCCCGCCCAACCAGCCTGTACCAGTTTACGCATCATGTGTGCGTATATAAAGAACATAATTACTGACAGCAAGTCAATGGAAAATAGCCACCGCTAACATCGCTACTCCCTGTTCTGTGAACGCATAAGGCAAGATTGGTCTGTACTTAAGATTTTGAAGGTGGTCACAATTTGTGACCACCTTGGTAAATTCACTTTTTGTTAACCGAAAGCGGTGCCTGTCATTCCACGCCACTGTTCAATAATTAAATTATCTTCATTATTTTTTCATATTCTTTTTTAAATTCTGTGAAAAGTATATTAACTAAACTTTCTCCATAATCATGATTTTCTGTTACAGAAAAATCTGCCTCTAAACTTTTTCCTGTATATAATGCATACCAAGGGCCACTCCAGTTTTTTACTTTTTCAAAAGCTAAAAAGTCATGTTTTTCTTTATATTCTTTTATACGTTCTTTGGGAATTTTATCAAAATCAGCGCCATATAAGACAATTCTTAATGATGGGGTATTTTCTCTATTATCCCAATCATAAAACATGAAGGTTATTGGTATATTATTTTCATTTAAGGATTTAACGCGTAGGTGTAATTCTGTATTTGACCATTCATCTGTACGGTTCTCATCAATTTCATCACCTTTTGTCATCAAGTATTGATTGATTTCATTATACAAAGCAGTTTTTATAGTTTGAATTGTTGGGCGGTTTTTAAAAATAATCTTTAATTTGTCTCGATTTTCTCTGTTCCCCCAAATCTCATAAACAATTTTCTCATTTTTATTATCCATGGCAATGTTCTCCTTTATATTTTCTATAAATATATATACACAGTTACTAATGCTATCTATGTCTTTAATTAATGATAATGGCTCCAATAAATCTTTGTATGATATGTTATAACATTTAAATTTTGATTTATTATTATCTGTATTAGGTTTCCTTCCATCTGGTGTTAAAAACAAAAATATTCCTGAGTAATCATGGTAATAATTTTCCAAAACCATTTGATATTTTGATATTTGCTCTTTGCTTTCTTCCGCATCAATTTTATTTTCAATAGCAACTAAATACTTAATTTTATTAAGTAATATTATTAAATCAATCCTATGATGTTCTCTGTAAACATTTATGGTTGCTTCCTTTAATTCAATTGGATAAATAATATCCAGCTTGTCAAGAATTGAAATAATAAATCTATTGCCTGCTTCAGATTTGATTAAATAAAATAATATATCACTATGGATATTTTCATCTCTTTGATTTCCTGTAATGTTTAAGATATTTAATTTTTTTTGTTCAATTTTGATCTTATTCAGACCAATTAATTCTAATTCGCTCGTGTTTTATCCTTAATATAAATATAAAATCTATGTAAAATATTAATCAAGTATATTTTACCCATTATTTTGCATTTTTCTTTACGTCCATAACATCGCCCTCTTTAAACAACATTCATTAGACCCTCCTATCTAACCCTTCTTACTGGTAAACTGTGCCCAGATGAATTCTCACAAGACCAGGACTCATCATATTTATCATACATCAAATATGCTGCCTTTCCATTATTAAACGCATTTTGAGTATAAGATGGAGAATTACCAAATTGGGGAATACTATGAGTATATAATTCAAGTTTCATTATTTTCATGAATTGACTCATTTCATATTTGTCGTTGAACTTGTATCGTATAAATCCGGGCATATTTTGAAAAAATGATTGCATATTTGCCGAAGAAATATTGAATACCGGCCTTTGAGTTGATAAGATTTGCTGTTGTTCCGCAGGCGTTTTTGCCGCTATAATTTTTTGTACGATTACTTCGTTGCGACCGTCAGCGTCATAATATACGCTCATCTGTGAGCCATCCCTGAGTTTATATAAAACCTGAATAAGATATGGTTTCCCATTATCTTTCATAATTGTACTTTCAAGAAGTATTGCTCCATCAGGAACATCATATTGTTGAGCAAATACTACCGTACTTAAAATAAATAGAGTTAAAACAATCAAAATCTTCTTCATTTTTCCCTTCTCCTTAAAACCACAAATGGTAACAATCTCTAGGGCCACAAAATGCCTGGGCAAAAGCGGTGCCTGGCACTCCGCGCCACTATGTCATAAATACTTTTACCTCATATTATGTGTCATTTGTCCGTATTTTATATCTTAACTGTTCCCATGTTGATTTATTTATTTCCTTGTTTTTTATTTGAAGAGTTCCAAATAAAATCAATAAACATACAATATGAGTTAGAAAATAAGATAACCTACTTCCTTCAAACGTATGCCCATCTTCAATAGGAACAAAATTTAGCAGTCCAAATAAATCTATGAGTCTAATAGCGATTAAACCCCAAAATGCCCATTTATACCAAAACAGTAACATAACATATAAAAACCCATTAAGAGCATAAAAAATTGAAGAATAGGGAGATGATGTAACATCCTCAAAAAAGCTTATTCCATATATGCCTATAAAAAACCATATCAAAATAGTAGCAAATATATGCCTTTTCCTTTCCATTATTTATATCCATCTCCTGTAACAATAAATCTTTAACAGAATATTTTTATTCTGTCTTTGGTGGTAATAATAACTTGTTAAGTTTTATAAAACCTATACCAGTTACTAATGCAGTAACAGCACCAATCCATGCAGCAATACCGATGTCACCAGACATAGCACTACCCATAAAAAACCCTATTACACCAATTACAATGAGAATGATTCCAAAAACATTCATATTTCCTCTCATAGTATTATTCCCCCTTCTTCCCATCTTCAAACAAATCCACCACTCCCGCATCCTCAACCAACGCTTTATTCTTTCGCTGGATTTCCAGAAGTTCATTCGCCGTCATATTTACCCTAACCCGCATTTCGAGGGGTAAATCCCGGTAAGTTTCACTAATAAAATCAGATACTTTCTTGTTTTCGTTGTTCATATTTCACTTCCTTTTAAGTATCCTATGCAAAATAATATGATTGCATAGAGTATTTGTCAATAGTTTCTCGTAATTTTCAGAAAACTATCGGTGTGGTTATCCAAAAAATAAGAATTAACCACGGAGGTCACGGAGTACCACGGAGTTTTGATACGAAAATCATCTTTTCCTCCGTGAAACTCCGTGTACTCCGTGGTAAAAAATTCTTCCTGGACAGTCCTTATACACAGCCAACTGAATGGCCGAGATTTGAGCTTGCTTGCTTTTTCCTGCCCCTTAACTTATATTGATAAGGGAAAAAGTATGATTGCTACGATTCAGGACAGGTTTATCGCCGTAAGGGAAGTTTTAGGAATAACTCAAAGAGACTTTTGCAAGGGTATCTATGTGAGTCAATCCTATTACGCCCAGATAGAGGGTGGGAAAAGACCGGTGAATGACCGTATTATCGCCTTGATATGTTCACAATATGGCGTGAAAAAAGAATACCTTCTTACCGGAAAAGGGGAAATGTTCAGCGAAGACCTGCCTGATATACAACTTAAACAACTTTTGGACGTTTTTCATGAACTTGAACCTCCTTTTAAGGACTATATTGTCTCTCAAATAAAACAACTGGTAGAAGCCGTAAATAAACAAAGGGCGTCTACCCAAAAAGGTAAAAAACGCCCTTCCAATTCCTGATAACTGCTCAAACGGTATTATAGCACATCTTAAGAAATATTTATTTTTACCTGATGAGTGTATCACAAGTGTTTTTATAAATAAACTAAAACTTTGAAAGTCATCTTTGATAATTACCATAATTATATTAAATTTACACAATAAAGCTATCATAACTTCTAAAAATGAAGAAACTGTATGAAAAAGTATACAAATTCTTAATTTATACTTCGGATTGACGGGGTTTGCGGTACGGGGGTACTGGTTCTCAAACCCCTTTTCGGCAGTTTAGAGAGCATGAGGCGGCGGTGGTTAAAAACTCGCCTTTTTTCCTCTTTGTGTCTTTGTGTGAAATATGCCGGGTAAAATCACCCCAACACAGCGCCTTTATCAGCGGATGACACCGCAGCCGCGTATCGTTTCAGATAACCTTTCAAAGGCGGCGGCGTACCTTTAGATATTTCAAAAACATATCGGCAAATCCGGAACAGACGAACAACACGGAGCATCCATGTTTTCAATTGGATATTCTCTTGTAGAAAGAACAGGCAGAGCATTCAACATTTTTTTATTTATAAGAGTTATTTCCAAAGCGTTTGGCAATGCTGTTCCCCGAATAATACCCGCATAATTATTTGCATGTATATGGGCAATATAAAAAAAATTCTTTAATTTTCCAATAACAGCCTCAAATAATTGTCCTTTGCAATCCAATTCGTGAAATTCAAGTACGAAACCGTTTATAAACTCAAAATATGGTTCAAAATCCGGTAAAACATCATATTCTCCGCCTTCTATGTCCATTTTGACAAAAACACCAAGTTCTTCTAAATTCTTTATATATTTAAAAACATTAACTACAGATATAAATTGTTCATTGTCTGTATTTCCCAAAAATTTCTTATGAAAAAATCTATGTTTCTCTTCATTGAACATTTCCCAAAATGGAAAGCATTTTTTATTTCTAGCCCATTCCAGCATTTGACCGGCATATAAAAACCATCTCTTAAAGAAGAATAATTTTAAAGCTTCAAATATCTTTTTTATAATAGTTACTTTACAAAACATTTCTTTGCTTATGGAATAATCAAAACCATGTAAAATTACATCTCTATCTTTAACAAAATCCCATTCAAAACTCCAGTCATGATTTATACCAAAACTTAATAAGATCAGGCTTTTTTCAATTTGACTTTTACTTATAACATAACCGCCATCCCCAATAGGGCCTATGCGTACAAGGTCATTTAACTCAACCGGCCTCAGATTCCGTATATCGTAGCCTTGATATTTTTCACTCATTATGTTTATCACCTTCAAAATGATTCCGTCTTTTTGATTTTAACAGGTATCTCACCCCAGCACAGCGCCTTTATCGGCTGATGACACCGCAGCCGCGTATCGTTTCAGATAACCTTTCAAGGGCGGCGGCGTTCTTAAAGATATTGTTTCCGTGCGCTTTTTTAATTCTTCATCGGATATGAGCAGCGTTATGGCGTAATGTTCAATGTCAATATGGATTTTGTCGCCGTCAAGAATATACGCTATCGGGCCGCCTGCCGCCGCTTCCGGAGAGATATGGCCGATAGCCGCGCCCCGTGTCGCGCCGGAAAAGCGCCCGTCGGTTATTAACGCCACGTCGGCGTCAAGACCCATGCCGGCAATTGCCGAAGTCGGCTGAAGCATTTCGCGCATACCGGGACCGCCGGACGGTCCTTCATAGCGGATGATAACTATGTCGCCCTTTTTTATTTTACCGCCGTAAATAGCGGCGGCGGCGGCTTCCTCGCCGTCAAACACCCGCGCCGTTCCGGTGAAGTCATGCATTTCAGGCCGCACCGCGCTGCGTTTTACCACCGCGCCGTTAGGCGCAAGATTGCCGAACAATGCCGCAAGCCCGCCGGTGGGGGAATATTTTTGTATAACATTGTTATCTTTGATAACCGCGTCCTTGATATTGTCTCCGACAGCCTTTCCGGTTACGGTTATCAAATCCCTGTTCAGCAAATCCCCCAGTTCCCGCATAACCGCCGATACGCCGCCGGCGCGATGCAAATCCTGAATATGATGGCTCCCGGCAGGGGCAAGGCGGCAGAGGTTGGGGGTGGTTTTGCTGACTTCGTTAACGGTGTTCAAGTTGGGGCTTATGCCGCGTTCCCGCGCAATGGCAAATAAATGCAGCACGGAATTGGTTGAACAGCCGAGCGCCATATCGACGGTCAGGGCATTGGTGAACGCCCGCTCGGTCATAATAGCGGAAGGCCGGATGTCTGCCTTGAGCAGATTCATCACGCTCATCCCGGCCTGTTTGGCGAGGCGGAGCCTCTGCGCGTAGACGGCAGGTATTGTCCCGTTGCCCGGCAGCGCCATGCCCAGCGCTTCGCACAGGCAGTTCATGGAGTTCGCGGTAAACATACCGGAACAGGAGCCGCAGCCGGGACAGGCGTTTTCTTCAATTTGCAACAGCTCGGTTTCGTTCATCGTGCCGGCTTTGACGCTGCCGACAGCCTCAAATACCGTATTCAAATCGGAACCGTCAATAGACAGCATCGGGCCGCCGGAAATAAAAATTGAAGGCAGATCAAGCCGCGCCGCCGCCATCAGCATACCCGGCACGATTTTGTCGCAGTTGGGTATAAAAACCAGCGCATCAAAGCCGTGAGCCTTAACCATACACTCAACGCTGTCGGCGATGATCTCACGGGAACAGAGGGAGTATTTCATTCCCTCATGCCCCATTGCCAGCCCGTCGCACACGCCGATGACGTTAAATTCAAGGGGGACGCCGCCGTTCATCAAAACGCCGTCTTTAACTGCCCGCGCAATATTCTGCAAATGGATATGCCCCGGCACAACTTCGTTAAAAGAATTGACAATCCCCACCAGAGGGCGTTCAAACTGGGCGTCAGTATAGCCCGCCGCTTTAAGAAGGGCGCGTTTGGGGGCGTTTTCGATTCCTGTCTTTATGGCGTCACTGTTCATTTTATATCGATCACTTTTTTTCAGCCCAGCTCATATTCTTGCGCAGTTCTGCCCCGACTTTTTCAAGAAGCAATTCGCTTTCTTCTTTGCGCCGTTTAGTGAAAGTGGGCCGTCCCTGAGCATTTTCATCCAGCCACCGCTTGGCGAAGGAACCGTCCTTAATTTCGGAAAGCACTTTCTTCATTTCATCTTTGGTGGACTGTGTGATAATCCGGTCGCCCACGGAATAATCGCCGTATTCGGCGGTGTCGCTGATCGAATAACGCATAAAAGACAGGCCGCCCTTAATCACCAAATCGATAATCAGTTTCATTTCATGGACACATTCAAAATACGCGCTTTCCGGCTGATAGCCCGCGTTTACCAGCGTTTCAAAGCCGGCTTTCATCAGCGCCGAAACGCCGCCGCACAAAACGCATTGTTCGCCGAACAGGTCGGTCTCGGTTTCCTCGGTGAAGGTGGTTTCCAGGATACCGCCTCTGCCGCCGCCTATCGCCGAAGCGTAGGCAAGGGCAATTTCTTTGGCGTTGCCGGTCGCGTTATTTTCCACGGCGATCAGGCAGGGAACACCCTTATTTTCCTGATACTGGCTTCGTACCGTGTGACCGGGACCTTTGGGCGCAATCATAATCACATTCACGTCTTTGGGCGGAACGATTTGCCCGTAACGGATATTGAACCCGTGGGCAAAGCACAGCGTCATGCCCGCTTTCAGATTGGAGGCAACGCCGCCTTCGTAGATGGCTTTCATTTTCTCGTCGTTGACGAGCAGCATCACCACATTCGCCTGCTTGACCGCCTCGGCGGTATTCAGCACGGTAAAGCCGTCTTTCTTTGCCATCTCCGCGCTTTTTGAGCCTTCATACAAGCCAATGACAACCTTGACGCCGCTGTCCCGCAGATTTTGAGCGTGAGCGTGTCCCTGAGAACCATAGCCGACAATGGCCACCGTTTTGTCTTTGAGCAGCGCGATATTACAGTCGCTGTCGTAATACATCTTTCCCATTATTTTCCTCCTCTTACTTGCGTCATCAGAATAACTTCCTGAACGTCATGCAGTTTTGAAAGCTGGCGCACCATTTGCGTTTGAATATACTCATCACCTTTTGAGGTAATCAATATACGCGATCTGTCCGGATTTTCGGTTTCATTGACGTGCAGGCTGTCAATGTTGTAACCGCGCCGGGCATACAACCCCGTTATACGGTTTAAAACGCCGTAGTGGTTGGACACGACAAGTTCAACGGTAAATCTTTCCACAAAGTCACCCCTTAATTGAGAATGATATCTTTGATCGACCCACCCGGCGGAATCATGGGCAGCACCTTTTCGTCTATGTCAATACGGCAGTCTATGACCACCGGCTTGCCGGAAGGCAGGCTTTGAAGCGCTTTTTCGAGTTGAGACAGATTTTCCGCCGCAAAGCCCTCCGCGCCGAACGCTTTTGCCAGCGCGATAAAATCAGTCTTGCGGTTAAGCGTGCTTTGCGAGTAACGCCCTTCATAAAATACCGTTTGCCATTGGCGCGGCAATCCCAGAGTATTGTTGTTGAATATGACGATTACTACCGGAAGTTCCTGCGATACCGTTGTGGCAAGCTCATTCAGGTTCATTCCAAAACTGCCGTCTCCGGTAAACAAAATCGTTCTCTGCCTGTTCTTTGCTAAACAAGCCCCAATCGCCGCTCCTAAACCATAGCCCATTGCTCCAAGTCCGCCTGAGCTGAGCAATGTCCGCGGCTTTTGAAATGTATAATGCTGCATTACCCACATCTGATGCTGACCCACATCGGTAGCGATGACAGTATCATCATCACAAAAACGTCTTACCGTTTCGATAATATTCTGGGGGGAAAATCCGGCGCCTATATATTCCGCCTGCGGCGATTTCTTTAATTTTTCTATACGCGCGAGCCATTCATCGTTGCGCTGTACCGGAAGAACCGGCAGCAGCTGCGTAAGGACATCTTTCACATCGCCGCAAATGTCCATGTGAGACGCCACATTTTTGCCGATTTCGGCAATGTCAATATCAACATGGATGATGTGTTTCCCTTCCCGGTATTCGCCGACATTACCGGTAGCGCGGTCTGAAAACCGGACGCCCAAAGCGATGAGCACATCACATTCCGACTTGGCGACCGTCGCGGCGTATTTTCCGTGCATCCCCGTCATGCCCAGATTGAGCGGATAATCATCCGGCAGAGCCGACAGCCCCATCATGCTGAAGCCGACCGGAGCGGACAGCTTTTCGGATAAGGCGCGCAGTTCCGCCTCCGCCTCGCCGGCGATTATACCGCCTCCCGCGTAGATAAAGGGGCGTTTACAATTTTTAATAGCGGCGGCAGCCTGCTCAATGTCAAAAGAACAGCGTTGTTTTGCTTCCACGACCGGCGCTTTACCTGAATACTCGCAAAAATCAGTCTGAACGCTTTTGGGAATATCCACCAGCACCGGGCCGCGCCGCCCGCTGCCCGCTATGCTAAAGGCTTCGTTGAGCGTTTGTTCAAGCATAGCGACATCCCTGACTACATAATTGTGCTTTACAATAGGCTGGGTAATGCCCATTATGTCCACTTCCTGAAAGCTGTCCCTGCCCAACAGAGAAACAGATACGTTCCCCGTGATTGCTACCAGCGGTACGCTGTCAAGATACGCGTTTGCGATACCGGTTACCAGATTAGTCGCCCCCGGCCCGCTGGTAGCGATTACCACGCCGGTTTTTCCGCTTGCCCTGGCATAACCGTCCGCGGCATGAGCCGCCCCCTGTTCATGAGCGGTGAGAATATGGTTAATTTTGTCCGCGTTCTTATACAGTTCATCGTACAGCGGGAGTACTGCCCCTCCCGGATACCCGAAAACAGTTGTAACGCCATGCGCCAGCAACTGCTCGATAACTATCTGCGCTCCGTTGAGTTTCATTGTTACAGCGAAAATAGCATAAATAAAACGGCTTGTCTATACAGGTATTTCAGCGATAACTTCAACTTCCACCAGAACGCCGCGCGGGAGGGCCGATACGGCTACACAGGAACGCGCCGGTTTTCCGGTAAAGTATTGTGCATATACTTCATTGAATGCGGCAAAATCGTCCATGCTGGTTAAAAAGCAGGTAGCTTTTACCACCCGTGAAAAATCAGTTCCGGCTGCCGCCAGTACCGCCGCGATATTACGCATGACCTGTTCAGTCTGTTCTTTTATGCCGCCGGATACCACAGCGCCCGTTTCAGGCGATAAGGGAATCTGACCGGAAGCAAAAAGCAGCCTCTCAACTGTGATAGCTTGTGAATAGGGACCAATGGCAGCCGGCGCGGCATTGGTAGAAATAATTTTCATGGTTAATTATGCCTTGCCATTCCTGAAATTACAATCACTCGCCGGAGGGAGCCCCTAATGAAACGCTTCACCTGCTCCGTTACGCGTCTGAAAACGGCACGATGTTGAACACGTCGGTATGCTCCATCACCAGCTGCTTGTTATGGGCAAAGAACACTGTCCCGTCCGTCGGCGACTCTATCCGGCCTATCGTGTTTCCCTCTAAAGGATGAATTATCTCGCAGAGCAGGTCGCCCTCGACAACCTCGTCGCCCACCGCGACATATTTTTTCAGTATCCCGGCGCGGCTTGTCTGGATGTCCTTTATCAACCCCTCGTTGAGGATACGGGTGTGCATACCGCCGTGCAGCGCCCATTTGAGTATTCCTTTGGCGATAAGGAAGCGTAGAACCGCGTTCACGGCGGTTTGTGTGGACTGCTTTCCGATGTGTTCGGTATAGGTCGAGAATAACGAATAAGCATGGCAGCCCCACACCTGCCAGTTGTAGTTGAGCGTCGCGGTGTCGTAGGGCTGAGGTATTCTAATCAGGCCATAAGGCAGGCCAAAATCCGTAAGTGATTCATAGGTTTCGCGCTTTCTGCAATCGGTGTCCATTACCTTGACGTGCGGCAAAAATTCGCCTTCGCGGTAAAAACTCGCCATCTGTATGCCGTAGACGTAATCCTTGACCGACTTGAACAGCCCATCCGCAATACGCTGTGTCGTCTCGCCCTGATCGTATCCGGGAAACATACGATTGATGTCGGTGTTGTCCATTGTCCAGAAACGTTTGCCGATATTCATGGAGTAGTGATTCGCGCACGGTATGATCATTATGCTCTTGCCGGGGACAACGCACCCATTTTCCTCAAGGCGCTTGAGCGTGTCGACCAGTTGAGCGCAGATTGCCATCTGCTGAATCTCATTGCCGCGCAGCGCGCCCACCACGCAGCACGAGCGCTCGCCTTTGCCGAAGGTGTACCCGACGATATCCATACTCTGGCGGTAGGGCGACTTGATCGAATATATAATGTCCTTAACCATTTTTGGAGTCCTCCATAATCCGCGCCAGAAGCGATCCTCCGAAGACGACGGGGTATTCCCGCAGTGTAAACAGCAAGCCGCCGCAAGGGGCGAGCGTTTCCTCGACGACGGCGCCGGTAAGCGGGTCTATGACGCTGCCGATGCGGTCGCCTGCGCTTACGTGGCTGCCATGCGCGGCGCGCGGAATAAATATCCCCCCCGCATCCGAGTTCAGAAAGCCGACGCCGTGATCTTTCGAGATAAGCGGTTCCCGTGTCTGTCCGCCCGCCCCTTTCCACATTCCAAGTTCGCGCAGCAGGTTCAGTATGCCGTCCACGAGCTGCGCGCAGAAACTCTCCGTGATGCGCATTCCGACGCCCATCTCGACCACCAGCGTCTTCACGTCGCGCATATTGAGCGAGTGCGCCAGCGTTGATTCCAGCACGGTCGCCGAGGCGTGTATCCACACAAGATCAACGTTGAGCATCGCCGCGTAGGGCAGCAGCGCGGCTTCGTTCTGTTCGCTCACGCGCACCTGCGGTATCTCGCGCAGGAAGATGTTGCTGGAGTGTATGTCTATGCACATATCAGCGCCTTCAATGTCGCGGATAACATCGTAGGCCGCAACCTCCGCGATTGACCCCGACGGCGAACCGGGGAATATGCGGTTCATGTCCAGGTCGAACATCGGAAACCCCCGCGTAACGGAATCAATCCCCAGCGGGTTTACCGCGGGATAGATGTCCACAATGCCCGACAGCTTTCGTTTTCCGTCGTTCAGGATCTTCGCCAGCCGCGCGCAGACATACTGCCCCTCCAATTCGTCGCCGTGAGTCCCGGTAACGACGCAGACGCGTTTGCTTGCCCGGCCTGCGTTATTCTCAATACGGTTCTTTTGTATAATGAAGTTCTCCGCGACGGGCAGCGCCGCCACAGATACATGTTTTATCATCAAAAAGCCTCCGTTTTCCATAAAGAACAACTCTTTTATACCTTTTTTAAGGCAAAATCGCAAGCATTCCCCTCAATTTTCGCTTTATTTCTATATGCAATTTTCATTCGAGAGTGATAATATATTTATAACTTATCAAACATCCAATAGCATTGGGAAGGCAGGGAAAACAGATATTTTGATGTAATACGCACTTTGCAAGACACGGGCTGCAAAGGCAAACTGCTGAACCTGCAGGACGGCCTGAATGTCTGGGCGCGCGATGTAGATAAAAGTATGCCGATATACTGAGAATTACACATACCGAACAATCAGACAGGAAATAATAAACAGGAACGCTTGTTTTGGGGAAGACTGTTTTATGTCAATATCCAGAATTTCCTCTATTTTGCCCAGCCGGTAAATAAGAGTATTGCGATGAACATGAAGCGCGTCCGCCGCGGCGCTGATATTTTTGCCGTTTAAGAAATAATGATACAGACAGTGAACTAAATCCCGCTGCAACTCGTTACCGCTTTCCCAAAGCGAAAGAATGCCGGGATGGCAGAAGCAGCGCGGATCAACTCCGAACGATAAGGTTTGTAACACATGATCCGTTTGATAATCTTCATATAAAGAGATTACCGGGTTTAACGATGGGTTACATTGGGCGGCGGCAAATTTGCTCTGGGTAAAATAATAGCGTAGATGCAAAAAATTATTAAAAACCATGCTGACACCGCAGCGCAAAAAAACATCTTTTTTCAGAAACTGTTCCAACTGCTGTTTCTTTTTTCCGTGCGGCGGCTTTTTATCAATACACCGTATAATTATGACAACATTTTCTTCGTGAACAGAAACAAGCGCGTCGGGAAAAATTTCGTTTACCTGTTTGATATCAAAAATGGATACAATGGGAAGCTTCAAGTCGGTAGAAGCGGTAAAAGTTACTATACAGAAATGGTCGTCAAGTTTCCATTGATATTTGTTAAGGTAACTGGAAATTATATCCGTTGAAATGTCAACGCCGTTAACCGGCGCGCCGTCCAGCAGGCTGTCAACCCAGTTAACTTTGTCTTCCGCAATCCGCATATAGATACTGTGGTTCTGAAAATACATCTTTAATACATGGGCAATGATAACAAGAGTTTCTTTCTGGCCATCGGTAAACGGTTCATTCATATCAACTGTCCCTATAGCGCCATAGAGCTTGCCATTTATCCAAATATGTATCCCTACCGTGAAATGAGCAGAGTCATTCGCCGGGTGAATACTGATAATCTGCTCGCTTTTTTGAGCGATATGCAAAGAAATCCTGCGTATTTCTTCGGGAGTATAAAAATTCTCCAATACAAATCCGGGCACATTGACTTTTTCCCAAATAGTCCCTTCGATAGAACCTAAAACAGAACCGCCGGAGCCTATAATGCTCAAATTATTATTCATAACGAGTATGGGGTTGACCATCTTTTGAGCCGCAATATTCAAAAAAGCATCAATAAGTTTGTGGTTAATTACCGCCATGAGCAGCGAGTTATACCACTTATCATAGGATGCAAAAAGCGCATTCCCTGTTTGAATGATCGCCTCAGCCGGAATATTTCCCGTTATCTGAATAAGCGTACTGGTTTTTTCAGGTAAGCCTTTGGGGATACTGCCGGAAATGATAATATGTTTCGGGCAATTTTTACCAAAATATTTTCCGGCTTTTTCAGCGCCGACAATATACAAATAATCAGGATCAGGTTCGGAAAGTTCATTTGCATAATAGTGA
>Ga0268262_10004787_pt1 | contig 13770 bp, 16 predicted proteins | sample TergutNc150P3_FD_190354 | JGI IMG/M metagenome (GOLD analysis project Ga0268262, IMG submission 190354) | Nasutitermes corniger P3 segment gut microbial community from laboratory colony in Florida, USA - Nc150 P3 (SPAdes) (version 2) | ecosystem: Host-associated > Arthropoda: Insects >... | reverse complement strand
CTTCATCTTCCCATATGTAATCACCGATACCTGTAGAGCTGTCTAGAAACCATGTGTAGTGTGGCTCTTTGTATTCTTCCGGTGTGTCTAATGCCCAAGGAGTAAGACGGTTATCAAAATATGAATCGCCTGTTATTTTCAAAAAATACCGCGATGATCCTTGTTTTTTCTGTACTGTTTCAATCTGTATGCCGTGTTCAATTTTACTGTTTACAATGTGTGTCAAATTATTGATTACTTTTCTTGTAAATTCTGTTGTCAGCCTGTCTTTTGGAAGCGATAACTGGTTTTCAAACATTTTTTGTTCCATCGCTATAATTGAGATAATCTCTGATGCTATGTGGTTCGTCATAATTCTTTCAAAACCAAAATCCAAAACCATTTGTGTATTTACTTTATGAAGACCATGATTTCTACTGCTTTTTTTCAAATGTCTTTTTGCCGTTGCCATAAATCCCCCTTATACCGCAAGGGCAAGCCGCGCCCCATAGGTTGTTTTTCCGTAACCCCATGAACCTGACACTACGCGTAACGCCGTATTCTTTGCGCCCATCGCCGAAACAACCGCCGCCATATTTCGCGGAACATAACCAAGCCGATATAAGCCCCGACCGTTTTGAACGCCTACCATAACGGCAACCGCTGCGCTGTCCGCAGGGTTTTCGGGCTCCGGCACTAATACCGCCTTCACTTGTTCCGGCTTGTAAGCGGCAAGCCGTTTAAGGGCTTCCTGTCTGTTTCCGAAAGACGTACCCTTAACCGCCAATTCAAGACCGCCAGCCTTACAGATCGCCCACGCTTTTTTAAAAGCCGCGCTTTTGTTTCCGTCCATTTTGGAAGTAAGCCTGTTGGTAAGGGTAACAACCTTTGATTTCATTTCTCTGTTTGTCATACTCATAATCTCCTTATCTTGTCTTTATATTATAAGTCTAATTAGTATTTAGAGTATTGTCAAGGGTTTTGAAAAAATATTTTCGTTTTTTTTACGGTTTTTTCCGAATTCTACTTATATCTTGTGTAGTAATATGTCTAATTTGTGATTAGATTTCTCTTGACATAAGGAAAAAACGCTGTTATTATATAGGGTATGAAAATAAAAACTGGGGAATATTTAACCGTAAAGGACATGGCGGACATTCTCAAACTTCCGACAAATACGGTAAACCAGCGACTTTTCCAAAGTGGAATAAAGCCTATTTCAAAAGACGCGCTGTATGAAATATCGGCATTGGAAGTTATTAAAAATACTACCATGGGTCGCCCAAAGAAAACCGCCCCGGAGACGAAGCACATTAAAATAAAAAAACCGTCTAAGGGGAAAAAATGAATTGTAGGGAGGAGATATAACCGCCGAATTTTGAAAATAAATGCTGTTTTTTGAACTTTTGTAAAAAGTTCTCGGAAGTCTTTATATATCCCTTTCGGGAAAAAACATTTTACAGAAGGACGGTTATATATTATAATTATGGACGTAACATGGGATGCCGAAAAAGACGAAAAAAACAGAAGGGTGCGGCATTTGCCTTTGTCGCTTGGCGGCTTGGTTCTTGACGATGAAATGCGTATTGAACGCCATGATGAAGAACACAGTACGCCGGATCAAGACCGATGGCAGACAATCGGGAAGGCAGGCAAGATTCTTTTCATGGTTTACACTGAGGCGGGGGAAGTACCGCATATAATATCAGTCCGCTTGGCGGACATGGAAGAAAAGAGGTTATACAATGGCGAACGAGATTTACAAGCGTCCGGCTGGTACAGGGTTAACCCCGGAGGAAACGGCAATGCTGGAGGAAGCGGAGAAATACCCTCCGGAGTATGACGAAGACAGCCCGAAACTCACCCCGGAACAGTTAGCTCAATTCAAGCCGGTACATTACGGCTCAATGGAAGAACGCGCCCACGTTATGCAAAACAATAAAAAAACAGCGTAGGGATATTAACGCCATGCCGGAAAGAAACCCTGCCTTTTGCACCCGTGTTCTCATTTGTATATCCAGTCAACACCCAAACTTTTCAAGTAAGTCTGCGTTATCTGTATACCGACCATGTAAAAAAAGCGGATACCGCCGCGATGTATCGGTGCATGGAAGCGCCGGCGCGGTGTTCATCATTCAATGCCCTGATAAAATCGTCTGCCCCGAAAGTAATGCAATAACTGTATTCTTTCAAATACCCCAAAACATATAGTTTTGGCATTATTCTACTTCCCCCAATCCTTTTAGATAATTTTCCGTTATTTGAATAGAAGCATGACCTAAAAGCCCGGAAACACGGTGAATGTCTTTATCTTTGCGGTATTCCGTTATTGCGAAAAAATGTCGAAGATCATGGCAAGAATAACAGTCGGACACTTTTCCGACCTTGTGCAGTTTTTCTATTGCGCGAGCGATTCTCTTTTCAAGTGTGTTTGTAAGTATTCCGGTAAATGGGGCACGAAGGGGCAGAGAGGCGGCTTTTATTGCGTCCAGTACGGCGGCGGGAATATGTCCGGCATAATCCTTGCCCTTGCTATGCCATGTTACCCGATCCCCACTTATAGTCAGAGTGGATAACGCACCGGCGCGAAGTCCCCTATATGCCATAACTGCGGCGGCGGCGGCAAGCGGCGCGGAAAGTTTTGTTGTTATGGTTTTTACTTCTTGTTCGGTTGGAATAGCGAAGTTTCGTACTGCTTTTTTTCCGGGGCGGGCTTTAGTGCCCCGGAATGGATTTTTTACTCCTGCGTGTCTCCGTTCAAGCCATGTAAAAAAACTGGACGCTGCGGAGATGTCCAAGCGAATAGAAGCGGGGGCACGGTTCCCACGGATGGAATATATAAAATCATCAGCTTGCGCGGGTGTTAATTCAAGTGGGTTTACTTTTTGCCGGGCTGTCCATTCGTCAAGTCTGATTAAAGCGTTACGATAACCGGCGCGGGTATGTGCGCTTTTTGTCTTTCCGGCGTTTTTTAAGAATGTATCCCTTTCACTCGCGTAATCTATTCCGGCAAGGTTTGCGGCAGAGATCATTTTTTCCGCTGTATTGAGTAAAGCGGCAAATTGTACGGCTTGAGTTTTTTGTTCTTGCGTCCATTTATCGGGCGTAGGATAGGCGGCTAATATCTCCGCCATATCTTGAATATTAGCGGCGGCTCTCGTGGTTAAAGCGGTCATACTTTCTCCCCCTTGTATGCTATGTTTTTTTGGTTTTCCCATGTGTCCTATAATATAAGATTATCGGACAAATAGCAAGCGGAAAATAGAAGGGCTATGGCGCGTTCGTTTCTCCCTCAAGGATTTTTTCACGTCCGGGGCTGTTTACGCCTTACCATGGGCTTTAAAAACATTAAAAGCTGTTTAAAATAATTTAGATAAAAATGAACAGAAACAGTTGACAAGAAATAAAAGTTATGATATAAAAATAGTATAATTATTAGCCAAGCCTTAACTGGTTTGGGTCAGGCGTTGTGCAAATCAAGCCGGATTTTTCCTTATAGGGAAAGTCCGGCTTTTTTTTTCGCGTAAATATTTTTGGAGGGGAATCTATGACAGAAGTAAAAAAAGCGTATTTGTCGGTAAGCGATGCCGCAACTTATTTAGGGGTAAAGAGAGCGTATATATACCAACTTTTGCATAAGAAAAAAATCTCTTGTTACAAACCGCTGAACGGTCGGGTTTTTTTTCGTCAAGATGACATTGATCAATTCTTATCCCGGTATCGACAAGTCGCAGATTTTAAGGAGGGCGTATCATGAGCGATAAAAAAAGCCCTGTTCCGGCTAAAGACAGGGCGTTATCAGAAACAATAAGTAGCAAGGCACTTAATGATGTTATTATACCTAATAAAACGGAAATTGTCAATCCCCTAAAATTCGCCTTTGAAGCCCTCCAAAAAGAAGCGGAAGCAATAAATCATGGAAATATCTCGTTAAATTTGTTTTTCCGGGACGGAGTTATTTCGCGTTTTGTGATTGATCGGCAAGTTTCCTTCCTGTGCAATGGGGAACTACCGCAGGGAGGCGATAAATGACATCAAAAGTTCTAAAAATATTTATCGGTAACGAGCAAATTTTCATAAACCGAAAAGACCTTAAAGGTATTGACTTATCCCAATTAAGGATAACTACCAATGGTTATGTGGCAGTAGGCAAAAAATATCTACACCGACTTATTTTGAACCCACCTGTAAATATGCAAGTTGATCATAAAAACAGGAATAAGTTAGACAACCGCCGTCAAAATCTGCGGATATGCACGGTTTCTCAAAACGGAATGAACCGTGAAAAACAAAGAAACAACCGTTCCGGTTTTAAAGGTGTTGACGCGAACAGGCGGTGCAAAAAAGGAAGTTACCGGGCGCGGATAACGGCGAATAAGAAAGTTTTTTATTTGGGCAGTTTTAAAAACCCTGACGAGGCTGGCGAAGCTTATAAAAAAGCGGCGAGACAGTATCATGGGGAATTTGCGAATTTTTCAGGAAAGAGGGAATAACAAATGAAGAACGAAAACTTCTTCACTATTCAAGGTTGGATGCTCAACGAATTGCAACTATCTGGCAATAGTTTAATGCTTTATGCCCTTATTTACGGCTTTTCGCAAGACGGAAAATCTAAGTTTAAGGGGGCTTCACAATATCTGGCGGATTGTCTTGGAATAACAAAAAAAACCGCTCTTAAGACACTTGAAAAACTGGTAAAAAAGAACTACATAAAAAAATATAAATCGGGTTCTAAAGGACACGAGATGTGTGATTATGCCGTTAATTCTGAAAGAATAAAAAAATTTAGCGGTAACAAAATTACACCGCAAAAAAGCCAGCGGTTACAAAATTACACCGCTAGCGGTAACGAAATTACACCGCCTAGCGGTAACGAAATTACTCCCCATAATAATAAACATAATAATAGACATAATAATAATATTACTTCGGCAAAAGCCGAAGACCAAAAAGAAATAGCCCCCATTATTCAAGAACATACCAAGACAACCGAAATTGAGCCTGTTCCCCTGCCTCTTGCCAAAAGACGAAGCAGAGAATTGACACCAGAACAAAAACAATTGTTCTTTGCCGTTAAAACCTGTTTTGAAGCCGACCCGAAAACAAAAGCGATATTGTATCAAGATAAAGGATCAACGAAAATGCAAATGGAAAATATAAAATTATTTGTTGTCAGGTGTCAAAATATCGCACCGGGGATAACAACAGACTTTATGCGGAATGTATTGGAACATTTTAAGGTTTTAGTCAACGGCAGGTTAAAAGGCAAAGCTACATTTACGCCAAGAGCTTTAATTACGTCATGGATTTGGGAAACCGTTATTGATTCTCTGCCCGCCGCAGACGATGAACTAACGGAAAAAATAAGACAAAACATAAGGGGGATGTTCAAATGACAGTAAAAGAATTATTAGCGTTTTTTGAGGGGTATTACGGCGAGAAATACACAGGGTTATTTTTAGACACAATGACGAACTATCTTGAAGGCTGTAATGAAGAATTTTTATCAGCGGTGGGAAAAACAATGGTTTTAAGGTTTTCAAGAATTTATAACAAAGTTCCCTGCCCCGCCGACATAGAAAAAAACATGGAAGAAATACTGACGGTTATGACATCTCCTGTAATGTTAACAGAGCCGCAAGAAGAAAGAGCAACGCAAGAGGAGGCGGAGCAATATATGCAAATTTTAAGGCTCATGACGAATACAGGGGCGGGAGGAAAAGCAATGGAAAAACAGTTGAATAATTTTGTTGATGCAATCGGAGCAGCTTAATTTTCGGGGGCTTGTTTGGGTTTTGGCATATAAAATCCCATTATTTAAGGTAATATGCGAAAAAAGAAAAAGAAAACGGAAACGCAACAGAATACATACGAAGGGATAACGGTCGATATATCTGATATTTCAGACAAATTGACCGACCGTGCGCGGCGGTTTGTATTTTGGTACTGTTTCCCTGTAACTGACACATTCTTAAATAAAAAACGCGCGGCAATAGCCGCAGGCTATACTTCAAGAAACGCGTCCACAAGCGGTTATAAACTTTGCAAGAATCAGCTTGTTATGGACGAAATTGAAAGGGTTACAAAAAGTTATAACGCCGAAACAATCGACACTTTATACCAGAAATACATAAACACTCTTGAATTAAAAGCGTTTTTTGATCCGGCGGATTTTATTACAGGGGACAAATTTAAGACTATCGAAAACATAGCCCCGGAAAAAAGAATATGTTTAGAACAGGCAATAATAGACATGAAGGGAGGTAATATCGTGGGATATTCATTTGGAAGCCGCAGGGCGGCGGTAGCGGAGATAAAAGAACTACACGCGAAACAACACCAAGAGAAGCAGGGTTTTGAGGAAGAAGAAACGCGAGAAATGATAATGGAGCGCATTACCGTAAGAGAGGCGAGGCGAAAAGCACACAGAGAAGCGTACCCGGACTTTGAAAAAGATATTGTAACCAGTCCATTGCAGGCGGAGAAAGAAGATGAAGAATAACAGATGCGTCCGGGGCTTCATACTATGCAAGGGTTTAAATTCGCCCTATAATTCAAGCAGTAATATTTTTATAGGCGTTGACGCAAATCAAGCCGGATTTTTCCTTCGGGGAGAGTCCGGCTTGTTGTTTTAAGAGGGGGGAGAAGATAAAAATGCTTTTATGGTTTATCGCAACATCGGTCGTTAGTTTTATTTTCGGCTTTATTGTTTCAAATCGTGTTTCTTTGTACCGCTCTCTTTCCGGTTTTAATTTATTTTGGGATGCTTTTGTTCAGTACGTGGTAAAAAATGAGAATAAAACCGTAGTATTAAATGAGCGCTTTTTAAGAATAATTGCGAAAGACTGTATTAACGAAATAGCTTTGCAGCACTGTACCAGCAAGCTGGGCGGTAAAAAATGAATATTTTATCAGGACAAAGAGCGACATCAAAAGGACATACTCAATTACAAACAGAGCCGCCTATTTGTGATACGGCTTTTTTTGAAAGCTGTATCACAAATATTTTTTCTCCGTGGCTTATCGAGGAAATCCCGGACGGCGCATGGCAAACATTACAAAGAGAATTAAATATTATTATTCTAAAAATCTTATTAAACAGGAAGGATAAAAAATGACAAAACTAGGATTTAAAGTTGATCTCGATGTCGGAGATCTTGTCTCTCACGCTGGGCAAGCAAAAGGCGCGTTAATTTCAATCACCGAAGCCATGAAAAAAGCCGAAGCCGCAGGGGATACAAACTCTTACGCTAAATTGGCTTATGAAAAAAACAGGACGCAAGCTCGCGCCGCAGGTTTTGATCGTGATATAAGCAGGTTTGCCAATAATCCGAAGTTTCAGGGGACAGGGGCAAGCGGACAGCCTGTTTTTAAAATGGATTCAGAATATGCCGTTTTGATAAAAGATCAAATATCCACAATGAAAAAACTAACCGCAAGTTATAACGCGGCTATAAATAGCGGAAACATTGACGATGCGATGTCCTTATCTACCCAACTCGCAAAACAACAAAGTGAATTTCATAAACTTACAGATAAAGCAAATGGGATAGAAAGAACAAAAAGCGATGGCACAGGTGAGGCAATAAAAGGTATAGCATTAAATCAGTTTGTTAGTTCTTTCAAAGAAGCGCTTAACATTATGGTTGGCTCGATAGACAGGACTGCCTCTATACGGTCTGCCGGTAGCGGCGATATGTTGGGGGCAAGCCTCGCGGAAAGACAACGCAGAACCGATAGAACAACCGGCGTATTAAATTTAATCGGATCGGGGGCGCAAGGCGTAGGCATGGCGTTAGCTCCGTTTACAGGGGGAGCGAGCCTCATAGCGGCGGCAGGGGTAAATCTCATTACTTCAATAGCCGGTGCAGACGCGCAAGCACGGCAAAAAATATACGGAAATAGGATCGCCTATTCTTCGTTATGGGACGATAAAAAAGATCAAGCAATGAACCTTGCCGCCGTGTTAGGTGATCCTGCTAAAGTCCGCGATTCATGGAACTTTGCCGCCGAAGCCGCGCAGAAATTTGGTTATACGGCCGAAGAAGCGGCAGACCTTACGAAAGAAGCCGCACAGCAAGGATTAAGCGGAAGTACGGTAAATCGGGTACTACGATACGAGAGAGCAACCGGCGCGGACAGGGGTGCGCTGTCATCGCTTGCCAACCTGTCAGCGCGGTACGGCGGCGGAGACGCTTTACAGGCGGCATGGCGCGGATTAAGCGCAAGCGGTATGCGTCCGGGGCAATTTACTGAATATTTGCGCGGTATGGAACGTGTTGTTCAAAGCGGTATCGAGAAGGGATATATTCGTTCTACAGATCAGGTAGCAAGAAATTTAACAATGCTTTCCGAAATTGGCAACGGAAGCGAATTATGGAAAGGGGAACAAGGCGCAAACAGGCTTGAAAAATTAAATAACGGTTTCGCGTCTGCGACAGCGTTAAGTTCTTCCTCCGATATGCTTGCTTACCGCGCCGCAAAAAGACTGAATCCCGGCAAGCCTTATTACATGGTACAAGAAGAAATGGAAAAAGGTATGACACCCGCGCTATACCGAAAATACATGGAAGTATTAAATGAGACTTTTGGCAAAGATAAAGGCGCAAAAATCGAGCAATTTAAGAAAATGGGTTTTAGCCAGATAGATTCAAGACTTTTAGTCGAAGGCGGGGAAAAGAATTTAAGCGATGCCGCGATAACCGCAATGATAAACAACAGGAGCAAAGCTCTACCGAGTACGGACAATATATCAGAATTACAAGCCTCTGTTGAAACAATGGAAGTCAGGAATTTAATTATTAAAGCCGGACAGGGATTTTTTGACGCGGATATGCCTGCGGCTATACAAGAGGCAAGAAGGGTTTATCAAGACACAACAGGCGATGGCGGTGTTTCTATTGGAACAAGACGGAACATTGATTACGAGAAAAAAGCCATTGAAGAACAGTATTTTGGGCGCGGCGGCGATCGCGGATCAGATTTAAGGGCGTTAGGCGAATTTCGCAGAATGACAGCCATGGCGGAGAATTCAGGCGGTGAGCAGTTTGAAGCGCTTACAAAGGCTTTTAATACTCTTACCCACCATGTAAATAGTTCAGACAGGCAAGATTGGGATCGGCGAGATTTGTTAAACACAATTACCAATTCCAGCGATGCAAAAGAATTCCTTGCCAAACTAGACAGATTGATAGAACTTGAGGAAAAAATACTGGACGTAGAAACAGAACCCGTGGAAATAACTGTCAGCAAACAGTAAGGCGCACATTGCCCCGGACGAAATATTACGCTCCCTGTCTAAACTGCAAAATATTGCCAAATACCTCCGCCGCTGTCGTACCGACTTCCTCAATGTTTTCCTCTGTGATGTGGTCGGCGTATGCCTCAAATACCGCCCGGCTTTTATGCCCGGTTGTGCGGCTAACCTTATCGGCGGTCATACGGTCTGCCATGCGAGCCGCAAAATAATGCCGCCACGAGTGAAAAACTATACCCCGACCCTTCGCGTCTATCCCTATATCGGTAAGCGCGTTATGCAAGCCGTCCAACAAAACATTACGATCAATCGGCTTATTTGGCAATGAGCCGTAAAAAATATACCCTTCCTCTCCAAATGGATTTTCTTCGGCAAGTTCAAGTAATTTCGCCCTCACTTCCGGCAGCAGGGGAACACGCCGCGCCTCGCCGTTTTTCGGGGATTTCAGTCCGTCATAATCGCTCCATGAATGTCTGATATTCAATACTCGATTTTCAATATCCTCTCGTTTAAGTGCCAGTACCTCGCCGCTCCGCAAGCCCGTTGTACAGGCAACCAGACTGCCGACATAAGCCCTTTTATCCTTCCATGGCTTTGAAAAAAGCATCTGTGCTTCCAATGGAGTTAATACGCCGGGTTTCTTTGTTTTTCCGGCAAAATTGATCAAGCCGACTGTTGGATCGCTTGGAATAAGCCCCTCTCTGTAAGCCCATGACAGACAGGCATTGCCTACTGTCATTACTTTGTTTACCGATGCCGGGGCTAAACCGTTCTCGGCAAGAGACATTGAAAAAGTTTTTAAGTCTTGCCTCGTTATGTCGTTAAGTTTGCGCCCTTCAAAATACGGCTTCCAATAACGTGAAAAACGGCATTCCATTTCGTAACAATGTCGTTTCCCCATGCTTTGCCCATGCGTCAGTTTTTCCCGGACGTAAGGTGAAGTTTCATAATCCCAAAACTTCTCGATAAATTCCGTGAATGAAACTGCGCCATTGCCGGATTTTACCGCAGGCGTGTCGATAAGATTTTTGTCTTTCAATGCTTGAACGATTCGTAGGGCATCGTCAGAATTTAATTCTGATCTCCTTATGGCTTTCAAGATATTTTCAATCCCTGCCGCCGCTTCCAGCGTCCGGGGCTTCCGTACTCTGCCGGTTGGTATACCGGACTCAAGCCATTTTGAAATTATCAGCAGGGCTTCATCTCGATTTTTTGTTCCTGTTGAACGGGCTGTGAGCTTGTTTCCCTCCGGAGTAACAAGTTCCGCGTAAAGGATTTCTCCCCTTTTGTGTAGGTAATAACGGCGCATTTCTCCTCCTCGATGAAAGTTTTTCTACACTTTCACTCATAGTGTTTTGGAGTAAAAAACGCCGGTTTTTCCGGTAGTATTTAATTCCTTATCCTGTAAAGAATTACAGATGAGCCGCGCAGGATTCGAACCTCCGACCACCGCCTTAAAAGGGCGATGCTCTGCCAACTGAGCTAGCGGCCCATGACCCTCTTGGAGTCTCTTTATACCTTATAAATTTACATAAAAAAAATCAAGTGGGAAATCGAGGGTTTTTTGTGTTTTATTAGCAAGCGGACTTAATACCTCCGGTCTGCGGCGGCGCGGGTCAAATATCATTATGGTTTTGACGATAAGAAAAAGACCTTTTTAAAGGTTAATTTTTATTAGGAGGTATAGCAGTGATATACGGCTATATTAGGGTCAGTACTGACAAACAAACAGTTGATAATCAGCGGTTTGAGATTGAAAGGTTTTGTTTGCAAAACAATTTATTAATCGATGAATGGATTGAGGAAACTATCAGCGGAACTAAAGCCCCGGATAAACGTCTTTTGGGGTCGCTTCTGGAACAAGTAAGATCGGGCGATTTGATTATTTGTTCCGAATTATCAAGGCTTGGAAGAAGTCTCTTTATGATTATGTCGATTCTTAACCAATTAATGCTTAATGATGTAAGAATATGGACAATAAAAGATAATTACAGATTAGGCGATAACATTCAATCAAAAGTTTTGGCTTTTGCTTTTGGGTTGTCGGCGGAAATAGAGCGCGATTTAATTTCCCAAAGAACAAAAGAAGCGCTTGCGAGAAGACGCGCCGAAGGCAAGGTTCTTGGCAGGCCATTCGGCAGTAAGTCAAGCTGTGTAAAACTTACAGGGCGCGAAGATGATATTAAAATGCTACTTGATAATAATTTTACAAAAACCGCAATAGGCAGAATATTCGGCGTCAACAGAGATACAGTGGTAAAGTTTCTAAAAAACAACATGTTGATGCTATAGCTCTTTATCAACGAACATAAAAAAACCTGACCGTTTTTGCAAGCGGTCAGGTCTAATTAAATATCTCAGGATATTATTCGTTATCTTGCAACGCGTCGTAGCCTTGTTCGCCTGTGCGGACTTTAACCACGTTTTCAACGTCGTATACGAATATCTTGCCGTCGCCGACTCTGCCCGTGTACAGCACTTTCTTTACTGTATCTACTACGGTTTGTGTCGGTATCTTGCTTACGATTATATCAACCTGAACCTTGGGTAACAGTTTGATTGTTACAGGAGCGCCGCGGTAATACTCGGTATGTCCCTTTTGCATTCCGTGACCAAGCACGTTGGTAACCGTTAAGCCTGTAATACCAATCTTGTCGAGCGCAGTGTGAAGAGCCGTAAGTTTGTTCTGATTTGTGATGATTGTAATTTTGGTCATCTTCGCGCCCGGCTTTGAGTTGTTTACAACAGGGATAGATACATTAGCGGGTACTGTTTCTTCTGTGTCGGTGCGCTTAAAGTCCGCTCCGGCCGGCGCTATCATAAAGTCGGCATAGCTGCTTTCAATATTGTGTTCGGTAATATCCAAACCGGCAATTTCTTCTTTGTGTGAAACACGCAGACCCATTGTTTTCTTAATTACCGTAAAGACGATGCCCATTGTTACACCTACCCAAGCCGCAACCGCAACAACGCCGAGAGCCTGAACTCCGACCATGCCCCAGCCGCCGCCATAAGCCAATCCGCCGTCGAGAGCGAAAATACCGGTAAGAATTGTTCCCGCCGCTCCGACAATACCGTGTACGCCGATAGCGCCGACAGGATCGTCAACCTTTAATACTTTGTCTACAAACTCAATACCGAATACGATAACAATCGCCGCTATGATACCGATTAAGAATGCGCCGAACGGTGATACGGCATCGCATCCTGCGGTAATAGCGACAAGACCGGCAAGAGCGCCGTTTAATGTCATGGACACATCAGGTTTTTTGTAGCGTATCCATGTAATGATCATTGTAAAGACCGCCGCTGTAGCAGCCGCAAGGTTTGTTGTAACAAAAATTGTGCTGGCTGAAACAATGTTTTCATCGCCTGTCATGCAGACTGTGGAACCGCCGTTAAAACCAAACCAGCAGAACCAGAGGATGAAAACGCCAAGCGCACCGAGCGTTAAGCTGTGACCGGGAATAGCGCGTGATTCGCCTTTATCGGAATACTTGCCGATACGGGGACCGACGATTTTTGCGCCGACCAATGCCGCTACGCCGCCGACCATGTGTACTGCTGTAGAACCGGCAAAGTCATGGAAGCCAAGCTCTGCAAGCCAACCGCCGCCCCATATCCAGTGACCGGATACCGGGTAGACAAAGGCGCTGATTATTAAACTGTAAATACAGTAAGCGGAGAACTTTGTTCTTTCCGCCATAGCTCCGGATACGATGGTCGCCGCTGTTGCGCAGAATACTGTCTGGAAAATCAGGAACGCCATAGTGGGGAATGTGTCGTCGTAGTTTCCCCTGACCATAAAGTCAAGTCCGCCGATAAACTTGCCGCTTCCGGCGAACATGATACCAAAACCAATCAACCAATAGACCGGTGTACCAATCGAGAAGTCCATCAGGTTTTTCATAACAATATTACCGGCGTTTTTCGCCCTTGTAAAACCTGTTTCTACCATAGCGAAGCCTGCTTGCATAAAGAATACAAGAGCCGCCGCTATGAGCACCCATGCGGTGTCAATTGACGAAAACCCTGTTTCAACTACTTCAATTACTTCTTCAACCATAAAATCCTCCTTATATTTATAAAAATTAAATTACGCTGTACAGTATCTGACCATAACTCGGGAACGGCCAATGTTTCTTTGACACAAGCGTTTCAAGTCCGTCAACATCGATTCTGAGCTCTACCATTGCCGCAAAAACTTTTTCGCGGTAGAAACGGGCTTGAGCTTCAATGTCCCTTTCTTCTTTGGTTTGCAATATTACGTTCTCCAAGGTTGTCAGCTTTGTAAGCAGACTGGCGGACAACTTTGATATATTAGTTATCAAATTTTCCTCCAGCGATGAATCATAATAACCCAACGCTTTCTTCCTCTGGAGAAGCTCTAATAAATCATTTTGATAGCTTATGGTGGCGGGGAAAATATCTCCCTTAACCATATCTACCATTGCAAGAGCTTCTATATGGATGGTTTTGCAATATCCTTCCATAAGTATGTCATAGCGTGAGTGCAGTTCTACTTCGGTAAAGAC